>OGEN01001405.1_pt1 | contig 15855 bp, 12 predicted proteins | sample 1570671 | NCBI WGS metagenome assembly OGEN01 (sample SAMEA2582128, study PRJEB24529) | metagenome | biome: Human gut stool | place: China | collected 2011
AGTTTGCCGGAGACGGTATTGTGTTCGCCGATCGCACGCCGTCGCCAAAGGCGCAAGACGTCAAGCAGCTGTATGCCAACGTGCGCATTGTGCCGGGTGAAACCGGCGTTGAGATCGCGAATGACAATCTGTTCGTTTCCACCGCCGACTATGTGTTCGTTACGCGCGTGCTTGCGGATGGCGAGCCGGTATGGCAGGCCGAACAGCGTTTTGATGTGCCGGCTGGCGAAACCAAGCACTTCGATATTGAATGGCCGTTGGAGGCCTACCGAGGCCAAGCCAACGAGCTCACGCTCGAAGTGAGCCAACGCCTTGCCGCCGCGGAAGAGTGGGCGTCGAAGGGCTACGAGCTGTCGTTCGGCCAGACCGTGGTTGCAGGCTCCAAGCCGGTTGCTGCCAGCGAGACGAAGCCTGTTGACGGCATCGTGACCGTTGGCCGTTGGAATGCTGGCGTGCAGGGATCCGGTCGTGAGATTCTGCTGTCGCGTACGCAGGGCGGCATTGTTTCGTACACGCTTGACGGCCGTGAATTCGTGCTGCGCAAGCCCACGCTCACCACGTTCCGCGCGCTGACCGACAACGATCGCGGTGCAGGCCACGGTTACGACCGCGCGCAGTGGGTCGGCGCAGGCCGTTACGCCAAGTGCGTCAACAACACCATCGAACAGGTCAATGACGATACGCTGAAAGCCGTATACGAGTACGAGCTCGCCACTCCGCAGCGCACGCACGTCACCATCACGTATGTGGCAGACACCACCGGCAAGCTGCACTTGAGCGTCGACTATCCGGGTGAAACTCAGGAAGCCCCGACCATTCCAGCTTTCGGTTTGGAATGGACGCTGCCGGTCGAATACTCCAACCTGCGCTTCTACGGCCCCGGACCCGACGAAACCTACGCCGACCGCAAGCATGCCAAGCTGGGCATTTGGAACACCAACGCTTACGACGATCATGCGCCGTACCTCATGCCGCAGGAAACCGGCAACCATGAGGATGTGCGTTGGGCTGAGATCACGGATGATGCCGGTCATGGCATGCGTGTGAGCCGTCACGGCGAATCAGCGTTCGCGCTCAGCCTGCAGCCGTACAGCGCATTCATGTTGGAAGAAGCCCAGCATCAGGACGAACTGCCCGCTCCGAAGCACATGTTCCTGCGCGTGCTCGCCGCGCAAATGGGCGTCGGCGGCGACGATTCCTGGATGAGCCCGGTGCACCCGCAGTACCACATTCCAGCCGATAAGCCGCTCCACTTGGATGTGGATATCGAGCTGATCTGACACGTTGGGGCATGCCGGTTGCCCCAACAATTACGGGGGGGGATCCGCGTATTCTGCGGATCCCCCCTGTTTGCGTTATTGCGTTACCGCGTTACCGCCAATTTGCATTGGCGCTCATTGCCTCATATCATGCTCACCGCTCACCGCTGCGGATAGGAATCCTCAAAGAAGCGACGCTCGAGATGCACGATGGTGCGGAACACGTCGGCCTCCGAGCCATCCACCGACGCATACTCGTTGACGAGCGCGATCAGGCGGCCCGTCCAGGCGCGGAAATAATCGCCCTCATGCAAATCAACCCAACCCTTGTGCGCCGGAATCTGCTGAACGACGCCAGCGTCGATGGTGCGCTTGGCCCAGGCAAGATAAATCCATTCCATGCAGCACAGCGCAGTAATGAGTTCTTCCCAAGTTCCCTGAACCAGCTTGGTCAGATATTCGCAATATTCACGATTGGCCGGAGTCTGCTCGGAATTATTGTATTCTTCGTCAGTAATTCCGTATTCCTTAAGGAATCCGGTAAAATATGTTGCTTCATTGTCAGCAAACCATTGCGATTGTTTCGCCAGCATATCTTTGGTTTCCTGACGCGGCGCAAGTTCAATCGCATGTGCCATGATGCCCTGATTAAAGAACTTGAAATCCTGAATTAAATAAGACTTCAAAATCGATTCTGGAAGTGTATCATCCAGCAATTCATTCACAAAACGCGAATTGATTGCCTGATTCCATTCGTCGGCCGCCGACATATACAGCTGATCGGCTACGGAACCCGGCTCGGCTCCCAACCACGCATAATCGCCGCTTGCGGACTGCGGCGCTTCCGGAACATGATTCATGGTCACAAGACCCCCTTCAGTTAATGCGGCCAATGCAAACGCAACGCACATCTCCTCGCTCCGTTCCGCCGTGGCTCGCTGTGATGGCGCCATAATAGCCGCCGTTCCCAACGTACCGAACGCGCCACCGAAACGCAAGAAGCAGAACGCTTCCATGACTGCCATGACCGCACTCAATCTCGGCGAATCATTGCGCGAATTTGTTGAGGCGGCGATCGTAGGTCATGAGGCCGTTGAGCTCTTCTTCGACGTCGGAAACCTGCGTATACACGTAGCCCGCCAATCCGCGTGATTCCAACGATTCCGCCGAATCAAGCACGGAACGGACGGCAGTGCGCCAATCCTCAATCGAATCATATTCACCGTAGCCGTACGCGCGCGAAACCGCAGCATGATCGGCAACCAACTGCGCCAATCCTCCGAATTCCGAAATCACGAACGCACGAACGCCATGCTGCGCAACCGGCAACACCGCGTAATGCGCGGCACGACGACGCCGCTTATGCCGCTTTTCATATTCGGCCACATACCCACGCAATGGCCCCTTATCCGGGTAGATTTCCAGCGGACGGAAGTAGTTGTGCACGCTGTGAAAATCGCCGCAACGCTGGTCGTACCAGCCACTCGTGGCGTCGATCGGGCGCGTCGGGTCAAGCGCATGAATGCGTTCCGCCGCATCGCACGCGTCGAACTGCCCCCACCCTTCGTTGAACAGCACCCACGTGACGATCGACGGGTGGCCGGCAAGCATGTGCACCATGGCATCGCAGGTGCGCGACCAGTCGCGGCGGTACGTCGAATCGTCGGCACCGAGCGCCGCGAAATGCTTCGCCGTGTCGTCGCGGTACTTGTTCCATGTGGCACGCATGAGCGTCGGCTTGCGGTTGGTGGCCCACGCGTTGTATTCGCCGCCACCCGACACCGCGTCCTGCCATACCAGCATGCCGAGGCGGTCGCAATGGTAGTACCAGCGCGCCGACTCGATTTTGATATGCTTGCGCAGCATAGTAAAGCCGGATTCCTTCATGGCGGTTATGTCATGCACCAGCGCTTCGTCACTCGGCGCGGTCAGCAGGCCGTCCGGCCAATAGCCCTGGTCGAGCACACCCTTGAGGAACACCGGCTTGCCATTGAGATGGAAGCGCGCGATACCCTTCAAATCAGGCTTAATCTCAACCGTGCGGAACGCGCAATACGAGCGCACAATATCTTGCTTTTCCTGCGATTTCGCGGGTTTCTCTTGAATTTCCTGCGATTCTTGCTGCAGCTTTTCCTGCTTTCCCTGCGATTTCGTCGCACCAAATTCCAGCGTCGCCGTCACGTCATACAAATACGGATCGTTCGGCGACCACAAGTGTTCGGCCCGCGTTGCGATTTCCGTGCGTACCTTGCGCATGCCAGCCGGCAGCAGTTCGTCCGCGACGATCGTGCCGTCCGCGGGATCGGCTACGACGATATGCAGTTTGGCATTCGGCTTGTCTCCGCCGATTTCCGCGCGAATAAACAATCTGCCGTCGGCGGCGCCCTTCAGCGTAAGCGTCTGCACGTACGCTTCCGGCACGATCTCCATCCACACGCTCTGCCAAATGCCGCTTTGCGCGGTGTACCAAATCCCCTCGCGCTCGATTTTCTGCTTGCCGCGCATTTGCGTGCCCGAATCGTTCGGATCGTACACGCACAACGCAATCTCGAAAGCATCATCGGGATCGACGAATGCCGAAATATCGACGTCAAACGGCAAATATCCCCCGACATGCATCCCTGCAAACTGCCCGTTGATAAAGCAGGCGCACACGTAATCGACCGCTTCGAAATGCAGCATCAAGCGGTTCGCATCGCCGATCTGCCGAACCGCTTCCTCTCCCCCAAGCGTCACGGGATGCACCACCGTGCGATACCAGATCATATTGTCTGGGTAAATCGTCTGATGCACGCCGGAAAGCGCGGATTCCGGGGAGAACGGCACCAAAATCTTGCCGTCGAACGTTTCGGGGATGGCCGCTTCCTTCACTGCCTGCACCGCTTCGTCACGGGTGAGCACAGCCGCGGATTTGCGCCATTTCGAGCCGTTGCCGCTTTCGGGAATGGACACGATCGCGTAATCCCAGAATCCGTTGAGCATGGTGTGATTGCCGCGCACCATGGTTGGGCGCGGATGCTCGTTCAGGATTGGCGTGCGGCCGTTTTCCAGTTTGCGTTCGCCGTCTTTTGCAGGGCAGAACGCCTTGTGGGCGTCGTTGGAAGACAACCATTCGCCGGCGATCTGTTCGCCCCAGGGCGTCCACAACTGCTGCAGCGGCTCTTGGGAACGCATTTTCGTAGGCGCGGCTTTCAGCACTCGCTTGACGTCCAACATAAGAGCCTCCCTGCAGCATCGCATTTCCCTCAACTTCCTCATTGTAACGAGAGGAATGGCAAAGAGAAATAGCGATTGTTACGGATTTTGAAATCGATTCAATCCGGATTGCACTATAGATTTGTAAAATCGTATATAGAAAGTCGAATATTGCACATTAGATTTACAAGTCGGATTTGCAAAATCAGATATAAAAAGCCGGTGCAAGAACTTCGTAATTCCTTGCACCGGCAATCAGAACAACTCACCTTAGCGGCAAATCAGGCCAAATCAAGCCGAATCCCCAGGTGAATCAGCGAATCAGCCTTCCAGCTTGGCCTTTTCGGCGGCAAGACGGGCCGCCTCGGCCTCACGACGAGCCTTCAGCTCCGAATCGAAGCGAGCGAGCTCCTCTTCGACGGCCTCCGGCGGAATCTTCGCGAAAATCGGATGCGGCTTCGGCACTGCAGTGCCGGCCACGATCGGCTCGGAAGCCCACGGATGCACGGTTTCGCCCAGCTTGTAGTCGCCGGTGATGATCGGATACATGAAGCCCGGCTTGTCGAGATCCTCGACCTCTTCCAAGCGCGGCAGCGGTGAGAACGTGCCTGTGCCGCCGAGAGCCTCCCACACCTTCTGCGCGGAATGCGGCAGGAACGGGGCTAGCAGGTGGTTCGCGTCGGACACGGCCTGGGCGGCAACGTGCAGCACGGTGCCGAGGCGAGCCGGATTGTCCTTGATCTTCCACGGTTCGGTGGCGGAAATGTACTTGTTGATGTCGCCGACCACGCGCATGGCTTCACTCAGCGCGTTCTTCTGGCGATGGTTCTCGATCAGCGAACCGACCGTGTCGAACGCGGCCTTGGTTTCGCTCAGCAGAGCGCGATCCTCATCGGTCATTTCGCTCTCATCGAGCGCCGGAATCTCACCGAAGTTCTTGTTCATCAGATTGGCCACACGGTTGACGAGGTTGCCCCAGGAAGCGGCAAGCTCCTCGTTGTTGTGGCGCACGAACTCAGCCCATGTGAAGTCGGAATCGGAGCTTTCCGGACCGGCCACGGAAATGTAGTAGCGCACGGCATCCACAGGGTAGCGGGCGAGAATGTCCTTCACATAAATGACGATGCCACGCGAAGACGAGAACTTCTTGCCTTCCATGGTCATGAATTCGGAAGCCACGACCTGCTCCGGCATGTTCAGCGGACCGAGCTTGCCGGTTTCGCCGCCCTTGGAGCCCTGACCGTTGTAGCCGAGCATTTCGGACGGCCAGATCTGGGAGTGGAACGTGATGTTGTCTTTGCCCATGAAGTAGTAGCCCGGGGTTTCCGGATCATTCCACCATGCGCGCCATGCTTCCGGATCGCCCTTGCGGCGAGCCCATTCGATGGATGCCGACAAGTAGCCGATCACCGCGTCGAACCACACGTACAGCTTCTTGTTCGGATTGTCGATCCAGCCGGCAACCGGAACGGGAATGCCCCAGTCGATGTCACGCGTGATGGCACGCGGCTTGACTTCCTTGAACAGGCCGATGGAGAAGTTGATGACGTTGGTACGCCAGCCTTCGCGGGTCTTCAGCCATGCGAGATTGGCTTCGGCGAGCGCCGGCAGGTCGAGGAAGAAGTGTTCGGTTTCCTCAAAGCGCGGGGTTTCGCCGTTGATTTTGGAAACGGGATTGATGAGCTCGTCCGGGTCGAGTTCGTTGCCGCAGGCGTCGCACTGGTCGCCGCGGGCACCGTCGGCACCGCAGATCGGGCAGGTGCCTTCGATGTAACGGTCAGGCAGGGTGCGGCCGGTGGACGGCGAGATGGCGACCTTCTGGGTGCCCTTGTAAATGTAGCCGTTGGCGAGGCACTGCTTGAACAGTTCCTGCACCACCTGCTCGTGATTGCCGGTGGTGGTGCGGGTGAACAGGTCGTAGCTCAGGCCGAGATCGCACAGATCCTTGGCGATCACACGGTTGTAACGGTTGGCGAGCTCCTGTGCGCTGACGCCTTCCTTGTCGGCTTCCACCAGGATCGGGGTGCCGTGCTCGTCGGTGCCAGACACCATCAGCACGTCATTGCCCTTCATGCGCTCGTAGCGCGCGTATACGTCGGAGGGCACGCCGAATCCGGCGACGTGACCGATATGACGGGGGCCGTTAGCATACGGCCAAGCAACATTCACCAAAATATGACTCATGGTGCCCGATTATACAAAGCGCCATATCCCGCATTTTCCATGTATTTCGGTAGTTGGATTTTTATTGGAGGATGGACGTGCGATCGTCGATTTCAATCGTTTGAAATAGCTTGCATCATATTTTGCATATCTGCCGATCTATCCACATTGTTGCATTACGTAACAATCATTTTCCACATATCCACAGATTTTCGGGGGCTGGTGGCGCAACGGAATTCGAATCCGCTACGGTACCGTCATGGACACTCCACCACCCCTTCTGGGCAACGATGACCTTCCGGGCCCGATGTGCCTGAACCTGCTGGCCTCATCCGGCGCGCTGTGCAAGCTCGACAGCGTGAACGCCTATTCATGCCACGATTCGGACACGTTGTACGGGCGGGCCTGCATCATCGCGACATTGCTGCCGAGCCGGTCCGTGGCATGTTCACGCACCGCCGCATGGGTTTGGCTAGGCGGCACCTTCCCCGAATCCATCGACATTATCGCGAAAGCCCACTATCGAGCGCTACGTTACGGCCGTAAAATCAACGTTTTCAACCGTCTCGCACCAAACGAACACACCATCAAAGTCGGTCCGATCATCGTGACCACGCCTGTTCGCACCGCATGCGATCTCGCATTGAACTGCACCCCCGAAAGCGAATCGTTGGTTTCCGAAATCATCTGCATGCTCATGCAGGAATTTCATTTCCGCTCCAACGATTGCATGCAAATCATGCAGGAGACGAAGCATATTCGCAACGCGCCACAGGCGCGCAACTACATTCTTGCGATCGACGGAAGAAGCGACGAATATGAGCGCAGCGCATAGCAGGCATAAGGCGCGGCGCGCGACGCACGCCGACAGGATAGGTGCCGACAGAGCAAACGGATTCCGCAGACTGCTCGGGATCCAAGAAAAACGCAGGCCACGGACGCATCGCGCGACGCATCGGCATGCGCGGAATCTCGCACACCGTGCACAGCGGACGCGCCGCGAACCGCCGCCATACCAGCCCAAACCGCGGCCGAAACCGCTGGTGGATCCGCCGTCTCCCCCAATTCCATTGACGCCGCTGGTGGCGTGCAGTCCGGACACACCGCAGGACGTGCTATGGCATATCGCGGAATACGCGCCGCAACTGCGCAAATGGCTGGTCGCCAATCCTTCCGCAACACCGGCGATGTTGGACTATCTTGCGCAAGTCGGCGGGCCGGACGTGGCCCGCGCCCTGCAAATACTGCTGGAATCGTTGGAATCGTGCGGATCGCAAGCTTGCAGCTAACACTTGCGCGACGGGCAATCGCACGATAGGCAATCGCCGGACGGTAAATAATGTGGACTTACTGCTTCATCGCAAGAACCGCATTGTAGACCTGCTTGCGATTGGCAAGCGAGCCGTCCGCAAGGGGATGCTCGGCAACGACCTGCGAAATCGCGTCTTTGATGCGCAGATTGTCTTCCTGCGCACGGTCGATCGACAGCACCGCCAAGTCTTCGACGCTCAACGATGCGGGGGCAGCAGCGTCGGCCTCCTCTTCGGAAGCGCCGGCAACGACCAACACCATTTCGCCGCGCGGCGGCTCGTCGATCACGCTCTGGCGAATCTGCGCGATGGTTCCGCGACGGATCTGCTCAAAATCCTTGGTAAGTTCACGGCAAAGCGCCATCTTGCGGTTCGGACCGAACACGTCAAGCAAGTCGGCCATGGAATCGTCGATGCGATGCAGGGTTTCGTAAAACACGATGGTGCGGCGTTCAGAACGCAGGGTGCGCAGGTATTGCACGCGTTCGGAATGCTTGCGCGGCAGGAATCCTTCATAGCAGAAGCGGTCGGTGGGCAGTCCTGAAAGGCACAGCGCGTCCAGCACTGCGGACGGACCGGGAGCGCAGGTGACGGGCAGACCACGTTCGATGGCGCGACGCACGATCGCGAGGCCCGGATCGTTGATGGTCGGCATGCCCGCGTCGGACACGACCAGCACGGTAGCGCCGGTTTCCACCTGATCGAGCAGACCGTCGGACTTGTCTCGCTCGTTGTGATCGTGGTAGGCCACCACGCGGCCGTTCACGTGCACGCCGAGACGGTTGGCGAGCGCGTAGAGACGGCGGGTGTCTTCGGCGGCCACGATGTCGGCGCGCTCCAGGAGCGCAATGAGGCGTGCGGAGGCGTCGGCCGTGTTGCCGATCGGCGTGGCAGCCATCACCACCGTGCCTTGCGGAACGTCGGTTCCGCACACGAGGGCGTCAAGTCCCGTGCCAGACTGTTCCGCCGCTGTCGGCGATTCTGCCATCTCCGCCGTATTCACCATTCCCGCAGTTCCCGTTACTTCTGCCGTATTCGCACTCAACTCATTCAGTTTCAAGTCCAACGTCTCATTCATGCGTTCCATGCCTTCAGCCTATCCAACGCAAAGGAAAACAGCCCTCCCCGCGTCCTAAACCCCCAATCGCTGGAACAATCCGGACACAAAACAGACCCTCAGCGGGGTGATTCCCCCACCCACTGGAACAATCACCCCGCTTACAGCCCCAGTAACGTCCCAAAACATCCAGACATTGGAACAATCCGGACGCCAACAGGCTTAAAAACGTCCTGATTCTTCCAGTGACTGGAAGAATCCGCCCGCCTACAAGACTAAAAGCGGGCAGATTCCTCCACCGACTGGAAGAATCCGCCCGCAAACGCATGCTTACACCGCGCACACGTACTTACCTCGTGTACATACGTGGCAGCGAATCGGCCATGCGTATGAAGCTGTTGCGCGCGAAAGCGTTGAAATCGCGCGCATACGGCGATTCCGGCAGCAGAGTGCCATATGCGCCCGTGCCAGCAGCGCCCGAATCATTGCCCCAGACCGCCGGATATGCGCCGGTCACGGCATGCACGTCGGAATCCGTATCGGGGGTAATCACCTTGCTGGTTTCGTTTTGATGACCGAACATGGAGAATTTTCCGGCCGCCGCATGCAACGCTTCGAGCAGCGCCCGCGATTGCCGATTCAGATTCCCATCAACCGATTGCGCAAGATTTTCCGCCACGATTCACACTCCCTTGTATTTGCCGTATTCGCCTAGTCTTGCATTGCCCCAACCGCTCTCGCATTGCCTTACTGCTGTTTCCACGCTATCTTCCGCGCCATCGAAACACACTTTCGTACCGTCAACATGCGCGATTCGTGTTCAGCGGCCCCACTATTTGATTTGTTGACCTCACGATTCCGTTTTTCGCCGCCTTTTTTCAAATCATGAGGTCACCAAATCAAAATCATGAGGTCACCCCCCCACCCAAAAAAACCAAAATCGTGAGGTCACAACGCCAAATCACAATGAGCGATATGCGACATACCGGATATATCGCACACTCTAAAGCCAAACAGCCAAACACCAAACACCCCCAAACCAAAATCACCCACCGCAGTTGACACTTTGCGTCCGTTTGTGCAGATTTGCCAACCGTCGGGCATTACTAGGCGCCGCATTAGAGGGTCGCTGGTAGGCTGGCATTGGTTCCGCAAGGGCAACCCACACAAGGCAGCCTGAACCACTTAATTTTGGACGTTTAGATGTAAGGTACTCACAGAGAGCATTTCATGGGAATTATCAACTTCTTCATTAATCTGCTCAAGGATCCGCGCACGGCGATCGCCAGCTGGATCTCCATGGGCGTCGCCCCCACGCTTGGTTTCATCTTCCTGATTGTGTTCGTCGAAACCGGCGTCGTGTTCTTCCCGTTCCTGCCGGGCGACTCCCTGCTGTTCGCCGCCGGCTTCTTCGCCGCGCCCGACGCCCAGACCGGCGTTTCCGCACTACCGCTGTTCGCGCTGCTGCCCGTGGTCTGGTGCGCTCCGATCATCGGCGACCAGTGCAACTACTGGGTCGGCCACTTCTTCGGCCGTCGCATCATCGAATCCGGCAGAGTCAAGGCTATGACCCCCGAACGCCTCGCCAAAACCGAAGGCATGATCGAAAAGTGGGGCCCGCTCGCCGTGTTCCTCGGCCGTTTCTTCCCGTTCATCCGCACGTTCATGCCGTTCATTTCCGGCATTTCCGGCATGCGTTGGAGCCGTTTCACCCCGTTCTCCGTGCTCGGCGGCCTGTGCTGGTCCACCCTGTTCACGCTGCTCGGCTACTTCTTCGGCGGCATTCCGGCCGTGCAGAAGCATTTCGAACTGGTCATCATTGCGATTCTCGTGCTGTCGCTGATTCCTACCTTCGTCGGCTTGCTCAAAGCAAAGTTCGGCAAAAAGAAGGCTGATGCCGCGACCGCGGAAGCCTGATCTTACGTTTTCTCCTTTTCTTGCGATTGCGGTGTCTTTCGATTTTTCGGAAGGCACCGTTTTCGTATGCTTTCGCATGCTTTTCCTGCAAGGGATATTCCGCAACACGCGAATCTCGCAGATTGCATTCGTACAGACTTCGTACTAGAATCGCGAGAGTTGTCTTGCTTAGCGTGTTGCTAGACATGACTTGGGGCCGTAGCTCAGTTGGTAGAGCGCTTCGTTCGCATCGAAGAGGTCGCGGTTTCGACTACCGTCGGCTCCACTAAGCCCGCTGCATTCATTCCACCGCAGCGGGCTTTTTCTTTTCCTAGCCACCAGACAAATCTGCCATACGTAAGCGAGATGGGGCGAAAAATCAGGCCTGGGATACGCGCTGACGCACGAAAGCGTCGAGCGAGGCCGCGTCAATGCCCTCGTAGCCCTTGATCGAGGCGAACTGCGGGCCGTTGGAATTGTCGATCTGCATGAACCCGGTCTGGCCGATCGTCGTCGCGCCGGAGGCGACGGCCGAACGCAGGCCCGACATGGAATCCTCAATCGCAATGCAGTACTTCATATCTTCCGGAGCGATGCCCAAGCGACGACCCGCCTCCAAATACGGGGCCGGAGACGGCTTCTTCTCAACATCATCATCGCCGCACACGTAGCCCGCAAACGCGCCAGCCGGCGCTTGGGCAACCAGATTCTCCGCAAGATGACGCGGCGACGTGGTGACCAGCATCGAAGGAACGCCAGCGTCACGCAGCGCGACAAGCACGTCTTCCACGCCTTCGATCCACGGAATGCGCTCGAATTCCTTTTGGGCGACGTAATCGATCATGCCCTGGCCGATCTCTTCAATCGACAGCTGGCAACCATGCTCCACCATGCGACGGGCCACATCCGGAACCGGCGTGCCCGAACCCTGCCAGGCGAGCTCCTCATCCCAATATCCGCCATGCGCGGCGGCGATTTTCATCTCACCCTCATGCCAATACGGTTCGGAATCGATCAGCGTGCCGTCCATATCCCAAAACACGGCCTTGATCATCAGGTTCGTCTCGGTCATGATGTTCCTTCCCTACGACCGTCGGACGCGGAGCACCGGATTTCCGGGCAGCGCCGTCCATCGCGACTTCCACTGCCATTTCAGCAGAGCGGCAAGACGGCAGCATTCGCGAGTCGCGGCAAAACGGCAGACAACAAACAGGCATACAAGCGAGGCAAACGAAAAGCGCCCGGACGGTCCTCCATCCGAGCGCTTCCCATATCGACGCAATACTTCGCGCCTACGTATTCGCAAAATCATCCGATTTTTTTCACGAATTATCGGCAACCCCCATCGCTATAATCCATGAAATTCGAAAATTTCACTTGTATCGGGAGATTTGAAATTCACTCTCCCTGATTTTCACTGTTTTCCACAGCGGTTTCAGCGGCCTTTTCCGCATTTTCCGCCTTCCAGCGAGCGATGCAACGTTCCACGCGCTTGTATCCGATGATCTTCGGATCAAGCCCGGCCTCGCGGAAAATCGCGGCAGGCGAGCCACCTTCGGCATACCTGCGCATGCAATCATCGCGAAACTCCTTGGAGTAACAAATACGATACTGGGTGACCGATTCCACGGCATCCAGAGACCCGAGATACTTGCGGGTCTTAGCTGTGAACGCAACTCTTGGCACTGTACGCTCCTAACCTTTCCTGTTCTCGCCGCATATCTTACCCCCTCCTCCATGATTATTCATGGGCAAAGAGAACCATCTTTCACCGAAGCACCTTGACGACCGGAAGAATGACAGTTAGAACGCGGATACTCAACATTATTTCCCACAACGACGACATCGTCGCAGGAAGCAATGCATTTGGTAAAACTATATAACAAAACAGGCACATCTGTTGCAAGATATGCCTGTTTTTGAATTTTTTTCAATGTTTTCTGAAAATCAGTCAATCCCCCAAAGCACGATAGACCTAGAAATCGGCTGAGAAACGGGTTTACCCCTCTCAATCCCCTCGTTTTCGCCTGCGACACCCCCACCGCGCGTGTCGTACGCATCAGCCGCGACACGCGCGGCCTCCACGGACTCGCGCGACGGCAGCTGACGGGCGTCGACCTGAATCTGCCGACGCCACATGCGAGCGCGGCGGGAACGTTCGATTTCCACAATGTCACCGTCCGCATCGGCCGCGAACACGCTGGAACCGGCCGGCCGGCGCAATCGCTCGACTTGCCGGCGCAGCTCGCGGTTCTCCTCTTCCAAGGAAAGGATCCGCGCGATGCCAGCCAGGTTGATGCCTTCTTCCTGACTCAGCTGCTGCGCTTTCGCAAGGCGCGAGATGTCTCGCAGCGAATACCGGCGAGCGCCACCGTCCGTGCGTTGCGGCACCACCAGCCCCAAACGATCGTATTGGCGGAGCGTCTGCGGATGCACGTTGGCGAGTTCGCCGGCGCGACCGACCGTGAACATCGGCAGTTCGATGTCGAAACCAACTTCATCCGCCCCGTCCAGATCGGCCCTGCCGGCCACGATCGCCATTGCGCACATGTCGTACAGCATTTTGGCCTGCCGCGCCGCACGGGCTTGGGAGGTCCGGGATGCGCGTGCCATGGCAATCAGCGCTCCTTGGCAAGTTCGTCAGCGAAATCGCCGCACTCCTTGTCGAATTCCTTTGCCGCATGCTTGACTTTCAGGCTCGGCTTGTCGGGAATGCGGATTTGCACACGCCCGATCAGATCGCCGTCGCCCTGCCTGTTGGCCACGCCCCTGCCGGAGATGCGCACTTCGGTGCCGCTGGACGAGCCTGCCGGCACTTTGAAGGTGACTTCGTTGCCGTCGATATCCTGTGCGGTCACTTTCGCGCCCGCCACAGCCTGACCGACGGTGATTGGCAGATCCATGATGATGTCACGCTTGCGCAGGCTGAATTTCGGATCTTCGGCAACGTTGATCTGCAGGTACAGATCGCCATTTTTTCCGCCGTTACGACCCGGCTTGCCCTTGCCTGGAATACGGATTTTCTGCCCGTCACGCACGCCCGCTGGAACATGCGTCTTGAACTTTTTTCCGTCGGCAGACAGTGAAACCGTTGCCCCCTTGACCGACTGGCGGAAAGTCAGATTGATCTTGGAATTGCGGTCTTCGCCATCTTCCGGCTGCGCAGCCTGCTCGTAGCTGCCCCCGTAGGGGTTGCCAGCCCCGGCAGGGCCACCAGCGCCACCACCGAACATCGAGAAAATATCGTTGATATTCGGATTGCCGCCACCGGTCTGGAAGCGGATGCGCGAGCCATTGCCGCCCGTGCCATACGCTCCAGCGCCAGCGCCAGCGCCAGCGCCGAACATCGAGCCGAAAATGTCGGAGAATGCCCCCGCGTCGAATCCGCCCGCACCGGAGCCGCCGGCGAAGCGCGCGCCGCCCATGCCGAACTGACGGATGGCGTCGTACTTCTGGCGGTTGTCTTTGTTGCTGAGCACGTCGTACGCTTCGGAAATGTCTTTGAACTTTTCCTCCGCTTCCTTGGTCTTGTTCAGATCAGGATGGTACTTGCGCGCCAGCTTGCGGTACGCTTTGGTAATCTCATCGTCCGTGGCGTCTTTGGAGACACCGAGGACCTTGTAGAAATCCTTGCTCAGCCATTCATTCTCAGCCATGATGTGCCTCCTTTCACGAGGTTGCTGATGTCAAATGCCTGTTGTTGTTGAAATCGCTGTCACTACGCTAGCTCTGCGGGGACGCCACGACCACGCGAGCCGCGCGAATCACGCGGTCGCCGATACGGTAGCCGGCTTCCACCACGGTGTCGACGGTTTCCTTCTCGGCCTGCGGATCCGGCTTGTGCAGGATCGCGTCATGCTTGGTCGGGTCGAAATCCTCGCCTTTTTCGCCGAACTTCTCGACGCCGAACTTTTCGAACGCCTTGTCGATTTTGGCGGAAACGGCTTTGAAGGATTCGTCCATTTCGCTGTGTTCGCGAATGCGATCGATGTCATCAAGTGCCGGCAGCAGTGCGGTCAGCACGTCGATGATGCCGTGCTGGCGGAAGCGTTCCTGCTCCTTCTGCGAACGATTGCGGAAGTTGATGAATTCTGCACGTTCGCGCTGAAGGGCTTCCAAGTATTCCGCCGCTTCCTTCTTGGCCTGACCAAGCGGAGTCAGCGTATCTTCACCATCTTGCGTCGCACCATCCGCAGCATCGCCGTTTTCTTGCGATTCGGAAGATGCTGCGTTCGCTGCAGTTGCTGCAGAATCTGCAGAATCGGAAGTTGCACTTGCTGCAGAATCGCCATTATTCTGCGATTCCTGCGATGCACCGGCTGCAGGGGCGGCCTGCCCGGACAGGTTGTCCATGTCGGGCAGGTCGTTCAGATAGTCGTCCTTGTTGAAGTCGGACATGATTACTTGTTGTCCTTGTCGTCATCGTCCACGACTTCGGCGTCAACCACGTCGTCGTCAGCGGGAGCGGAACCGGCGGCACCTGCGGCGCCTGCGGCATCGGCGGCACCCTGCTGTGCGTAGAGGGCCTGGCCGATCTTCTGGGCGGAGGTCATCAGCTCGCTCTGGGCGGACTTGATCTTCTCAATGTCCTCACCCTTCAGGGCTTCCTTGAGCTCGTTGACCTTATCGGTGACTTCCTTGGCCACATCGTCGGAGAGCTTGTCTTTATTGTCGTTGACGAGCTTCTCGGTCTGATAGGCGAAGGATTCGGCCTGGTTGCGGGTTTCGGCGTCTTCCTTGCGCTTCTTGTCTTCGGCTTCGTGAGCTTCGGCTTCCTTGACCATGCGGTCGATTTCGTCCTTGCCCAGGCCGGAACCGCCGGTGATGGTCATGGACTGTTCCTTGCCGGTGCCCTTGTCCTTGGCGGACACGTGCACGATACCGTTGGCGTCGATATCGAAGGTGACTTCAATCTGCGGAACGCCACGCGGAGCCGGAGCGATGCCGGTCAGCTCGAAGGTGCCCAGCGGCTTGT
>OGEN01001434.1_pt1 | contig 15543 bp, 12 predicted proteins | sample 1570671 | NCBI WGS metagenome assembly OGEN01 (sample SAMEA2582128, study PRJEB24529) | metagenome | biome: Human gut stool | place: China | collected 2011
TGTTTCAGCCCCTCCAAACAAGCTCCTGTACCACATTTCAATTTGGACAGGAGTGGGTGATGTCGTTGTTCCACGATTCCATCGAGCTGTTGATGACGACCTTGCCCTCACCCGTCTTCCTGAGGGTGCCGTGGCTGTCGCGGGTCGTGTAGGAGGCGAGCCCGTCGGTCGATTCGCCCGCGGTCCCGATCGTGATCGTGCGGCCTTCGGCGGCGTCCAAGGTGACGTTCGCGGCGTCGGCGGCGTAGAGGAAGCCGCCGGCATTCTTCGAAGCGTCCTTGTTCCCGGAGATGACGACGTCGGCGTTCGCCGCGGCGAGGGTCACCTGACCGCCCTTCGCGTAGATCGCACCGCCTTCCTTCGAGGAGGTGTTGTTCTGGAAGTTCGAGTCGGTGAAGGCGGCTTCCACGCCTTCCAGGTAGACGGCGCCTCCCTGACCGGTCGAGGCGTTGCCGGTGAAGTCGGTGCCCTTCACGCGCACGCGGAGCGCGTTGGCGTTGCCTTCGCTCTTCGAGTAGACCGCGGCCAAGGCCGATCCGCCGACGGCGGACGTTTCGGCGTCCTTGACCGGGTCGGCGACGAGGCCCGAGATGGTGCTGCCTTCGAGGATGAGCGCGTTGATGGCCAACGTGTCGGCACCGCCCGCAGCCTGTTCCTGAACGTAGGAGGACTTGACGCCCTCGACCTTGGCGTTCTCGCCGTAGTCGCGGCCTTCCATCGAGATGGCGAGGGCGTTCCCGGCATAGAGGTAGGCGCGGGTGCCTTCAAAATTGGCTTCCTCACCGCCCTTCACGGGGGAATTGAGTTCGGTGGCGTCGGGGGTGATCAGGACGCCGGACGAGGACGCCGCAAAGGCGCCGGTCGAGATGACGGCCGCCACGGCGGCCGCGAGGATGGTTTTCGTGCCGAAGCCGGGCATGGCGGCGGCGATGGTGTTGTTTTGCATTTCTCTTTAGCTCCAAATCGCGTGGGGTCTCCGTCTACCGTCTTTCTGCGGCGATCGGCTCACGCGGGAGGCGAGGAAATATCACGTTTTCGGCGCGCGGCTCATCCGTCGGGACGATTGCATGACATCGGGTAAGCCCTAAGTGCATGAATTTCGTCGAAACCCCGGATTCCCTGGGGCGGAAGGAATGCTGTGGTGTTTTCTTCACACGCCGAAAACCGGCCGTCAAATTTCGACGCTTTCCGCCGGTAAGTGAACGCTTTTCTGTCCGCCCTAGGGGGTTCGGGCGGCTCCAAGACCGTCATCAAGCGTTTCAGAGGTCTGAAACGACATGACCTGCCCAATTTCAGACGGGATGCAAATTTGATACTGTACGGTAGAATGTTTTGCGTAGGCTGAAGGTATCTCCCTCCGGAAAAGAACCCCAAAACACGCAGCGCCGTCAAAGAGAGGCCGTCTCGACCCCGTCCGGGTGAAGACGCCGACCACACGCCGACCACACGCCCATCGTCCGGTGCCCTCACCCACCATCCGCCCGGCCATCCGACCGACCCTCCAGGCGCTCTCCTCCACACCCTCTTCGAAAACTGTCTCCGCAAAGCCTCAACGGCGAAAGAATCCCGTCCATATCGGGCGTTTCTACCCGATCGGGTACTGAAAAAAGCTACCGCCGTGATAAGCTTCGGCCATCCATTTCCCAACATCACAAGGACCCGACATGACGACTCCGTCCGCGGCGCTTTCCGCCTGCGCCGAGCATCTGCTCGATCCGAGCTTCGCCTACGACTTTCTTCCCCACGACGCGCTCCGCGAGCGCATCGTGAAGGACAAGCGCCTCACGGGGCCGCTTCGCGAAGCGCTGCTCCTCGCGATCAATCCCGTGCGCCGCGCGACCCGAGAAGACTACGAGGCGCTTGAGATCCCCGAGGACCTGAAGACCGCCCTCACGTACCTGGGGACGAGCCTCAAGCACTCGGCCTACGCGCAGGTGCGCTTTGCCGAATGGGCCGCGAAGACGAAGGAGACGGGGTCGGCCGAGCTGGACGACGCGCTCGCGAAGTTCGGGTACGTGCTCCTTTCGCTCACCCGCCGCACGCCCGGGTCGGATGCGGAGTTGGAGCTCTTCCGCGCGCAGAAGGCGGGCTTTGAGGCGGACCCCCGCTTCTATCTGGCCGTCCTTCAGTCGCTCATCAACAAGCCTTCGGTCCAGATGACGCGCATCCGGGAGGTGGTCGGGAGGCTGATGCCGGAACTGCGCGACCCGACCGACGCCCTCTGGGCGAAGCTTCGCAAGACCGACGCGGTGACGGCGGACGCCCTGGCCGCGACGCTCTTTTTGATCGAGGTCGGCGACGAACCCCGCGGCGCGCTCGGGATGCCTGTCGCCGCGCGCTGCTTCTGGTCGCTCGGGCACCCCGAGAAGGAACCGCTCCTGCGCGCGGGCGGACGTGCGTATGAGGCCTTCGCGCAGGCGGTCCTCTGGGCCGGGTGCGTGGCGGTCGAAAACGAGATGGAGCGCTTCGGCGCCTACTACGGCGGGTTTGCGGAGGACTGCGGCCTCCCGAAGTCGCTCGTCACGGACAACTTCCGGAAGTTCTGCGCGGGGGTCGCCGAAGAGACGCCCGACGCGTTGGGGAAGTTCGAAAAGCTCGTGAAACTCAAGGCCGACCCGAAGAAGGGCCGCCCGGAAGACTTCATGGCCGTTTTGGGCACGTGCCTCCAAGCGCGTCGCGATTCGCTCATCAGCTTCGGCGTCGACCTCACGGGGTCTGAAGAGGAGATCGCGAAGCGCGAAAAGGACATCGACGCGGCGAAGGTCCTTTTGGCCGAGCGCGCTGAAGCCTTCAAGGCGGAGCGCCGCAAGACCTCCTACAAGAAGACATCGCCCACGGAGCTTTTCTGCCGCATGGCGGAAGCCTTTTCGGTCGTCTCGATGAACGAGCGCTGGTCGAAGAAGCCCGCGGACTCCGACCGTGCGTCCCTCATGCGCCTCATGGAAGCGTTCACGGCGACCGAGGACGCGGCATCGAGCCTCGGCGACCGGCATTTCGTCGAGGCGCTCCGGCGCCTGACGCTCGGGCTCTACGTCGCGGTCTGCTCCGCCCCCTTGGGCTGGCCCGTGAACGACCTCACGAAGGCGGACGGGAAGCTCGCGCCCTTGAACAAGCTCTTTGCGGACGCCGGGTTCCCGACTTGGAATCTCCGAAGCGTCATGGGCCGCATCCACGCGCCCGAATCGCCTGAAGCCGCCGTCGCCCCCGCGCCTCTTCCCGCTTCGACCGAAGCGACGGACGCGGACGGGACCGAATTGGTCGACCCGGGCCACTCGACCCTTGACGCCGCGAACGAATCCGCCCCGGTGACGGTGACGCCCCAGGGCTACGTCAACCTTCTCATGAACTACTACGAGCGCGTGGCGGCCCGCCCGACCTGCGTCGCGAAGGACCGCGAGGGGTGGACGGAGACCAAGATCAACCGCATGAAGGCGGCGCTCGGGCGCTTTGCGGCGAAGTACGCGGTGGTCGACTGGGAGGCGGCCTCGAAGCTTCTCACCACCACCGAAGGTTCCTGCCACCCGGACTTCCAGCCGCTCATGCACCTCTACCCGTGGTTGAACCCGGATACGGTGATCATTCTTCAGGAACTCTTGAACGGCAAGACCGGCGCGGTCACGATGGACGACTATCGCGCGGTCCAGGCGCTTCTTGTCCTTCACAACCACGGGAACGCCCTTTGGCGCCGCAACTTCGACTGGTTCGCGCCGATGTACCACCCGTTCGGCGCGATCGTCAACGTGCGCGACGACGGGGAGCTGGGCGTGGCGGTGCTGGAAAAGGACGGGAACCGCGCCATGGTGACCGTGGGCCTCGCCGACGAGGTGACGCGCATCTCGCGCGCCCAGAAGCGCCCGATGCCCGAGTACGCCGAAGAGTGGATCGTGCTCCTGCCCGAATCCGTCGCGAAGCTGGGCGACCAGGATCCGAAGCTCGTGCTCCTGATGACGCACCTCCTTGCGAAGGCCAAGGCCTTCGTTACGGACCTCGAAGCGAATCCGACGGAAGAACAGGCCCTGCTCCCGGGCTCGCCCTTCGAGATCCCGGTCTTCGCGCACCTGCGGAAGCTTAGGAACGAGCGCAAGGTGAAGAAGCCCGGCAAGAAGGGTGTGGTCAAGGTGGTGCCGGGCGAATTCGATTCGCCCTCGATCCGCCTGCGCGCCATTCCCTTTGAGGACGCGTAAGGCGTAGAGACGGGAGCAGCCGCGTGGAATCGCATGGCGCGGCCCCGCCCTCTTCCACTCTTCAGCTTCTTCGAAAAACGAAGCCCTCCGGCCAGCGGACCGGAGGGCTTCGTTCATCTGGAGTTGTCGGACGCGACGCTTACGACCGCTTCGGGAGCGTCGGGGTTTCACCCTTCAGCCCCACGAGTTCCAGCGCCGTGAGAAGGACGAGCTGCGGCCCGAGATGCGGGACGATGTCGTCGTAGTACTCGTGGATCGTGTGGGACTTCATCTGGCAGCCGCCAGCCGAGAGGCACGTCGCGGGGATGCCGAGCGAAACGGGCATGTTGGCGTCGGTCGAGGACGCGCCGTAGTTCTTCAATTCGATCCCGAGCGCCTTCTGCGCCGCGCGCGAGGCCTGAATGACGGGGCAGTCGTGCGGACGGATCCCGGCCGGGCGGTCGCCGATCTGCTCGACGATGAGGTTGAGCTTCTTCTCCGGGTCCGTGATCCCCCAGATGCGGTGCTCTTCCTCGATCGCTTCCTGGAAGGCGGCGACGATCTGCTTGTCGATCGCTTCGATGGGGCCGTTTTCAAACGAGCGCACGTCGATGTCGACGGAGCAGGAAGGCGCAATGGTGTTCACCGAGGTGCCCCCCTTGATCGTCCCGATCGTGAAGGTCGTCACCGGCGCTTCGGGCACCTTGATGTGCGCGATCTTCGCGCCCGCCATGCAGACCGCGTGGATCGCGGACGGCACCTTCCCGAAGGCGGCGTAGCTGTGGCCGCCGGTGCCCTGCACCGTCACGCGCCAGCGGTGCGCGCCGATCGCGGTGTGGAGGATGCGGGTGACGTCGGTGTTGTCGACGGCGAGGAAGCCGTCGATGTCCTTCCGGGTGTTGAAGAGATGTTTGGATCCGCGGATGTCGCCGTTCCCCTCTTCGCCGACCGTGCCGATGAAGAGGATGTCGCCTTCCGTTTCCAGGTTCGCCTTCTGCATGGCGCGAAGGACTTCGAGCATCGCGCGAAGCCCCGAGCAGTTGTCGCCGATCCCGGGACCGTAGTAGCGGTTCCCTTCACGGCGGACCTTGATGGGCGTCCCTTCCGGGAAGACCGTGTCCATGTGGGCGCCGATCGCGAGAAGCGGGCCGTTCCCCTTCCCCGGACGGCGGCCGACGACGTTCCCGATCTCATCGATCTGCACGTCTTCGAGGCCGTACGACTTCATGAGGCGCTGGATCTCGGCCGCGCGGACTTCTTCGTGGAAGGTGGGCGCGGGGATTTCGCAGAGATGCACTTGGAGCTTCATCGCTTCCGGGGCGTTGGCCTTGAGGTCGGCCAAGGCCGCCGCGACTTCGGGTCGGGCGGCGAGCTTTTGAGCATGCTCGGCGATGGAAGCGTTGAGGGGCGGGAGCTGCTGCGTCATCTTGGGTTCCTCTTTGGTTTTTCGGGTGGGACGGACCTGAGCCCGTCCGGGTTGGTCGTTGTGGAGAATGGGGTGATTGGAGTGAATCCGGAGAATTATCCGCCGGATGGAAGCCGCGCCCGCTGAGATGGCTCAAACGGGCGTGGATTTCAAGGTTTCCTCAGGGTTTGATCCCTCGCGGAGTCCATTCGTCCTTTAGACGAAGAGGACCGATGCGAGGATCGTGAGGAAGAGCGCGAGCACCATCACGGGGAGCGTGCGGCGCACGAGCTCGAAGGGCGAGATCCCGGCCAAGCCCGCGACCGCCATCGTGACGCCCGAGATCGGCGACATCGAGCGGGCGATCCCGGAGGCGAGCTGCACGGGGGCGGCCAAAACGATCGTCTCCCACGCGACCGACTTCGCGCACTGCGGCAGGAAGTGCGAGAACGCGAAGAAGGCGGCGTTGCCCGACCCGGTGACGAAGGAGGCGACCGCCATGATGCCGATCATCATGAGGAGCATGGCGACGCCGCCCGCGCCTTCGATCTGCGAAGCCCAGGTGAGGATGGCGTCGATGCCGCCGGTGCGCTTCAAGCCCTCGGCGAAGACTTCCGCACAGATGATGAGGATCACGGTGGAGGTGAAGACCTTCCCCATGCCTTCGAAGATCGCCTTGGTGTCGGCGACGACTTCCTTCGGGGTGCGGCGCGTCAAGAGATCGACCACGAACGCCGTGAAGCAGCAGAAGAGAATCGCGGTGATGAGCTCCAGGCGCACTTCCGCGTAGACGAACTTCGAGAAGACGAAGAGGAGCACGACGGGAAGAAGCGGCAGGAGCGCGTAGTAGGCGGGAGACGTGCGCTGGGCGGCGGCGCCCTTCACTTCGACGGCTTGCGCCGTGAAGTCGGCGTCGGTCAAGCGGCCCAAGGCGCGGTCCTTGATGTCGAACTGGCGCTGGAGGAACGCATGCGCGATCGCGCAGAGCGGGAGCACGACGACCGCGATCGGGAGCTGACCGTCGAAGAAGTACTCCATGACGTGGATTGCGGAGAGCTCCGCCGCAAGGAGCGAATTCCCGGACGCGGGACCGAGGTCGAGGGCCGATGCGGTCGCGATGGCCGCGGCGGCGGAGTATTTGGACACCCCTTGGGAGACCAAGAGCGGGAAGAGCGTCACCATCAGGAGCATCCCGAGACCGGTCGCGGACGGGATGAAGACGTTGAGCAACTGCCCCACGACGTAGGCGAGCGCGAGGAGCACGTACGGGGCGTGGATCTTTTCGAGCGGCTTCGTGCAGAGGTTGACGAGCGACTTGGTGGCGCCGATGCGGTCCATGTAGGCGGCAAAGCCCGCAACGACCATGATGTTCATGCCGAGCCCCGCCGCGCGGGACTTCAGAAGATTCGTCATCACCTGGACGACGTCGAAGGTGAAGGTGTTGGTGGCGGATTTGCCGGTGACGACCGGTTCACCCGTCACGAACCCCATGACGACGATGAGGGCGGCGCCCACCATCAGGAGCGCCATCGGCGCGTAGAAGCGTTTCAGGACGAGGTAGGCCGCGGCCGCCACGCCCAAAGCGACAAGAACGATGCCGAGCATCTTGTTGTTCTCCTCAATGCGTAGAAGTACTTAAAACAAAATTCCACGCATTTTGCCTGAGGCGTACGCAAAAGTGTGAGCCCGGCGGAAAGGAATTTCCTCGGAACAACCCGGATTCGAAGCATCTCGGGGGTGAAGAGCCGTCAAAACCGTACCCGGGCGCAGGTCACACCCTTACGCCTCCCGTTCGGGAGCGGGGACCGATGTGGCCTGCTCGGCGTCAACCTCAGCGGCATCTTGAGCGGCTTCCCGGATCGGGAGAGCGGACGGCACGTCTTCGCCCGCGCACCGGCGCTCCATCACGGCGAGCGCCGCCCTCACCTCCTCATCTCCGATCATGTCCATGCGGAAGTGCCGGAGAAAGAAGAGGCCTTCCAAGGCGAGCACGGCGATGAGGCCGTCGACACCGGCCTTCGAGTCCCTGAGTCCGTCGAAGAGCTCCTCGTACCAGTCCTGAAGGACCTTCAACATCCGGTCGTTCTTGACCGAGAGCGCGAGGATCGAGAGCCCGTAGGCGGTGTTCGACGCATCCTCCTCGTGGAAGGTCCGGTACCACTCGAAGAACCCCGCGACCGTCGGGTCCTTTACTTTGGATTCGATCATCTCGGCTTCGATCATGCCGAGCGAGAGGCGCTTCGCCAACCGGTCGCGGTAGCGCTCCATGAGCTCCTCCATCAGCGCGTTCTTCGAGCCGTAGTGGTACATGAGCGTCCCCTTGCTCATGTCGGCGACGCGCGCGATCCGATCGAACGTGAGGTGCTCCCCGCCCTCTTCCCTGAGGATCGTCTTCGCGGCTTCGCAGATCAGTTCCTTCGTCTCCGTCCCCTGCCGGTTCGTGCGGCGCAGCTGCCCGCGTTTCACCGTCCCTTTCTGTTCGGAGAGCTCGGAAGGGTCGGCGGCGTCGGCGGGTTCAAAGGTCCCGGGGAATTTGGGCGGGTTGAGGCGGGAAGGATCAGTCGTCATGGCTGGGATCTCGCAAGAGGAATTCGGTTGCGCTCTCAATTGTAACAGTTTCGACCGTATTTCACCCAATAGATCAAACTCAACGTCTTCTCTATCATCCTTCGTACGGTTGGTGCAAAGGGTGTGCGTCGACCATGAACGAAGGTTGAAGCCGGACCGAACGACCCAAGATGCCGGCGCGGCTTCACGAAGGAGAGACCACCATGACCGAACTGAACCTCAACCGCCGCCGCGTTCTGGGCGGCGCGCTCGGGAGCCTCGTCGCCGGAGCCGCGGCCACTGCGGCCCACGCCTCCCCCATCAAGCCGGAGCACTTCGACGAAACCTACGACGTCGTGATCGTGGGCTCGGGCTTTGCGGGGTTGTCCGCCGCATATGAAGCCGTGAAGAAGGGCATCAAGAAGATCCTCATTCTCGAAAAGATGGAAGCCTGGGGCGGGAACTCCGCGCTCTGCGGCGCGTTGATGTGCATGCCCTTGACCAAGATGCAGAAGGCGAAGGGGATCGAAGACTCCCCCGAACTGCTCGTCAAAGACATGATGGCCGCGGGGCGTGGGTTCAACCACCCGCAACTCACGCTCACGATGGCGACCGAAGCCGCGAAGGCCTTCGACATGCTGACGGAATGCGGCGTCGAATTCCAGGACAAGGTGATTCGTCTGGGCGGGCACAGCGCCCCGCGCGCGCACCTTCCGAAGGTCCCGTCGGGCGGCTCGATCACGGTGCCGATGCACCAGTGGCTGCGCAAACAGGGCGTCGAATTCAGGAACCGCGCCAACGTCCACGAACTCGTCATGGTCGAAGGCGAATGCCGCGGCGTGCGCGTGACGTTCGGCTACGACTGGCACACGGGCGAAGGCCGCCGCGAAGCCGCGATCCGTGCCCGGAAGGGCGTCGTCGTCGCTACGGGCGGTTGGGGCCAGGACAACGAATTCGTGACGGCGACCCAGCCCGCCTACGCGCAGCTCGAGTGCACGGCGCAACCGGGCGCGACCGCCGAAATGATCAAGGCGATGCTGGCGGCGGGCGCTTTGCCCGTCATGCTCGACATGTTCCAGTTGGGGCCGTGGGCTTCGCCCGACGAAAAGGGTGCGGGTCCCGGGAGCTTCTTCGCGGACTACGCGTTCGGTGAAGGCATGGCGATCGACCCGAAGACCGGGAAGCGCTTCATGAACGAGCTCGCCGACCGCCGCACGCGTGCGGAAGCGCAGTTGAAGGTCCTCGAAAAGGGGACGAAGGAGAACCCGAACTACCCCTTCTGCTTCTGCTCGGAAGAAACCACGACCCACGCCGAAGGCTTCAAGGCCGCGTACCGCGAAGGGACGGTGAAGAAGTCCGACACGGTCGAAGACCTCGCGAAGCTCCACAACGTGCCTCTGGACGCTCTGAAGGCCTCGATCGCCGAATGGAACGAGATCGTCGCGGGCAAGAAGGAAGATCCCTTCAAGAAGCCCTTGGACGTCCGCACGGAACTCAAGCCCCCCTTCTACTCGATGCGCCTCTCGCCGAAACTTCACTACTGCATGGGCGGCGCCGCCATCACGACCAAGGCGGAGGTGATGTCCTCTCAAACCTGCAGACCGATCCCCGGGCTCTACGCCGCGGGCGAAGTCACCGGGGGCGTGCACGGCATGGACCGTTTGGGCGGCTGCAGCTCCGTCGACTGCTTCGTCTTCGGCCGCATCGCGGGCGCTCAGGTGGCTGCCCGCAAGGCCTGAAGGAAGGCCTGATCGAAGCCGATCGGACCAGAGAAACGACATTCAGAGTTTGAGGACAACACCATGAACACGATCCGCAAGAACCTCACCCTCCTCGCGATGGGCGTCTGTGCCGCCTTCGCGCTCACGAGCGCCCACGCCGCGACGCTGGCCGGCGTCCCGATGAAGGACCACCACGCCAAACTCATGCAGACCTGCGAAACCTGCCACGGGACGGCGACCCCGACCGAGCGCCCCGACGGCAAGGCCTGCATCGGCTGCCACGGCACGATGGACAAGATCCCGACGAAGCCCAACCGCTTCGACAAGTTCCCGCACGCCTCGGCCCACTACGGGAACACGTTGGACTGCACGACCTGCCACGCCGAACACAAGGCGAGCCGCGCGCTCTGCAACGACTGCCATGTGGTCGAGTGGACGAACTTCAAGTAATCACGTAAGGGATTGAAACGTCGGGGCGCTGCTTCCGGACGGGGATCGGTCGCTCGGACCAGACGGATCAAATCGACGTTAAAAACTCGTGAAGCGTGAAGAGAATGCCCCGCGGGACACCTCCCGCGGGGTTTTTCAATGGGGCGCCGGCGCCCTCAAACACGCTTTGCGACGGGGGCTTTGCGTTTCCCGTACGGGTTTCATCCGTAACACGTGAGGTACAAAGGATGTTGACGCGGTACGCGCGCGGGCCTAGGATGGAAGGTGTCTGAATGCTCAAAGTATACGGAGGGACCCATGTCCATCGGCAGTGCAATGGAGCGCGGCAGCGCCGTCTATGTGTACGACGAAAAGGGCCATCTGCTCTTCTCGAAGCCCGGCAAGCTCATCGGATACACGGCGTCGACCGTTTCCATCCAGCGCGTGAAGACGATCTACACGTACGATCCGCGCGGACGTCAGGTGTTCGCGAAGAGCGCCTGAAGAACTCCGGCCAAACAAGACCGCCGGCCGAAAGCCCGATTCCCTACCGTCGACCGAGTGGTCCAAAGCCCCGTAAGGACGAGAATCCTGCGGGGCTTTTCAATGCTTCGAGAAAAAGAAGAAGGACCGCCCGGACACGTTTTCCTCAAACCGGACGGTCCTTCGAAGTGTGCGGTGCCGCTGCTCGGAGGAGGTTTGGTGAGTGCGGTGCCGCGGCCGAAATTCCGGGGTTCTTGGGAAGGAGTGATGCTGAGTTTCCGGAGGATGGGCCTCAGGCCTTTTCGGACTTTTCGGACTTTTCGGCCTTGCCGTTCTTGTCCTTCTTTTCGGCCTTCTCAGCCTTGTCGGTCTTTTCCGGCTTCTCGGACTTGTCGGCCTTCTCCGTCTTCTCAGGCTTCTGCGCGGGATCCGTCGCGCCCAGCACCGCGCTCTTCACCTCCTCTTCGAGCTTCTCGATCCGGCGGGACTTCTCTTCGTCGTCGAGGGACGGATGCACGATCGCGGCGTTCATGGCGCCGGTGAAGAGGTAGTTGGCGGTATTGGGCAAAAGCATCGCCGCGCGGCCGACGATCAACGGATCGATCTGCCCCACGTGGTCCATGTTTCGGCCTTCGTAGTCGACCGACTGCAGGAGCACGCGGATGGCGTTCAAGCGCCCACGGCGCTTGTCTTCGTTGCGGATCACCGTCCAGGGGGCGTCCAAGGAGTCGGACGCGCGGAACATCGCCTGCATGGCTTCCGTGTAGGCGTCCCACTTGTCGATCGAGGCGATGTCGACGGGCGAGAGCTTCCAGCGTTTGAGCGGGTTGATCTGGCGCTCCTTGAAGCGGCGGAGCTGCTCCTCCTTCGAGATCGAAAGCCAGAATTTGACGAGGATGATCCCCGACTGAACGAGGCTTCGCTCAAAGAAGCTCACTTCGTTCAAAAACCGCTTCGTTTCCTCGGGCGAGCAGAACCCCATCACGGGTTCGACGACGGCGCGGTTGTACCAGGAGCGGTCGAAGAAGCACATCTCGCCCGGGTTCGGGAGCTGCGCGACGTAGCGCTGGAAGTACCATTGTCCCGCTTCGGCTTCAGTGGGCTTCGCGAGAGCGACGATCCTCGCGCCGCGGGGGTTGAGGTTTTCGACGAAGCGGCGGATCGTGCCGCCCTTGCCCGCCGTGTCGCGCCCCTCGAAGATCACGACCACCCGGAGCTTTTGGCTCTTCACCCATTCCTGGAGTTTCAGAAGCTCGACTTGGAGCTCATAGAGCTCCTTCTCGTAGAGCTTCGCCGGGTAGCGGTTCTTGTAGGGGTAGTCGCCGTGGGCGTAGCCCTCGGAGAGTTCATAGACGGCGGCGAGCTTCTTCCGGAACGTGCCCGACTCTTCCGCCTCCTTGATGAGGAGCGCTTCGAAGAGCCCGCGGCGCTCACTTTCGGAAATCGATTCGTAGAACCTCGAGGCCGCCTCCTCAGGGCTCGCGGCCTTCATTTCGACCAAGCGGTTCTGGATGTAGCTGACGGCGTATTTGGGCGTCTCGAAGACGGGAACCGCTTGGTCGAGCTTCAATTTGTCTTCGAGCCGGTCGAGCGATTCCTGGATCTTGTCCTTGGGCATCGATTGGCCTCCTTCTTGTTTGGTTTTGGTCGAGGTCGTGCCGGGCGGGCGTTGGGGGAAAGCCGGGGCCCGGCGGAGTCGTTCTTACGATTGTAGACCGACGGGTGCGCCCTTCGGTACCCGTCATCGTCCGTACCACGCGGGGCCATCAGGCTCGTCCTTTTGGGGGATCGACAAGCGGGTTGGATGGGGTTCCGGCAGGATTCTGACGGTCGAGGACGGAAAAAGGCTGCGGCACGGTGGTGCTGCGCCGCAGCCTCTGAGCAGACCGTCCGCCTTCCCCCAACGGGGCCCGTTGCGGGCCCCATGAGACGGACGCTTCTCACTACTTCATGTGATCGAAGCTCACTCGGAAGCTCAGAACCTCCAGAGCGCCCGGACTTCGCCCGTGACGCCCTTCCTCGCGCCCGCATAACCCGTGAGGCCGAAACCCATTTCGTAGGCGTTGTCGGGCGAAGCGTAGTTCCAGCCCGCGGAGATGACGCCGGTCGTGCCGTCCATGTCGGAGGTCTTGAGGTTCACCTTGCCGCCCGTGCCGGCCGTGTCTTTCGCCGTCCCGGAGGCTTCGACGCCCCAGATCTCTTCGACGCGACCGCGAGCGTAAGCATGAGCGGGCGCAGCCGAACGTCGGCGGACGCGGAGGAACGGGGCGCGAGGGTGTTGGTCGCGGGGCGGCGGGCGGGGGACGTATGCATCACGGGCACCTCTTCAAAATGGGGCTGCGTCGTCGCGCCGGAATGTCGTCCTGTATTGAACTCCGGGTTGAGTTATGCGTTCCGGACGCGGCACCCGGGAATCAGGCGCGGACGCAGCTTCTTCACTTGCCCCGAAAGTACAGGGAAAGACGATGGAGGCGAACGCAAAAGATGTACGGCCAAGGCCATATACCCAACATTTGGAGAGTTCAGTTTAGGTGTCTACCGTAATCCTGTTTAGTGATCCGCCGAAGTGCTTCGGTCTTTGCCTCAGATCCCCCGCCGCGCACCCGATCAGCTTTTCCACGTCCGCCCGGACGGCAAAGGACCGATAAACAGGTCCACGGGTAAACCCGTCATATTTCCATGCATCCGAATTCAGCCACCTGTTGTGCGCCCACACAACAAGCGGGCCCTAATCCGAAGATTCGAGCCCGCATCCCTTTGATTCCACGAGAGAATTTTGACGCCCTCAGAGCCCTCCTCCGGGGCTCACCCCTTCGTTCCGCCCGTTCGGGCACCCTTCCCGGCCTCCTTCGCAGCCGCCTCGCACCTCTCCGAGAAGGTCTCCCGGAAGAACCCCGTCGCCCGGGTGAGCTTCTGGTTCTTCCACCGCACGAACCGCTGCTTCGAGATCACCGCATGCGTGATCGGGAGAAAGACAAGGTGTCCACCGGCCGGACCGCGATCGACCGTCGTCCCCTTCATCGTGCACGGCACGGGCGGTTTCGCCGGGACGATCGACGCGCTCCGCACCCTCGCCCCGGGCGCCAAGGTGGTCGACCCGATCGGGTTCGTGCGCGAGGACGTGCGGGGCGACCCCGCTTCCGAATCCACGGCGCGGGCCCACGCGGCCTCATACACCGAATGAGCGTCAAAAATCTACGGGACTTTCGATAGGAAGGTTTTGATGGCCACGACCGCAAAATTGGCAGTTGCGCCGTCGTGCCTGGCGCCGGAAGTCCCCTAAAGATCCGCTCCATATCCATTTGAAGTTCCCGACCGGACGCACGTTGGCCCGATTCCTCAACAATCGGGCTTTCGTCGTCAATGAGAGGTTGAGTTTCGGAGACGACCCCGCGCACGGCGGCCCGCAGCGACCAACCCCATCTACCCCCAGACCCGCAGCCCCCATGTCCGAGTCCAACGACGCCCTTACGACCTCCGCCCCCGCCGGCGCCGAATCTTCCGCTCCTGCCGATCCTTCCGCCCTGCCGAAGACGCCCTTCCCCTTCGACGTGAACAAGCGCCGCCGCTGCGCCGCCAACATCTGGACGGTGCACTTCATCCGGGCGTTTCTGGAGGCGGCGGGCATCGACGTCGAAGGTTCGGGATTCAAGGCGGGGCTGGAGCTCTTCAACCAGAAGCTCCCCCGGGTGGAACTCACGCCCGACTACCGCTTCGTCGTGACGGTGATGAAGACGACGGGCGAAGTGAAGCGCGTGGTCTTCCGCCACCCGTTGGTGTCGATCCGCCGGGCGTCGCTCACCACCTACTTCTTCGGGCGCGAGTCGCTGATCGACCCGCTCGTGCGGGGCGACTGGACGCCGGCATTGGACAAGACGCTCTCGGACGCGGGTCTCCAGCTCTTCAACTTTTCCGCGGAGGAAGTCCGCACCGACGCGGACGGGGATGAATCGGAGACCGGCATTCCGCCCCACACGCGCGACCTGCTTCTCACCGCCGCCTGCTTCGGGATCGCCGAGGCGACCCTCATCGCCAACTCCTCGTCGACCTCCCCCTTGGGTCTCGTCCGCGACCACATGACCGAAAAGTCGCTCGAAGACTTCGGCTACCGGAAGGGCATGCCCCCGATGGTGGTGCTGCCGGGCTTCCAAGCCGTGGTCGAGTGGGTGAGGAAGTCGATCGAAGAGGCCGTCCTCGCCGACATCGAGACCTACGGGCCCGCGAGGAGCCTCAGGAAGGACGCAGCGATTGAGCGCATGACGCGCTTCAACCCCGAGGGTTGGTACGGCCAGCCGATGGACTTCCGTCGGATTCTGCGGCCCTTCAAGCCGTCGGGCTGGCGCATGCCCCACCCCAACACCGTGCGCCCGATCGGGAGCTTCGGGGACATGACGGCGACGATTCACCGCCAGATGTCGGACGAAGCCGACGAGTGGCTCGAATGGGCCGCGAAGGGCGACGCCGTCGGCCGCGACGGCCTTTCCGCCTCGCCCCCCTGGCACAAGAACCACGTGCTTCCCAAGGCCCCGAAGAAATACCTCCGGATGGCGTTCCGCTACGCCGCCCCCGTGATCACGGGGGAACAGGTGTTGGTTGCCCAGACGTCGGCTTCGGCCTTCAGCCAGCTCGCGGCCAAGAATCTGAGGGAACCGGAGAGCTTCAGCCGTGAGGACCCGAAGGCGAAGGGCCGCACCGGCACCAAGACCGCCAAGACCGTCAGGACCGCCAAGCTCAAGGACGCCCTGGGCGAACTCATCACGATGCCCGCGTGGGCGGCGCGCGTCTGCGCGCCGAC
>OGEN01001453.1_pt1 | contig 15308 bp, 7 predicted proteins | sample 1570671 | NCBI WGS metagenome assembly OGEN01 (sample SAMEA2582128, study PRJEB24529) | metagenome | biome: Human gut stool | place: China | collected 2011
AAATTTCTTATGTTTGCTCGGGGATATTCATTCGTTAAAAAGAATGGTCGATATACGATGTCCATATATGTTTTGTTATTATTGGGTTTTGATACGATAAAACTGATTTGGTTTTTCCCCATTTGTAAGACATATACCGGTTTATACGGTGTTGAATATGCTGCAAAAATTAGATCAGATCCGTCACTTGCACGACTGGGAGGAGAGCCATCGGGGTGGGTATGAACAGTAGCTATAGTATTATATTTATTTCTATTAGCATCGATGATATTTCCATTATTTATGCTATATCCATAATCGGATAAATTAATCTCGTGACTATCGTTTTTATAGTCCGGCATTACTATAACATTTTTATTTGTCAGTATAGCCATACTTTCATTACCTGTTCTTTGAGATTGTAATATCATGCGTTCATAGGCACTTTTTTCTTTTTTATAAACAATACTGCCATCTGCTCTATAATTTTCCAAAATATTACCGTTATTATCTGTAATCTGATAGGTTTCTCCCAAATAAGTATATCCATCTTCCAGCTTAGAATTCTTTTTTATATTAGGATCATATTGCACACTATTATCTTTAGTGCGAAACCAATCCATTCCGTCAGGATCAATATAGTTAACCGGATTATTTGCGCAGAACACGTATGGAGATAATGCAAAATATTTCTCGCAGAGAGGGTCAATGGCGATAAACCTTCCTGCGGCTGGGTCCATTCCGCGAGCGAGATAGTCATACCAGTTCAATCCGTGAAAAAGATCGAGCTCTTTACCGTTAAACTTGTAGGGCTGAGTTTCCGGATTCTCGTTGTCGGCAAAAGACAACCCGAAAGGGTAGAAGTGGTTTCTTTGCACGACCGATCCCGAAGCGTCTGCAACGACACGGATGCTTCCAAAATGATCGGTCAGGAAAAAATAGTAAGTACTATTTTCGATATATCCTCCATCGATCAATATCCGTTTCAACGTATTGTCCTCATACACTAAGTTTCCGACAAAATCGGTAACCGATCCATCGGATAGATTCGAGCGGTAATATTGGTCAGTTCCCATCAGCGGTATGTTTAACAGTCCGGGATCGTTGTTATGAGATACCCGAAGTTTCATTCCGTTTGCCGCATACAGATATTTCGTGCATCCGACGGTAAACGGAGTACTTATATTTATTTCCGAAGGTAAATTTAATAAATTATATTGAATATCGGTAATACCTTTGTTTAAATCTTTTGTGAGCGCACCGTTTTTATTATAAGAGTATTCTACATCCGCATCGGCATAATTTTTAAAATCGGCAGAGAGATTGTTGAATATTTGGATAGCCGCATCATCCGCTTTTTTCAGTTGATTTCCGTTATAATAAAACGATACCAGATCTGTAATACCGTAATTACCCGAATCTGTATTTCCGAAACGGGACAGTTTGGTAATATTCCCGTGTTTATCGTATTGATAAGATGAATAGAAATTTCCCGGACCGGAATAATCGGCTTTTGTAATCCGAGATAATCCATCATACGAGAATCGATAATTGCGGGTTATATTGTTCGTTGTCCAGCTTATTCCCGAAATATTTCCACCGTATATGGCGCTCCCTTGAGGCATAGGATTTTCATAAAACAATTGTTGAGAAAACAAGTTCCCGCTAATTTGGGTGATCCAGGACCGGATATTGTATGAGTAAGAAGATTTCAGAAGGGCGTTGTTCCCCCTCGTGTTTGTCGATAGACGGCCTGTTTCATCATAAGTATTTTCGGAAATAGTAATGACCGGGTTATCATTTAGCTTATGAGTGGTTTTTATCAATCTGTCGGCATGGTCGTAAAAATAACCGTATTCTTCCATAACCGTATTACCATTTAGAGCATGTATCTTTTTTCTCGTTACCGGTTGGTCGATAAAATTATAGGCAGTATATTCTTTTTCTGTTCCTCCGAGGTGGTTGTCCGACTTGCTCTGTATCATTCTGCCTTTTTTGTCATAATAAAAAACCGAGTACAGATAGGTTGTGTTTTCTCTCTCGTCGAGTATTGCCGTTGCTGTTCCGGTCAATAAATCTTTATAATCGGTATATCGGGTATCATACCCATCGACAGAGTCGTATCCGTATTTTTCAGGTGATGGGATCAGGTCTGGTATAAAATCATAATTATCGTAATAATTGACGTTGGTTATCCGATATCCTGCATCGGGAGAAAACCCGGAAATGGAGTATCCTGCATATTGCGGATTACCGTTGTATGTCGCTTTTACATAAATATCCTTTATCGGGTTTTGTTTGTAATCTATGGTGTTATGGCAGATTCCTTCGATAACCGCACGTCCCAGTCCGTCAGGTATTGAAAAAGACCATTCGCCTCGTTCACGCTGTTCTCCGTTCTGACTCAAGATAATTCTATCAGCGGTATCGTGTATATAGTAAATCCAGTCTGCTCCCGGTATCTTTTTGGCAATACATCTGTTTCGTGCGTCATACCGGTATAAATAAGCGTAATTATTTATGTCGGGGTTTGTTTCGGGGTAATTATTTATATCCGAAAGTTTTTCAGAAGCGATAGGCGGTAATACGATGCGTAGTTTTCCATAGTTATCATATATATAGTAGGTATCGTGATTTATCGATTTGTCGATCTGTCGGGTCATGATGACCTGATTCAGCTGGTTGGAGAATTCATACAGTACATTTCCATCCTCGTCTGTCATTTTTTTTACATAAAGTTGATTTTCCGGATATTTTTTGTCGGCACGAAGGACGATTGTTTCATCAGCCTTGACAGTGATCTTGTATAAAATACAGTTGTCTGACGTGGAGTTAAGCCGATATTCTGTATGTATGCACCTGCCGTTTTGTCTCCATGCAATACCGGGACCATAGTCTTCAGATATTTGCTCGGATAGAGCATTTTCGTAAATTCGGGTGGAGTAGGGGTACGTATCGTTTCCGTATATATCCGATCCGATAACGGATGTTTTGAGTTGCTGTATCGGGACGAATGCACCGTTGCCGGATGATATGCCGGGTAGCCATATATTTGACGCTCTGTTTAAAGCGTCATATTCGTACAATGCGACTATATCTTTCCCGGAAGGTGTGACACTGTGAAGATTTTCTTCTGTAAGACGTCCCAATCCGTCGAAATATTCGGTTTTTTCAATATAAGGCATTGTCGGTGTATATCGGTAGCTTCGGGTACGTATATAGTTGTTCTGTTGAGTAAGGTCCGGATCAGGAATTTCAGGTTCCGTCGGAATCGAGATTAACGAGTACAATATAATAGATTTCATCTTTTCTTTGTCGTATTTACCTTTGATGTCGTTTATCAATTCCCCTTGTCTGAAAATGAGTATATTGGGTATGCTTGTAATACTATATATTCTTCGGCAGTTGTAGGGTACTTATCGACATCTATATAAACGTAATTTATTCGTTTATGGTTTAATTCATCGGCTATTTCTCTCATTTCAGGCTCCATTATCCTGCAAGGACCGCACCATGAAGCCCAGAAAAACATCACGACGATATCATTTGCCGTGTGATAACCTGAGGTTGGATATCCGGTTATCGGGGTAGAACTGTTTTGAAGGCTGTATCGGTTTGTGACTATGGGACATGATGCGCCTTGCTCGTATATTTCTTCTTGTGAAAAGATAGAGGCGAAAGAAGATAGAAACACCCCTGTCAGCAGTAATGTTTTATAGATTTTCATAATGCGGTTCATTCATTGTAATATTTATATTCCATATCTTGTAAGAGTTTCTTTTCTCCGTTTTCTAATGTATAAATTTCGGACAGGCGGCCATGATCGTCATAAGAGTAGTAGGTCGATACTCCTTTGGAATCGGTGATTTCCGTTACACCGGTTAATGGTTTATATTTATATGTCGTTATTCGTGCGTTTTTTAGAGAGGGGGTTGTTCTTAGTTTGTTTATGGCAGACCAGTCCGATTCGGACGGTTCTGTTTTCACGGATAAGATGGGTATTGCAATTCTGAGAGCTGCAAAAACTGTATTATAGTCGGCATTTTCGATTTTTGCTATCATGTATCTGCCTCTGTAACTCCAGATATATACCGATTGGTTTTCTTTATCGGTTATTGTGTATATCGGATTTCCGAAAGTATCGAATAACAGGCACTCGGTCTTCTTTTCCATGATATTGTCTTTATTGAGAACATACTGTTTGTAGGGGCGGTAAAGATTGGTCTTTACCTGTGTGTAAAGATTTAACGTGCTGCTTATTGTCGTGTTATTCCGGCTTATGGTTTGTTGTATGACGGCTGTTTTGTAACAGTTGTCAGGCAATTCGTTCTTTCCTTCTGCTCCGTTATTTTCGGGAAGTACGTTATTCGAGTAGTACATGTTTTTGATTATTTCCTCGTTTTCCGGTGTAGTTTTTTCACTGATGATGTTGTAAGGACGTTCAGGATCATAGGTAAATTCTTTTTTTGTTTCGATGGAGTCTCCGTCGAAATATTCTTTTATAGTGGTCGATATTAGATGAGAGTACCCTTTCCCCAAAGATTTACTTTGTACAAAGAGACTTGCGCTTTGGTCTGTCCATGATCCGATTTTTTCTTTCCCTGTAACGGTAGATACATATCTGCCGGAAATACCGATTTCTACTCCGGGGAGTGACTCTATATTCGACTGGTATCTGTTTTCTACGGATTTGATAAGTGTATATCCGTTATTGTCTTTTTTATATTCTCGTTGAGTCAATAATTGGGGACAAGTGTAGATAGAAGAGTTGTCTTGAATGCCTGAATAGATTTGCGGACTCATCGTATAAGGTTCATAATCGAAAGTGTATTCGGTTTTGCCGAATTCGGTATATTCGGTTACTTTTTTGTAATAGACAGGGATGGATACATGAAAATCTTTTGTGTTGGGAAAGGTGAAATATGTTGCTGATTCTATTATCACATCAAAGGCATGTACTCCTTGTTTTTCAATTCCTTGATATGAGGGAGGGTAATAATAGGTGACATCCTTGCCTGCAGACAGTGCGGTTTCGGAATATGTAATGAAATCGGCTGAACTTATCGGGATATAAGGAACGTGACTGGAAAGAGTCTTTCTGGATATGTATCTCGGAGATTCATATCGGTAATGTTTGGTGATTTTTTTTGCGGATAGCGGATCGTATATTTCGAGAGAGTTGATTCGTAAGCCGGCACCGTAAGACATATCTGTCGGGTCAGATTTCTCGAATTCGTGAGTCCCGTAATTGATTTTCATGTATCCACCTGTCGGATATATTATTTTTTTCAAAGAACGGATTTGAGTGTATAGAGAATCCGGTTGCCGCCGTTCGCTGTGATCGTTGAGGGTATAGTCGAACGGAAGGCTTGAATCATTCATTTTACCGTTGCAATATCCCCACCAATCGATAGCTTTTTCGAATTCTTCAGTTGTGAAATTTTTATCCCTTCTGTCATATTGGAACTTGAATGTGCCTTTTCTTGATTGTATGCTATTAAGAAAATCATCTGTAATATCGAATTCGATTTTTTCCAGGCTTTCTTGTGTATTCGATGTTTTACTAAAGACCTCTATGTTTTTAAAGGTTCTCCGGATATAGGAAACGGGAATACCATCGTCTGAAATAAAAGTGTTGGGCGTTTCATTATATTGTATCACTATTTTGCAGTCAATAGTCTCTATTGTCGAAAGCAAAGATTCTCTTATCGGTTCTTTAGAAATGTAGGTATCATATCCTTTATTATCTTGTTTTATTTTTTCTATTACAGCTTTATTCTGTGGAAGATCATATTTTTCATCGAATGCGGAGTCGTAATCTCCTCTTAGTAAATGCAGGTCATATTTGTTGCTGATAAAATGGTTTGCAATGGTGAATCCTGTATAGTTTGTGACTGTATGATACATCGGTCTGAAATTTTGATATTCCTTATGATCTATATAAGTAAAATCGACCTTTGCCCCGCTTGGCAGGGTAATCCGGTTAAGCAACCATTTTATGGAACTGGAATTTTCGACCGGTTCGTCTGTTCCGAACAGATATTGTACTCCGTTATCATCAGTTACTCGGATACCGTGTAGCGAGTTTTTTGATTGGCTGTATGTGATTAACAACTCTATATGTAAAGGTTGCTCTTTTAGAAACCGGGGTTCATATCGCCCGTTCTCATAATGTAATATGAAAGTGGCATTTATATGGGGCAGGTCGATCGTAAAGATATCATATTGCCCATCTTTGAGTTTAGGACTCGAACCTGTTGCCGAGAGAGCCGCCTGCTCGAAATATCGTTCATTTTCGTCTTTTATGTGTTCGAGGTTCTTTATATCGTCAGGGTATACGGGATATTTGAGATCGTCTTTGCTATTGATTTCCCGAGTAATTTTCATGTTTGTAAAGTTCCATCCGTATCCTGCGACTCCCGGTTTGTCTTGTATTCTGATACCTGAGGAATTATATTGCAAGGTCAATGGTAGAGTCAAAAGTTGTAAGTCCATTGTGTAAATCGGTATTTGTAGATTTATTTTTCCTGTGGCATAAGAAATGTCAGGTTCTGGGAATTTAAATAATTCAGCAGCTTTAGGTTTTTCTACTAAAGTGTTGAATAAATCCGGATATTGATTAAAAAAGGTAGAAGATACATAAGAACCGTCATGATTAGGATATGATGCCGAAAATTGGGCGGATGCATTTATGGAGCAGAATAGGGATAAAGCTGCAACGATATTATATTGTTTTCTCATTGTATATTATTTTTTAATTACTTTTTTACTGAATATTATCCTTTTATTCTCTGTAATCTGTAAAAGATAATTGCCTTTGATAAAGTCTCTGAAATCTATAATTTCAGAATATGAGCCGGATGCAGATAGATCTTTTTCTATTTTTAATGCCAATCTGCCGTCTTCTGTGTATAAGCTGATATTTATTCTTGAAGGCTTTGTAATAGCATATTTTATGTTTAGATAAGAATCTGTAGGATTGGGAAAAACCTCATAATTTCTTTCCGACATATCTCTTCCGATACCGTCTTGGTATGTTTCAGAATCCTTGTTCTTTGATTTGTTTTTCTTATCGATATCCCATGACCGATTTAATGAATCGGAACGTGTTATGTCCTTTATATCGGTATAAGTATGTTGCCGTGGTGGGAAGAGAAAGGATGTCCCGAAAAAAAGTGTATCGTTTATGATGTTGTGCACAGTTTCGAATACCGGATATCGATATCCTTTGGCATACCATTTATACGTCTCGATGACTTTGTCTTGGACATTGGGTCGTATAGAATCTTTGTATATGGAGGAACGCATGGATCGACATATTGTCTGTGTCGTTTTTACGCGTAGAACCGGAGAGATCGTGTCCCCTTCAGGAAGTATTATTTTTCCGTAAGCGTCGGCTTTTATTTTTATATTACCTGAAGATAATATTTTTGATGAGTTAGAATAGACTCCTTCTAAAAGATAAGGAGACAAGAATTCGTCATTATAGTTTAGCGGGAATACGCATTCCATTAACGGTTCGGTATATCTGAGCCTGACAGTGGGATTTTCATGTCCGATTAGAGATATTGTATCGTTTTTGAATTGATAATAATACATAGTTCCGTATTCTTTTTTGATAAAATATTCGGTATTGGGTACATATCGTTTGAGTATTGTGTCATTTCCGATGACGTATATAGAATCTTCGATTAATTTCGGAGAGGAGTATATTATCGGATATTCCTCTCTTATAACTTGTGCTTGGCTGAGATCCCAAATGATATTTTTCCCGGGTTTTCCGGGATCGACATATTCTATTTGTTGCTTTATCAGACTATCACCTATACATATTCGATTATGGGATTTGTCAAGTTGTCCATAGCTGCTTATCGTTATGAGAGATAGCAATGATAAGATTTTTTGGTTTAAATTCATATTATTTTTAGTTATGTTATAAATGCGGTTTATTCGGGATAAGCGGATATCTTATTTATTTTTAAGGTGTGGTTTATATCTTTATGGGAGAATATTTAAGATTCTATTTTTATGAATTAAATTTATAAAGCCTTATCTTACTTCAAAATAGGGTAGGACGTGTTTTCATAGAATTTAAATTGCCGGAAAACATAAGCTTTACCTGTAAAAATCCCCCGCAGAAGGGCGAGGGAACCTAATGTTTTCACAACGGAATGATCCTTATTGTGATTTGCTTCATTTTAGTATGACAAAAGTATAAAATAAATGGTTTATGTGCAAATATTTTTAAAATAAAATTTTTATATTTGGGAAAGTTAAAACAAATATATCATGAAAAAGATTTTAGGTCTGGATTTGGGTTCGAACAGTATAGGGTGGGCATTGGTAAATGAAGCTGAAAATAGAGATGAGGCATCATCGATCATTAAGTTGGGTGTGCGAGTGAATCCTTTGACTGTCGATGAAATGCAAAATTTTGAGAAAGGGAAAAGTATTACTACTAATGCGGACAGGACTCTTAAAAGAAGTATGCGCCGTAATTTGCAGCGGTATAAATTGCGGCGCGATGCATTAATAAAGCTTTTAAAAAAAGTTGGGTTTATAGCGGATGGTACTATTCTTTCGGAGCAAGGAAACAGAACGACGTTTGAGACTTATCGTTTAAGGGCGAAAGCTCCCGATGAAGAAATCTCTTTACAGGAACTTGCACGTGTGTTGTTGATGATCAACAAAAAACGGGGATATAAAAGCAGTCGAAAAATAAAAGAAAAAGAGGCCGGAACTTTGATTGACGGAATGGAGGTTGCTAAAAAATTGTATGATGAGGATTTAACTCCCGGACAACTTTGTCTACAGCTACTCGAATCGGGTAAAAAGTCTTTGCCTGATTTTTATAGTTCCGATTTGCAGGAAGAGTTTGATAGAATATGGAACTTCCAAAAACAGTTTAACCCGAAAGCCTTTTGTGATACCGCCAAAGAAGAAATCAAAGGAAAGAATAAAAGCCAGACATGGGCTATTCTGGCGAAATACTTTATTTGGACGGATGAAATGGTTGTTTGGAATGAAAAAGAGTCCAAAACAGAACGTGTGGAAAAAGAATGTAAACTTGTCGGTCTTAAACGGACTGTCAAAAAGGAGGAACAAAGAAAAGAGAACTATCGTTGGCGTGTACAAGCTCTTACGGAGCAGCTCGACTTGGAAAAAGTTGCAGTGGTGTTGCAGGAAATTAATGGACAGATAAGTACTTCAAGCGGTTATTTAGGAGCAATTAGCGACCGGAGCAAGGTCCTTTATTTTAATCGTCAGACGGTAGGTCAATATCAAATGGCTGAACTGGAAAAGAATCCCAATACAAGTCTGCGTAACATGGTGTTCTACCGGCAGGATTATTTGGATGAGTTTGATAAAATTTGGGAAAAGCAGGCGGAATTCCATAAGGAGTTGACCGTGGAGCTGAAAAAAGAAATTCGTGATATTATTATCTTTTACCAAAGACGCTTGAAAAGCCAAAAAGGTTTGATCGGTTTTTGTGAATTTGAAAACCGAGAAATTATGGTGGAGAAAAATGGCAAGATGCAAGCTAAGGTGGTGGGATGTAAAGCCATACCTCGTTCACATCCTTTATTTCAAGAATTCAAAATATGGCAGACATTGAATAATGTAGAAGTATTTGCCGGTGAAAAAAAGTGTAAGCGAAAGAGAACGGATGCTTTCCCCGGATTGTTTGACGGTACGGAGGATACTTTGATGGTAGAAGGATGGCGATATTTATATCAAGAAGAAAAAGAGATATTGGCTAAGGAACTCTCCGTAAAAAAGAGCCTTAAAAAAGAATGTATTTTAAAACTTCTGTTCGACAATCCTCAGGATTTGGATATGAATTTCGAACAGATAGAAGGAAATGATACGGGGAATGTCCTCTTTTCGGCATACAGCAAAATGATCGAAAAGTATGGCTATGAACCGTTGGATTTTGGAAAACCGACAGATGAGATAATAGAACGGTTGCAAGTTATCTTTACCGATCTGGGATGGAATACAGATTTGCTTTTCGTAGATTTGAATAAAGAGGGTAAAGATTTGGAGAAGCAGCCTTATTTCAAGCTTTGGCATTTATTATATTCATTTGAGGGAGACAATACACCGACCGGAAACGGAAAGTTGGTTGAAAAGCTTATGGAGCTTTGCCATGTGGGCAAAGAGTGTGCCTTAGAACTTGTGAATATTTCATTCCAAAACGATTATGGAAGCTTGAGTGCTAAAGCTATTAAAAAGATTTTGCCTTATTTGAAAGAAGGCAACCGATATGATGTGGCATGTGGATATGCAGGCTATCGCCATTCTAAATCTTCTCTGACTAAAGAAGAGATAGAAAATAAAGTATTGAAAGATAAACTGGATATTCTTCCTAAAAACAGCTTGCGTAATCCGGTAGTTGAAAAGATTTTGAATCAAATGGTGAATGTGATTAACGCAATCATTGACACTTATGGAAAACCTGATGAAATTCGAGTAGAATTAGCGCGTGAATTGAAGAAAAGTGCTAAGGAACGGGAAGAACTGACTAAAGCTATTGCAAAAAGTACCCGTGAACATGAAGAAATACGTAAAGTATTGCAGGAAGAATTCGGCATGATAAATGTGAGCCGTAATGACATTATTCGCTATAAACTTTATAAGGAATTGAAGAATAACGGATATAAAACGTTGTATTCCAATCAGGATATACCCAAAGAAAAAGTGTTCAGTAAAGAGATAGATATAGAACACATCATTCCGCAAGCTCGGCTTTTCGATGATTCATTGTCGAATAAGACATTGGAGTATAAAGCGATTAACATTGAGAAAGGAAATAAAACAGCTTATGACTTCGTAAAGGAGAAATATGGAGAAAAAGGCTTGCAACAATATCTTAATCGTTGCGAAAGTTTGTTTAAAGGTCAGAGAACAAAACTCCGGAAATTGAAAATGGGGCAGGAAAATATTCCGGAAGGATTTATCGATCGGGATTTGAGAAACACACAATATATAGCTAAAAAGGCTCTCGCTATGCTGAATGAGATTTGTCGCAGAGTAGTAGCTACCACCGGTTCTATAACAGATAGATTGCGAGAGGATTGGCAGCTTGTGGATGTATTGAAAGAATTGAACTTGCCTAAATATGAGACTTTGGGTTTGGTAGAAGTGTATGAAGATAAGGATGGACGAAAAATTAAAAGAATAAAGGACTGGACAAAAAGAAATGATCATCGGCATCATGCCATGGATGCTTTAACCGTAGCTTTTACCAAAGATGCGTTTATTCAATACTTTAACAACAAAAATGCGGCATGGCAGGTTGACTGCAAAGAGCACTCCGATATAATAGGTATAAAGACTCGTTATTTTGAGAATGGAAGGGCTTTGCCTCCTATGCCGTTAGTGCGGTTTCGTGCAGAAGCGAAAAGTCATTTGGAAACTTTGTTGGTATCTATTAAGGCTAAAAATAAAGTAGTTACTAATAATGTGAATTGTACAAAAAGAAAGGGCGGAGAAAATAAGAAGTTACAACAAACCCCGCGAGGACAATTGCATTTAGAGACTATCTACGGTAGCCATAGACAATATGTTACGAAAGAGGAAAAAGTGAATGCTTCTTTTGACTCCTCTAAAATTGCGACAGTGTGCAAACAGGCTTATCGGAATGCTTTGCTTGAACGGTTGGCGGCTTTTGGTAACGATCCCAAGAAAGCGTTTACCGGTAAAAACTCGTTGGAAAAAAATCCGGTTTACCTTGATAGGGAACAAACGGCACGAGTACCGGAGAGAGTACGAACGGTTGAGTTGGAAACTGTTTATACCATACGTAAACCTGTCGATCCAAATTTAAGTGTAGACAAGGTGGTTGATGCAAAAGTTCGTTCTATTTTGGAGCAACGTTTGAGAGAATATGATGGAGAAGCCAAGAGAGCATTTGTTAACTTAGATGAGAATCCTATATGGCTGAATGAGGAGAAAGGAATAGCTATCAAGCGAGTGACTATTCGAGGTATTAATAAGGTGCAATCATTGCATGGCAAGAAAGATAAAAACGGAAATCTGATTTTAGATGAAACAGGAAAGGAAATCCCTGTGGATTTTGTGAATACAGGCAATAATCATCACGTGGCTATTTATCGAAAACCTGTTTTAGATAAGACAGGACAAGAGATGCTTGATAATGAAGGTAATCCTGTGTATGAACTTGACGAAGTCGTGGTTTCTTTCTTTGAAGCTGTCACACGGGTGAATTTAGGTTTACCTGTCATAGATAAGAATTATAACAAAAGTGAGGGCTGGCAGTTTATGTTTACGATGAAACAGAACGAGTATTTTGTGTTCCCTAATGAGAAAACCGGATTCGACCCGAAAGAAGTGGATTTGTTGAATCCGGAAAATTATGCGGTGATCAGTCCTAATTTATTTAGAGTACAGAAGATTTCGACAAAAAATTATATGTTTAGACATCATCTGGAAACTACTGTCATTGATAATAAACCTTTAAGAAAAATTACATGGGAGCTTATTCAAACGCCTAATAAGTTGGATGGTATAGTTAAAGTCCGAGTAAATCATATAGGGCAGATTGTCTCAGTAGGAGAATATTAAAAATAGATTATTTATGAGGAATTCCTTAGGGCCTGTCTCAATTTTGCTTGGGTTGGGTTTGAGAGTGCTTTTCGAGGATGTTTTTCTGATTTTATGAGGAGGATAGCGGGATATCTGACGAGTGAAAACGGGGAAGAAGACCGGAAGAAAACACAAAAATAACCTGATAGTATTTTTATTGGAAAGTTTAGACAGCTCTTAGAAACTTAATGACTAAAATCTGTGTATTATGATTAAGAAAACACTTTATTTTGGAAACCCTGCCTATCTGTCACTAAGAAATGCCCAATTAATAATAAGATTACCGGAAGTTGTTGATAATAACACTCTTCCTGAATATTTTAAACAAGTATCAGAAGTGTCCAAACCGATAGAGGATATCGGTGTTATAGTATTGGATCATAAACAGATAACTATCACTTCAGGGGTATTGGAGGCATTCCTTGAAAATAATTGTGCTGTTCTGACATGTGATAGTAAAAGTATGCCGGTAGGTTTATTACTTCCTCTACATGGAAATACTACACAGAACGAGAGGTTTAGGCAGCAGTTGGATGCTTCTCTGCCATTGTCGAAACAACTTTGGCAGCAGACGGTAAAAGCTAAGATAGAGAATCAGGCAGCTGTGTTAAAAGAGTGTACCGGAGAAGAGATGAAGTGTATGAGAGTGTGGGCGGCCAATGTGAGAAGTGGAGATCCGGATAATCAAGAAGCTCGTGCTGCAGCTTATTATTGGAAAAACTTGTTTCGGATAGAGGGCTTTACAAGAGACAGGGACGGTATTCCGCCTAATAATTTATTGAATTATGGTTACGCTATTTTACGTGCTGTTGTTGCTCGTGGGTTGGTGGCAAGTGGGCTTTTACCTACATTAGGAATACATCACCACAACCGCTATAATGCTTATTGCTTGGCAGATGATATTATGGAGCCATATCGTCCCTATGTAGATCGGTTAGTTTATGACATGGTTAAACAAGGAGCAAATTATGCTGAGTTGACAAAAGATTTGAAAGTCCGGTTACTGACTATTCCTACATTGGAAACCACTATTGCCGGAAAACGAAGTCCGTTAATGGTAGCAGTCGGACAAACTACGGCATCTTTGTATAAGTGCTTTAGTGGAGAATTGCGTAAAATATCTTATCCGGAAATTTGATGGACCGATTTAGTGAATATCGTGTTATGTGGGTACTTGTACTATTTGATTTGCCTACTGAGACGAAAAAGGATAAAAAGGCATATACAGATTTTAGGAAGAATCTGCAAAAAGACGGTTTTACAATGTTTCAGTTTTCCATTTATATTCGTCATTGCGCCAGTAGCGAAAATGCAGAAGTACATATAAAGAGAGTTAAGTCTTTTCTCCCGGAGCATGGGAATGTAGGAATTATGTGTATTACAGATAAGCAATTCGGAAATATTGAGCTTTTCTATGGTAAGAAAACAATGTCGGTGAATACTCCGGGTCAGCAATTAGAACTGTTCTAAAAAGAAAAATCCTGCCATTGTGCAGGATTTTTCATAGGAAACAACATCGTTTTTTTTATTCTGATTTGTTCTGTAAGTCATTAATTAATAAAATCTTACAAAGATTGTGATGTTTCCGATACTTCAAAGATACTAAAATGAAAGCAAATCACAACGTCTCTGGATAAGTCGTGCGGGCAATCTGCGATGTTTCCGATACTTCAAAGATACTAAAATGAAAGCAAATCACAACTAAAAAGGGGGATCGAATGGACTGGAAAGTGATGTTTCCGATACTTCAAAGATACTAAAATGAAAGCAAATCACAACAATCAATGGAAAAGTAATCCGTACGAAAGAGATGTTTCCGATACTTCAAAGATACTAAAATGAAAGCAAATCACAACATTAAGCATTATTTATTCCTCTTTGTGTGGATGTTTCCGATACTTCAAAGATACTAAAATGAAAGCAAATCACAACGCTTTTGCGATATGGCTCGATAATTATTATGATGTTTCCGATACTTCAAAGATACTAAAATGAAAGCAAATCACAACCGCATCCCCGTTAGCATGATGTATTGTTTTGATGTTTCCGATACTTCAAAGATACTAAAATGAAAGCAAATTACAACTCTTTGTCTCTTTTGTAATGCTCTTTTTCTTCATTGATATATTTATCTGTATAGTTTAACAATCTGTTTAAATATTCCCCTTCATAAATAGCAAAACTTAAACCTAATGCCGGAATCATTATATTAGTAAACTTTTTTATAAAAAATCGGAATGTCTTATAACTGAAAAACGGGCATATCGCTATAAATAAGACAATCAAAAAAAAATATCCTATAATAAATATCGCTAAAAGAATCATTAATGTATTCATACTTTAAGTTTTTTATAATATCCTCGGCAAAGTCTTTGTCCAAATTAAAGTACCTGTATTATATCGTCTTATTCCCGTCATAAATGCACAACAGATGTTTCCGATACTTCAAAGATACTAAAATGAATACAAAATTCTGTATAAAGGATTAATAAATTGAGAATGTAAGATTATATAATAAATGTTGATCATACTCATTTCTATAAAAGTAGAGAAAAGTGCTATTATGATATTAATATAGATGTAGTTAGACTGAAGAGATCACAGTGTAAAGAAGAATATTTGATAAGTTGTAGGAATAATAGATTTTATTTTTCCCCTCAAATATAAATGGGGGCGACCCAAAAGATTTTTTTAGAGTTCGGTCTCTTTTTCTTTTATAG
>OGEN01001487.1_pt1 | contig 14881 bp, 7 predicted proteins | sample 1570671 | NCBI WGS metagenome assembly OGEN01 (sample SAMEA2582128, study PRJEB24529) | metagenome | biome: Human gut stool | place: China | collected 2011
CCGTATGCCGGGCACCTTCTCCATGGAGACGCTGTATCCGGAGGCGCAGAGATACAGTGAAAAGGAAAAGGACACCCTGGCAAAGGCCCTCTCCCGGGCGGCGGAGGACATCTGGGACTGCGGAGACCGGGCGGAGCTGCAGAAGCTCTTTCAACGCGTGCTGCGGGAAAAGCCCACGCCGAAGGATCTGGTCCGGGTGCTGGCCTTGTCGGTCTGGCGCCGGCGCAAGGCGGTGCGGCCGCAGGTGCGCTATCAGGTTCTGGAGACCCGGCACCCCCGGCGATTCGGATTCAGCGGCGAATCCTGGGAACCGGAGCGACATCTGGTGGTCCTGCTGCCGGGAAGGGAACAGGCAGAGGTAGAGCAGCTGGTGCGCAGACTGAATCAGCGGCAGATCCCTATCCAGGAGGCGGAGGAGCGTTTTCTGAATGGGGAAGATCTGCTGCCGGTCCTTTGAACAGAGGAGGAGCCTCCTGTAGGAGGCTCCTCCTCTGCTTTGCGCCGGGTGTGTTACAGGAACTGCTTCATCTGGGCGGCGTTGGCTTCCTCGGTGTGCAGCAGCCGCTCCGCGAGATTTCGGATCTCACGGTTTCCACCGGCGTAGTCCCCCAGATGCCGGGTACTTTTGGTGGCCCCCATGGTGTTTCCCTGAATGACCATCTCCGCGATGTTGGATGCAGAGGGGTCTGCCAGCGTTTTGAAAGTGGACATGACCTCTGCGGACACCTTGGCCAGAAGGCCTGGGTCCCTGGGCTCCTCTCCCAGAGACCGGAGCAGGCGCTCCGCCTGATCCGCGATCTGGCGGTACTCGGCGCCCTGCTGGCTCAGAACCCGCCGCAGGCTGTCATCCCGGACCTGCCCGTCCAGGCTGTTCAGCCCCTCAATGCCCATCTCCGCCGTCTCATGGACGTATTGGAGCAGCTCGATATCGTTCATATTGGATCACCTCGCTCCTAGTATGCCCGGCTTTTCCGGGAAAAGACGTTGACCTTCCCAGGGAAATCGGGTACAATAGCTCCGTGTAAGAGCCCCAGATTCTGGGGGGAGGGCGCCGGAGTTTCCGCGCCGTAGACTGAAGAGAGGCGCCGGAGGGCGCAAGGAGGCTGTCTATGCCCAGCATTTCCGTCATTGTGCCTGTCTATCAGGCGGAGAAATTTCTCAGAGACTGCGTGGAGAGCGTGCGGCGGCAGACCTTTTCCGACTGGGAGCTGCTGCTGGTGGATGACGGCTGCACCGACGGCTCCCCGGCTCTCTGCGATGAGCTGGCCCGGGAGGATGACCGCATCCGGGTGTTCCCCAAGGAGCGCAACAGCGGCGTCAGCGAGACCCGGAATGTGGGCCTTGACCATGTCCGGGGGACCTATATCGCCTTTCTGGACTCCGACGATCAGTACGAGCCCCAGTGCCTGGAGACGCTGTGGAACCTGCGGGAGCGGGCCGGGGCGGATACCGCCGCCTGTGCGCACCTGAACCTGTGGCCTGATGGCAGCGAGACGCCGGAGCCGGTGCTGCCCGCCGGGATCTACGACGCCGACGCTATCCGGGAGAAAATCGTCAATCCCCTGCTGGGGGACCGGCTGGCCCAGCCGGTGTTCAATGGATTCATCTGGCGCTATCTGTTCTCCGCAGAGATTTTTGACAGACTCCATCTCCGCTATGAGGGCGCCTATCTAGAAGACGAGCTGTTCCTGATGGAGTATTTCTGCAACGCCCGGCGCCTGGCGGTGACGGAGACGCCCCTGTACCGCTATCTCCAGAATCCGGCCTCCGCCACCCACAAGTATATGAAGGACTTCCAGCAGGTCTTCGGCCGCTTCATGGAGCGGAAGGAGGACTTGGCCGCCCGGTATGGCCTGACGCCCGGCCGCCCCCAGTGGCGGGAGAACTCCAACTGGGCCGGGCTGTTGATCGCCATCGGCAACGAGTACGCCCCGGGCAATCCCAAGACCCTCCGGCAGCGGCAGGAGACCATCCAGGCCTTGTGCGCGCGGCCGGATATGGCCCACGCCATTCGGACGCTGTCGCCCGCCGGCATGAGCCGCAACAAGCAGTTGGCAGCAAAGCTGGTGCGGGGGGGCCGCTTCTGGCTGCTCTCCCAGCTGTACCGGATCAAAAACCGCATCTGAAGAAACGAGGTTTCCCTGCATGAGCATTCTCCGCGAAAGCTATCTGTATCACCTCTGGGCGGTGCTGTGCACCGTCTACTATGACAGCGCCGTCCACCGCTGCCTGGTGCGCATGGGCGCCTGGTGTAACCGCCAGATCGACGAGAGCCGTGTTCTCCGGGTCCTGTGTCGGGAGGGCGTCGCGGCCCGGGCCTGGGAGGAGAGCATCCTCTGCCGACTGCTGACGGGCCTCATCAACCTGCCTGCCTGGCTGCTCCACAAGCTGTACCTTGCCCTGCGGGCTACGTTTGATGACAGCGTTTTCTCCCGTCTGGCCTTTGAGATGGGACATGAGACCGCCGTCGCCCAATCCTGGCTCATCATGCTATTGTGGGTGATTCCCTTCTCTCATTGGAACAACGCATATAGTATGCTGGGCTTTGCCGCCCTGCTGGTGCTGTTCTATGCCGGGGCCATGTCCCGGCGGGACTTCCGGCTGGACGTGAAGCACATCGGGTTCTATCCGGTGGTGCTGTTCGGAGCCATGTTCCTGGCGGTGCTGTTCTCCTATGAGCCCTCCGCCTCCTTCCGCTTCCTGCTCTACCATATCTCCGCAGCGCTGTGCGTGCTGGTGACGGTCAGCGCTGTCCGGGGCACAGAGGATTTGAAGCGGCTGGCCGCCGGCGGTGGGGTCTGTGTGCTGGTGTCCTCGCTGTACGGTGTGTACCAACGGATCCAGGGCGTGGAGGTCAACGAGTCCTATGTGGACCTGGAGGTCAACGCCGGTATGCCCGGCCGGGTGGAGTCCTATTTCGACAACCCCAACACCTTTGCAGAGGTGCTGATCCTCCTGCTGCCCCTGGTACTGGCGCTGATCCTCTGCTCCAAGCGGGGCATCTCCCGCGTGACGGCCTGCGGCGTGTTTGCCGTGGGTGTGCTGGCTCTGGGCATGACCTACTCCCGGGCCAGCTGGGTTGGCATGGCCTGTGCCATGGTGGTGCTGGTGTTTTTGTGGAAGCCCAAGCTGATCCCCGCCTTCGCGGTGCTGTGCGTGGTGATGGTCCCCTTCCTGCCGGACACCATCTGGCACCGGGTCCTGACGATCTTCAATCCGGCGGATACCTCCACTGCCAGCCGCATCCCCTTGTATCAGGCGGCACTGGAGGTCATCCGGACGTCTCCCGTCTCCGGCGCGGGTCTGGGCACCGCCGCCGTGCAGGACTACATCAGCGACTTCAACCTCTACCACGCAGAAGCGCCCTTCGTTCACGCCCACAACTTCTACCTGCAGGTATGGATCGAGGCGGGACTGCTGGGGTTTCTGGGCTTTGTGGGCTCCATGCTGTGGAACATCAAAAAGGCGGCCCGCACGGTCCGGCACTGCGCCCCCTCTGCCGCCCGCACCATCACCTGTGCCGGAGCGGCGGCTCTGTGCGGCGCCATGGTGTGCGGTCTGGCGGATTACCTGTGGAACTATCCCCGGGTGATGTGCATTTTCTGGTTCGTGTTCGCGCTGACCATCGCGGGGATCAAGGTCTGCCGCCGGGAGACGGAGGCGGCCTGATGGAGGAGAGAAACTGCCCGATGGAAGATCCATTCGCATTTTTGACCCTGAACTTTCTGAAGAAGTCGGAGATTTTTCCCGGCTCCCTCGGCACCTTCCGCTACCGCTTCCAGCGGACGGGAAAGGTGAACGATGGCACCGTCCAGGCCTGGGTCTATGAGAACATCTGCTTTGAAAAGGCCCAGCACATTGAGACGGAGACCTTCCCCTGGACAGAGGAGGGCATGGCATCCCTGCGCTCCTGGCTGAACGAGCGCCTGCGGGAACGGGGAAGCGAGCTCTACCGGGTCTGGGGAGGCCGATAAAAAACAACAGCATACTGTAAGGCAGCCCGCGGAGGGATTCTCCGCGGGCTGCCTTTTTGCGCAATTCGGAACTTTTTTGGAAAGCATCTCCATAGGCGGAACATATCCGACGCCATTTTGGGTATGCTTACAAAAAATACCCGCGTCTGTGCGGGCGGATTTGGGAGGAGTCAAGATGGAAGAAATCACGCTCACAGGACAGTCTATCTCCGCGTTCCGGGAATTTCTGGTGGAAAACGAGAAAGCCCGTGCCACAGTGGAAAAATACGTGCAGGAGGCGGAACAGCTGCGACTGGCTCTGTGCGGCGCCCCGGTGACCAAGGCGGGTGTTCTGGCATACCGGGAGCGCCTGCAGCAGCAGTACAGGGCTCTGACGGTCAACAACAAGCTCTCTGCTGTGAACGCGTATCTGCGGTTCTGTGGAGCGGAGCACTGCGAGGTGAAGTTGCTGAAGGTTCAGCGGCGGGCGTTTCGGGAGGAGCAGCGGGACCTGACGGAGTCGGAGTACCGCCGGCTGCTCTCTATTGCCAAGGGGCGCAAGAACCAGCGGCTGTACCACGTGATGCTGACGATCTGCGCCACCGGTATCCGGGTGAGCGAACTGCGCTTCATCACGGCGGAGGCCCTGCGTGCTGGCCGGACGGAGATCCGGCTGAAGGGAAAGTGCCGGACCGTCCTGCTGCCGCAGGAACTGGCGGAACGCCTGCGGCGGTATGCCAGGGCGCAGGATATCCAGGAGGGGCCCCTGTTCCGCACCCGCACCGGGCGGCCCCTGGACCGCAGCAACATCTGGCATGAAATGAAAACCCTCTGCCGGGAGGCCGGCGTGATGCCGGAAAAGGTATTCCCGCACAATCTGCGGCACCTGTTCGCCAAGTGCTTTTATGAACAGGAGAAGGATCTGGCGCATCTGGCGGACCTTCTGGGCCATTCCTCCATTGAGACAACCCGGATTTATGTGGCAGTGAGCGCCAGGGCCCATGAACAGATTCTGGAAAAAATGCGGCTGATCGTTTAACAACAAAACAATGATTCTGTTGTAAATCGACAAAGCTCTCTCCACTACATACATTGGAATATAGTTAGTATAAAACAAAAAAACCACAAAAGCAATGTCCTTTTTTGCGGTTTGGATTTTTTGAGGATTCCAATTTTGCGGCCCAAAAGGGAAAGGTGCCGTTTCGGCCAAAACCGACTCTTCGTGCTCTGGCACCGTATTTCCAGCTGATGACAGGTTTACAACAGAATCATTGTTCTGTTGTAAATCGGAAAGAGATGGATACGGAGGAGATATTTGGAAAGCATTCAGACAGTGAAAGCGGCTTTGGAGAGGAGAGAATGCCCAATGCGTGAGGCGATGGAAACGGCACTACAGGACAGGACCGCGGCGCCGGCGGAGCTGACAGTTACCTGGGAAGAAGTCTGCCGGTATCTGGACAGCTTGGCGGCCCGGGGCCGCCGGCGGGAGACGATCCAGGTCTACCGCCCCAAGCTGGAGGCGTTTTACCACTTTCTTCCGGAGGACAAGCGGGTGGCTGCAGACACACTGGAGCTCTGGCGCGCCGCCTTGCTGCGGGAAGGCTACTCGCCCGGTACAGCCAACACCCATGTGTCCGCCGCCAATGGGCTGCTGGCCTATCTGGGGCGGCGGGATCTGCAGCTGATCGGCCAGCTGGACACCGAAGGGGAGATCCAGCCGGAGTTGAGCCGGACTGAGTATCTGCGCCTGCTGGCCACAGCCCGGAATCTGGGCCGGGAGCGTACGTATCTGATGGTGAAGGTCTTTGCCCTGACAGGGATCCGCGTAAGTGAGCTGAACCGGGTGACGGTCCGGGCGGTGGAGGAGGGACGTGTTCTGACCGCCTGTGACGGCAGAGCGAAGTACGTCCTGATTCCTGCCTGTCTGCGGAAGGAGTTGACAGTCTATCTCCGGCGGGTGGGGATCACTGCGGGGCCGGTATTCGTCACCCGAAGCGGCCGCCCCATGCGGAGGACCCAGGTGAGCGGAGAGATCCGGACTCTGTGCAGGGATGCCCGGGTGGATGGGGACAAGAGCAACCCCCGCTGTCTGCGCAGGCTGTATCAGGTCACGCAGGAACGCATTCGGGACAGTGTACAGATACTGGCCGAGCAGGCCCACGAGCGGATGCTGGAAGAGGAGCAGCTGACTGTGGGCTGGGAGCAGGGCAGCTGAGTCCTGCCCAGCCGACGCAGCAGGGGCGTGGACGATAGGGACGCACTGGATATGTGTGTGAACAATTTTTCAATGAGGTGAGGGGTTATGCTGTATCGAGGCAAGAGAGTCCGGGAGCGGGGGCGGCTCCCAAAGGGAAAGTTTCCGAAGAAGGGAGGCCGGCGGCTGGTCAGCGGGCTGCTGGCACTGGTACTGTGTCTGACCCTGGTGCCTGTGATTTACGCAGATACGGTGGTGACGGTGACAAGCTGGTATGCCGCCGGGGCATTTGAAGAGAACACGCTCTACTGGGTGGATAACAACAATGAGGACGGAGTGCGTCCCGGGGCGAATGCGTATCAGCCGTCGCTGTGGTTCCGGATCGACAACGGGGAATGGATTGAGCTGAAAGGCGGGGAGGACTCGACGCTCTCCGGGGTGGGTCTGTCCGCTATGCCGAAAATGACGGTGGCCGACAACGGGAACAACACCTATACGGTCTCCGTCCCGACCGGCGTGTTGCCGGAAGCGATCGAAACCACAACATCCGATGGCTACGGCGGGGAGACCTCAACAGAATCCCGTGTAGAGTGGATCATGGGACCGTCCGAAGGGGTTGACGGCTACAGCCCGGTAGAGGTCAACAACGGCAATGTGTCGGAATATCCCTCCGCCGGGGACAACTACGGCTGGTACTATGTGCTGGAGGACGAATTCAACTTCCGCGTTCAGCTCCGCTGGGGTAATCTGGGCGGCGCGGAAGGCATCGCAGAAGCCATTTACAACAGCTTTGACTTCGTGGTGGACACCAACTATACGGCAAGCTCCCTCCGCCGGCTGCTGGCAGAGATGAAGGATCAGATGAAGATAGAAGAGGACCCTGATGGAGACCCGGACAACCCCGCCAGCGGCACCGTCACCGTCAGCGGTCTGTGGAAGTACAACCTGGACGGCAGCCGGATCAACTACTCGGTAGAGGAGACCAGGGAGGGAGACGGAAAAGGCGACGGCCGGCTGGACGCCGCCGACGGCATCGCGGCGGGTGCCCTGCCCGAGGGCGACTACTTCCAGATCTCCTACGACAACTCCAGCACGCCCAACGTGGGCACAGAGGTGGGGAAGCTCTATGACGGCGGCAGCCTGTACCTGACGCTCACGGGCGTAAAGGATTATCAGGCCTCCAAAGTCTGGGAGGACGCGGCGGATCCGGATCACCGCCCGGCAGGTGAACTCCAGCTGTGGCGTTACCGAGCCGGGCAGAGCTACACAACGGCCGCGCCCGTCCGGGATGATGGGGGCAGCATTCTGACGGTCCCGCTCAACGGGCAGGAGAAACAGGACATTCAGTTTGCAGAGCTGCCCAAGTACGACTCGGAGGGCTACGAGTATATCTATGTGGTCCGAGAGTATCTCACTGGTGAGCATGCGGGGGACTACACCCAGGTATTCGGCGCGGTGGGGGAAGACGGCGGCGTGACGGACATCATCTGGGCGCTGGACGAGGATTCCGGTACGCTGAAAAAACTGACCAGCGAGGATGCAGACTTTGCACGGGAGACGAACAATACATACCTCTACAACGGGGGAACCCTTTCCAACAAGCTCTCCGGCACGGTGACGGTTAATGCGACCAAGATCTGGAAAGCAGCGGCTTTCCAGTCGGCGCTGGAGGATGTCCGGGTGGAGCTGATGCTCCAGGCCCGGCCGGTGGGCAGTGAGGACCCCTGGGAAGACACGGAGATCACCGAGACGCTGGGAACGGAGAAAACGGGAAAATTTACGGCGGAGAACCTGGGCGGCCTGTCCGTCAGCGCCAGCGCGCCCAAATACGATAACCAGGGCCGGGAGCTGGAGTACCGCTGGGTGGAGTCGGCGGTTTACCAGGGCGAGAATAAAACAAATCTTCTGGACAACAACTCGTTTACCCTGTCCGGCGGCGGCAGCCGGGGAGATGCAAAGTACCGTGTGACCGATGTGGAGAACGGCAACACCACCGAGATCACCAATGCCGTCAGCAACCAGATAGATTATACGGTGGAAAAGAAGTGGAAAAGCGGCGCCCAGGAGGGGCCGGTGACCTTCGCCCTGTACCGTACCATCGGCGAACAGTCTCTGACAGAAACATGCAAGGTTCTTACCTTTACAATGGATGCAGGTGGGACCGTCAATGTTGATTTCACGAAGGAAAACGCATTCATAGATGCGATCGACGGTGAAATTTCCATTCAGTTTTCTGAGGCCTGGAAAGCCCTGCTCCAGAACCTCCCGGAGTATGACGAAGAGGGGCGCCGGTATGAATACCTGATCCTGGAGGAGAACGGGAACCCCACCTATGAAACCTCCATCGACAGCAGCACCGGAGACTATACGACCATCGTCACCAACGGCCCGGGAGGAAGCCATCGGATCCTGGTCCAGAAGAACTGGGTGGACGACAGCGACGCGGCCCACCGGGAGCCAGTGGAAGTGACGGTGTACAGCAAAGAAGGAGATCAGGCGATTACCTTCGTCACGCTGGGCGAATCCCAGGAGGACGGAGATCCCATCTGGTACGCATGGGCCGGCATTGGAGAACTTACGCCGGACCAGGTCTACATCCGGGAGACCAAAATCGGAGCGACTGCGGTCCTTGGAACCGAAGGCGCCCCGACCGAGGGAGAGATCAACGCTCCCGGAATCACCCGCGACACTGTCCCCGGCAAAAACCATGCCTATGAAGCTACATACGACCGCGAGGAGATCGCGGGTGAGACGGTCTGCACCGTCACCAACCGCCGGCTGGGCAATGTGGACCTGACCGTCACCAAGGACTGGCGGGACGGCGGCGGAGATGGCGTGGGGGAACTCCAGGCAGCCCTGGAGAACACCCCCGGCCTCACTCTGGCCGTGAAGCTGAAGATCGCCGCCAGCGATGATACGGAAGGACAATTTAAAATCTATCAGAAAGATGGATTTGGCTATGTGAACCTGGGCGGCGGGGATGTACAGATTCAAGACAGAAGCGAAAGGCGGGTTTCCTCTATTCAGCCGATTCTCACGGCAGATACGAAGTCCAACTCCCTTGACTTCTGGAACCTTCCCAAGTACGACACCAACGGCACAGTGGTGCGCTATACCGTGGAGGAGGTCTGGCTGGACGGCGGCAATGAGATCACGCTGGATCAGCTGCGGACCATTTCTCCGGAGGTCTATGCCCTGTGGAATACATACACAAGCTCTGTAAAGGAAGAATCCTATACGGCAAATGACGGTGAAAACAAGAATGACGAGCAGAAGATCACCCTCACCAACAAACGCACCGGCGTAACGGACGCTGTCTGGTACAAGCAGTGGTACGACATCTATATGTATGGCTCCGGCAGTCGTCCGGACATCTATCTGGACATTTACCGGACTGTGCATACCTCTGCTGCTGAGGACGGGATCGAAACCGAACTGATCTATCCCAGCTACCGCTGGACAAACGAGGGCCTGCTCCCGCCGGAGACGGAGGCGCCGTCCGAGGGAGCAGGCGATCCCGCGGGTGAGGAGCCCGGCACCGCCTCCGGGGATAACGGATCTGCGGACCGGCAGTATTTCTGGCGGGCCGAGCTGGAGAACTTGCCCAAGTATGACGACTGGGGTTACAAGATCACTTACTCCGCGGTGGAGCGCACCAGTGTAAACGCCTCCGACTTTGACTACGCCATTGCGGAGTACTGGACGGGTGAAACTTGTCTGGGCACGCGTGACGAAGCTGACCCGGGGATGGAGGCGGCTTACGAAGCGCAGACCACGAACCTGGACGGCGTCAACCCACCAGTGTCTCAGGATGCCAGCAGTTCTTACGCCAAATATGCCCTGAACGCAAATGGTACCTTCGTCAACCGCCTGAATAAGCCGGTCGCCATTGAGGGACGGAAGCTGTGGACCAACCTGCCCGCTGGCTATCCGGCGGTGGACCTGCCCAACGTCACCTTCGCACTGTACCGGCGGGTGCAGGGCAGCGGGGAGGCGTTTGACTTTGGCGGAGCCCCCATCGCGACCCTGACTGTTCAGGACTGGTCCGGCCTGAAGAACTATACGTTCCGGCTCCTTTATGAGGGGAAAAATATCATCGATGACGGAGCCGGAACCGTCCGGCCGGAATCTGAAGACCAGCCAGGGCTGCCCAAATACACGGAGGAAGGCAAGCTGTACGAATATGTTCTCCGGGAGGAAGGCATCACCGGCGCCAACGGGCTGCCCCTGGACGGTACCGGCGAGGGACCCCAGGAATCGCTGGATCTGTTTGATATACAGGAGATCTCCAACACCTTTCAGGTGGAGAACGTGTTCCACAGCCCGACTGGCAGTCTGTCGGTGAAAAAAATCCTGGAACTGCCTTTGGGCGGAGATGACTTGCCCATCGCCTATCCCGCCATGCGCTTCCATCTGTACCGGGTCTACATCCAGAACAACGGCCAGCCCTCCGCGCAGGAGCTGGTGCGGACGGCCACCTGGTCCTCGGAGGAGGTCGAGGCGGCTTACCGGCAGCGAGGAGACAGCACAACTGTTGAAACGGTTCTTTCCTTTACAGACCTGGAGCAGTATGCGCCCAACGGCTCGCTGTACCTCTATCATGTGGAGGAGGACAAGAGCTTCCTGGGCGGCTACGATACCTGGTGCGGCCCGGGCGACCTGGAGGCCCAAGACGTCACAGGGGGCGGATATACTGTCGGCGGTCTGCTGCCCCATGAAGAGCGGGAAGAGGCCGACGCCACGTTCCTGAACAGCCGGAAGGCTGTGCAGACAGAGTTCGTCACCCTCACGGGCCAAAAAGCCTGGGAGGACTTTTACGACGCCTTCGGTCTGCGTCCGGATGCCCCCTATGAAGAGGGGAAAGATGGTACATTGGTCCCCGTTATCCGGCTCACTGTGACCCGCCGCGCCGCTGCCCAGGAGGGGCAGGGCGACCCGCACATCGAGGAGAAGCTGACAGAGGGCGAGGACTACACCGTCAAGTGGACCCAGGATGCAGAAACCGGAAAGTGGACTTATCAGATCTGGGGTGCGGACGATCCGGATGCAGAAGAGCCCGGCATCTCTGCGGAAGAGCCCGCCGAACCGGGCCCCGGCCAGGGAGAGGAGACAACGCCGCCCACAGAAATGCCCCCGGAGGAGGGAAACCAGCCCGCCGATCCTCCCACGGACGAAGGGGATACACAGAGTCCGGAACCTCCGGCAGATGGGGAAGATGACCAGAACCCGGACTCCCAGGCGGGAGACGGGGACGGCCAGTCCGCCCCGCAGGAGGAGACCCTCAGTGCCGCCAGCCTGCACAGCGATCCGGCGGATGGGGAACATGGCGGCGCCGGCAGCGGTCCGGCCGCACCGACAGATTCCGCGGAAGATCCGGATCAGATCGGAGACCCCGATTCCCAGGATCCCTCCGAAGAGACGCCTCCCGCCGCGCAGCCCCAGACGGAGCTGGAAAAGTGGGCCCCCAACGGCGCCCGGTGGGTGTACACCGTGAAGGAAGAGCTGAACTCCGATCTGAAGGAAGTGTTGTATGAGCAGTACCAATATTACTTCACCGGCAATGGGACAGCGGGTGAGGACTCCGCAGACGGTGACACCATCCACATGAAGGAGCTGAAAAACTCTCTGGAGACCAGAGCCCCCTTCACCAAGCGGTGGGTGGGCAGCGATGGCGAGCCCATCACTGCCGATTACATGGACCTTGGCGAGATGTCCGTCACCTTTGAGCTGTATGTCAAGGAGGGAAAGAGCGGAGGTTGGCAGAGGGCAGCGGACTATTTCACGCAGGAGAACCTGGGAGAAGACGCGTACGAGAAACTGAAGGATGCCGGAATACTCAATGGTTTTTCGATCACATTGGAAAACCGGCATATCTATGATTCCTGGAGTGGAGCTTGTGAGAACCTGCCGCGTGTAGTAAAAAAAGACAGCGGGATTTCGGAGCTGTCCTATCGCGTGGTGGAGACGGAAATCGCTTATCAAGGCGGAACCGTGACGATTACAGTCGATACCAGCGGTGAAGAGTTCGCATACACTGTTGCAGACAGCGGCGGCCTTTTCACGGGAATTGAAGACACCTACACGGAATCCGGAAATTCGACCACCATCACCAACAAGCTGGCGACGACCTCGCTGCAGGTGCAGAAGATTTGGACGAACGACCGGAACAACGTCTATGGCACCCGTCCGGATACAGACGAAGCCGGCAAGACCTGGGAGACCAGCTTCCTGATTCAGCGGACCACGGATCTATCTGTCGGCTGGGAAGCGGCAGCATGGGAAGCCGTCCAGGTGACCGGCGAAAACGGTCAAAAGCAGGATCTGGTAGTGACCCTCACCGGAACGGATACAGAGGGCACGGTTGAATCGCCGGTAGGGATGACGATTTCCGGCCTGCCGAAACAGAATGCGGAAAGGGAGTACACCTATCGCGCCGTGGAGCTTGAGCCAGGATATCAAATGACGAACGGAGCAGTCGATTTGAGCAGCTATGTCCTGCTCAGAGATTCCTACAACGAGGCGTACACGGCGGCCTACACCTATGGCGGGCAGTCTGACGACGGCTTCCTCACCACAGCGGCCAACGACATGCAGACCACCAAGGTCTTTGCCGGCAAGACGTGGATGCCTGCCGGCGAGGAGGGCGCCCAGGTCACCCTGCACCTGCAATATGCGGTTCCGCTGGAGAATCCGGCAGAGGGCCCGGCGTATACGTGGAAGACCCTGACGGCTGTATCCGTCACGCTGGATGGAACTGCGGATCCTGATCTGGACAAACCCTATTACGAGTACGCAGAGTGGAAAGCCGTCTGGGAGAACCTCCCAGCCCGAATGCCGGGCAGCTATCTGCCGGACTCCGACTCCGAGACAGAATACCGCGTGACCGAAGCGGTCAGCGGCAGCTACGTCCAGGTGGGAGATACGAAAAAGGAAAACAAGACCGATGTGGATGGGACCTACCCTGAATTCCAATTCACCAATAAAGCTGTGACATCCCTGACAGTGGAAAAGAAATGGCACACCGCGGATGCCAAGAAACATCCGATCACAATGGAACTCTGGCGGACCACGGACAAGAACCTGATCGGGAAGACCGGCGTGGATGGAGTGGAGCAGGTCGCCGGCATGACCGCAGAGCTGTCTGCGGCCAATAACTGGCGCCATATTTTCGGAGAGCTGGACAAAGTAAACAGCCAGAACCAGAAATACTATTATTACGCCATTGAACAGGGAACCCCGGACGAGGACATGGAAGTGATCTACGATCATGGAGAACCGACGGAAACTACGGTGGCGTTCACCACTGCCATCACCAACAGGGGCTATACGGACATCCCGGTCTCCAAAACCTGGCGGGATGACAGTGACGCGCAGGGCCTTCGCCCGGAGACGCTGAAGCTGACCCTCTACCGCAGAACGGATCCGGCAGCCCAGGGCGAAGTAGCAGGCGAAGTGACGCTGTCCGCGAAAAATGCCCAGGACGGAAACGCCGATGTCTGGACATACACCTTTGAGCATCTGCCGGATACGGACGGCAGCGGTAATCCCTATACCTACTGGGTGGAGGAAGAACACCTGGAGTCGTACACTGTGACAGGGAGCGGTACGCTGGCTCTGACCAACACACTGGGCGGCAAGGAGACGGAAATTGCCATCCAGGGGCGGAAGACCTGGGTGGGTGATGGAGCGGACGACCGTCCGAACTCCATCACGCTGAGCCTCCTGCAGAACGGCACCAAAGTTGCCGAGCGGGAAGTCACCCCGAACGCCGACGGCAGCTGGACCTATGATTTCGGCAGCTGGCCCGCCTACGACGACAGTGGCCGGGCGTACACCTACACTGTGCAGGAGGAGCCGGTGGATGGCTACGGCACCCGGGTGGACGGATGGAACGTCATCAACGGAAAGGGGAACCTGACCGTCAAAAAGCAAGTGTACAGCGGTGACCGGCAGAGGGACTTCTCCTTCACCGTCACGCTTGACGACAAGTCCATCAACGGCATCTGCGGGGATATGACGTTCCAGGACGGCGTGGCAGCATTTACCCTGAAAGACGGGGAGAGCAAGACAGCCAAGGGCCTGCCCTCCGGCGTCGGCTACACAGTGGCAGAGGCGCGTGTGGACGGCTATGGGACCCGCGTCGAGGGGCACAACCCCGGGATGGTCCCGTTCGGAGACACGGCGGAAGTGCTAATCATCAATTATGACGACACGACTCCGCCGCCGGACCCGGATCCAGATCCAGACCCCAAGCCGGATCCAGACCCGGGTCCCGATCCCATGCCGGATCCAGATCCGCATCCGACCCCTGACCCGGACGAAAGCCCGGATCCTGATATGCCGGATACGCCGGACGAACCGGGGCACCCTGATGAACCGGATGACTCTGTTCCCACGGGAGACACTGCCCAGCTGGCGCTGTATCTGGCACTGCTGGCGGCCTCTCTGGCTGGCGCAGCAGCCATCGTGATTCTGGGCCGGAAGGGCAGGAAGAGAGACTGAAAAAAGCATTGAACCAACGAGGCAATCAAACCGGGGGCACGCATACCGTGCCCCCGGCCTTGGGGCCGCAGTCCTGGGAGATAGGGATCGAAACAACTTCCACACTTGACAACGGCCAAAAAATTCCGTATAATAAACTACGTTGCTTTGCGGGGCCTTGGTGCCCTGGAAGAGAGGCAGCTATCCGGGTGTAGCGCAGTTGGTAGCGCGCTTGGTTCGGGACCAAGAGGCC
>OGEN01001513.1_pt1 | contig 14728 bp, 10 predicted proteins | sample 1570671 | NCBI WGS metagenome assembly OGEN01 (sample SAMEA2582128, study PRJEB24529) | metagenome | biome: Human gut stool | place: China | collected 2011
GGGGATTTTACCCGAAAACGGCCTAATTGTAAACTAAATCAATGCCGGGTTAATACCCCCGCTCGGGGGTAGTGGGAAGCGGGGCGGATCGTCAGAATTCGATTCCGGCGGATGGAGGAGGGCGAAGACCCTTCCCAAAAGCGCACCGGGCGCACCGCTCACGACAAATTCCAAGCCGGCCGCAGGGCGCATCGGGTTTTGCCCCAAGCGCTGCACGACCCCCAAGGGAAGACCGACGGCAAAGACCACGTCCTCCGTCTTCCTTCCGAACCAAACACACCAGCACGAGGCACATCAGACCATGCACCGTCGTCAATTCCTCCAGTCCGCCGCCACGATCGCAGCGGGTACCGTCGCCTTCACCCACGAAGCCGCCGCGAGCGTCGTGGACGCCTTCGGTGAGAAGACCCGTCCGGTCGACACCAAGAACGTCGTGAAGGGCTGGGGGACCGGTGCCGCGAAGCCGCTCACGATCAAGGGCCGCACGATCGGCGGGGGCCGTCCGGGCCTCATCGCCCCGACGACCGCGAAGACGACGGACGCGCTGGTCGACACGGTGAAGGGCTTCGCGAAGTTGGAAGCCCTCGACATGGTCGAAGTCCGCATCGACTACCTCGGCAAGCTCGCTCCTTCTGAAATGGCCGCCGCCACCGCCAAGGCCTACGAAGCCGCGGGCGACAAGATGGTGTTGGTGACGCTTCGCAACGGCACCGACGGCGGTCCCTTCATCGCGGACGACGACTACTACGGCAAGGTCTACGACGCCGTGTTGGAGAACGGCCGCGCCGACATCATCGACATCGAGCTCTTCCGCGACGCCGCGATGGTGAAGCGCTTGGTCGAGAAAGCCCACGCCAAGGGCGTGAAGGTCATCATCTCGGATCACGAATTCAAGTTCACGCCGGACGAAGCCGAAATCATGCGCCGTCTGATGCTCGAAGACCAGATGGGCGCCGACATCCTCAAGATCGCCGTGATGGCCCACTCGCCCGAAGATGCGCTCACCGTCATGATGGCCACCGCCAAGATGCGCCACTACCACACCGAAAAGCCCATGCTCACGATGGCGATGGGCGCGGCGGGCGTGTTGACGCGCATCACCGGCGAAGGCTTCGGGTCGGATCTCACGTTTGCGTCGGTCGGCGGCAAGGCTTCCGCCCCGGGCCAGATCCCCTTGGAAGACTGCAAGACGGTTCTGGAAACCTTGCACAAGGCGATGAACCCGTAAGTCTCCGAGGCTTCGGCACAGAGTTCTCCAAACACACCCCGAACAAACACCCCTGAAACCCCAAAGGGGGTCCCGAACCCACGGGCGGCTGATCCAGACGCTCCAAGAGGTCCCCCGCCAGCTTTTCGAATGAGAGGAACATTCATATGAAACGCACCATGATCGCCTTCGCCACGCTCGCCGCCATGGCGACGACCGCCTGGGCCTCCCCCGCCTTCAAGGCGGGCACGTACACGGCCGAAGCCGCCGGCATTCACGGCCCGGTCGTCGTCGAGGTCACGTTCTCGAAGGACCGCATCGAAAAGGTGAACATCGTCAAGCAGACGGAAACGGAAGGGATCGGCTCCAAGGCCGCGGAAATTCTCCCCTCCAAGATCGTCGACGCGCAGTCCCCCAACATCGACGCCCTGACCGGCGCCACGATCACGTCGACCGCGATCCGCAACGCCGTCGCCGACTGCGTGAAGCAGGCTGGCGTCGATCCCGCGACCCTCGTTCCGGTCGCCGTCAAGAAGGCCGCCAAGAATGAAGAGCTCACGACCGACGTCGTGATCGTCGGGGGCGGCGGCTCCGGCATGTCCGCGACGATCCGCACCCGCATGAACGGGCTCGACGCGATCCTCGTCGAAAAGATGCCCTTCATCGGCGGCGCGGCCTCCATCTCGGGCGGTCAGGTCGTCGCGCAGGGGTCGAAGCTCCAGAAGGCCTTCGGCTCCACGGAAGACTCCCCCGAATCCATGATCAAGGACTTCCAGGCGAACGGCCACAACCTCAACGACCTCTCGAAGCTTCGCATCTACGCGAACAACGTGGGTCCCATGATCGACTGGCTCCACGAGGAAGTGGGCGTCAAGTTCATTCCGAACGACCTCCCGTTCCTCGCCGAATACTCGCACCCGCGCGCCCTTGAATTCGAAGGCGGCGCGAAGACGATGGCGCAGCACCTCCGTGAAGTCATCGCCGGGAACGGCGCCAAGGTCCTCTACCAGACCCGCGTGACCGAACTCATCGTCGAAGATGGTGCGGTCGTCGGCGTGAAGGCCGAAGACGCGAACGGCACGGCCTACACGATCCGCGCGAAGAAGACGCTGCTGACCACCGGCGGCTACGGCGCCAACAAGGACATGCTCTCGCCTGAACTGAAGGCCGCGCTCTACTACGGCCCGGTCTCCTCCACCGGCGACGGTCTGCGCATGGCGCAGGCCCTCGACGCCAAGACCCAGCTCCTCCAGTACGGGAAGCGCTACCCGAACGGCATCGAAGTCGCTCCGGGCATCGCCAAGTCCACGATCTACGCGAACGTGGGTGCGTTCGATCAGGCCGGCATTCTGGTCGACGTCAACGGCAAGCGCTTCGTGAACGAAAAGGCTTCGAACCGCCACATTCTCGATCCGATGCTCCAGACCCCGAACAAGCAGGCCTACGTCTTCATGGACCAGAAGTCCTGGGAAGGCTTCTACAAGCGTCTGCCTGAAACGGGCGTCTCGCACGAAGACGCGGACAAGTACCTGGCCGACAACGGCAAGAACGCGCCCCTCTTCGTGAAGGCCGCGACGATCGAAGAAGTCGCGAAGCTGGCCGGCGTCAACGCCGAGAACCTCAAGGCCACCGTCGCCCGCTACAACGGGTTCGTGAAGGCCAAGAAGGACGCCGACTTCGACCGTCCCGCCAAGTACATGAACGCTGAGATTTCGGCCGAAGGCCCCTACTACATCGTTGAGCAGAAGCCCCGCTTCGCCACGACGATGGGCGGCGTCTGCACGGACGACAACCTCAACATCGTGAAGACGAACGGCCAGGTGATCCCGAACCTCTATGCCGCGGGCGAACTCGTGGGCGGCGTGATGGGCGACGACTCGCCCGCCGGTGCGAACGTCGGTTGGGCGCTCACGTCCGGCAAGTTCGCCGCCGACCGCATCGCCGAAGCGATCAAGGCCGGGAAGTAATCCTTCTCTCCAACCTCCCCGCGACGGTTGTCCCCCGATGGCCGCAGGGGAGGGCTCCTCGCCCGGCACCGGTCATGCCGGGCACCATAAGAACAAGAACGACATCTCAGCTCCATTCGGTACGCCGGAAGGGCCTTTGCGGCCCCTCCGGCTTCTTTTCGTCCGGAGAGGACAACAACGCCTTCGGGTTCGCGACGGAATTCGGCTGGCACCTTCCGATCGCCGATCGGGCCTACGTCGAACCGATGGTGACGCTTGCCTACGGGCGGATCGCCGGGGACAGCTATACGTTGAAGAACGGCGTGAAGTACGAGGAAGAAAACATGGATTCGCTCCTGGCCGGCATCGGCGCGCGGGCGGGGTACAAGTTCGCGAACAACCGCGGCTCCGTCTACGCGAAGGTGCGGCTCCTCCACGAATTCCTGGGCGACGTCAAGGCGACGGCGCGGCTCAACACCGCGGTCAACAGCTACAAGGAAGACCTGGGCGACACCTACGCCGAATTCGGCGCGGGCGCGAGCTTCAGCCTCACGGAAGCCACGAAGGCCTTCCTGAGCCTTGAGCGCACGACGGGCGGCGACGTCAAGACCAACTGGAGGTGGAACGTCGGCATCCGGCACGCGTTCTGATCGCAGTGTGCCCGCCGGGACGGCCGGCGGGCACAACCCTCAACCAAACACTTCCAACCCCTCGGTCGGGCGCAGGCCTCCGAGGGGTTCGCTTTGCCTGCATCCATTGCCCGAATCGATCATGCTCAGGCCTACGCCGTCACCCTCCGCCGCCCCCTTAGAACCCGAGTCTCGGGGGTTGGTCCTACGTGCAATTGCGTATGAAAAAGAGGCGGACGCAAGGCAACACAAATTTTTGAATGTCGTCGAGAAAAGTGACGAACGAAGACCTGTACTACCTCAGGAGAGGTAGTCTTTCCGCAAACTACCCCATTGGGCGGATGTCTCCATCCCGAAAGGGCGCCTCATAAACCCCTGATCCGTCAACGGTTTTCACGGACCGGCCGTCAAAACGGTCGGGTGGGGCGCCCACGTCTCCACGATTTGTAAGGACCTCTCCCGGCAAGGCCTCAGGTCAAGAAATCGTTCGGAAGCGCCCCGGAGGCCACCGGAACCCGCCGCTCTAGTCGATTTTTCGTAGGTACTATTAGTCCGAAAGGTGTGCAGGGCCAAACAACGCACCGTCGAAAGAATTACCCACAACGGGATAGATTGAGGAGAGATCATCATGTTCGGTTTGCATTGGGGCAGCGGTGAATCGCAGGCGAAGCCGGTCGAAAAGAAGCCCGTCTGGACGGGTTGGAAGAACTTCAAGGTTCTGAACAAAGAGACCGAATGCGAAGACGTCATCCGCTTCAACCTCGTCCCGGAAGACGGTGCGATGCCGGACTTCAAGGCGGGCCAGAGCATCGGGATCCGCACGGACGACTACGCGCCGCGCGCCTTCACCCTCTGCGGGACGCCCGCGGACGGCTGCTACCGCCTCGTCGTGAAGCGCTTCACGGGCGAAACCGGCAAGCTCGCGCAGCACCTCTGCCAGAACGTGCGCGTGGGCGACACGCTCGAAGTCTCCGAACCCGTGGGCGCGTTCACGCTCGTCGAAGGCGAAACCCCGCTCGTCATGATCGCGGAAGGCATCGGCATCACGGCGATCGTCTCGCTCCTCTCGGAAATCGCGACTAGGGAACCGCTTCGCCGCGTGCACGTCGTCTACGCGACGAAGAACGGCTCGAACTTCCCGCTCCGCGAGGAATTGAAGCGCCTCATGACCGAACTCCCCACCGCCGGTCTCGCCGTCTTCTACAGCGAACCCCACCACGACGAACGCGCCGGCCGCGACTTCGACGTGCACGGGAAGCTCGACATCTCGCTCCTGCGCGCGGTGTGCCTGGAGCACGACGCCGACTTCTACCTCTGCGGCTCGGAAAAGAGCATGGAAGAAGTGAGGAAGGCGCTCCATGCCCTGAAGAACGTGCCGGAAAGCCGCATCCACGAACAGATCTACGTCGCGAAGCGTTGATTCCGGACTGAACCCCGCGACGCCCGGGCGGCGCCTGACCCCGCCGCCCGCGTCGCCAAACCCCGAAAGGAGGGTAGGAAGGCCTGAATCCAGACGGACAAGAGGACCACATGAAGCGCGGGACCCGTTCCCGGCGCCGCCACGGTCGACGCGTGCGTCGCGGCGTGAGGAGAGGACAAGACCGCCTCTGCCCGCGCCCGAGGACCAAGCCGCAGGCGTCAACCGCAACCGTGCATAGGGCGGCGCAGAGAAGCGCCCCGCCGCCCGCCCGAATGGGGGGAAGCTCAACATCGTGCGGCTGAGCACCGCGCGCCCGCCGGAAGGATCAGCCGGCCGCGCGCGAAGCAGGCAAGAGAGAGAACGCACGCCGAGAGCCCGACCCCCGGCCGTCCCGTTGACGGCCGCCGCAGAAGAGCACTGCGGCGGCCGTCGGCGTTTTGTGGGCGTTTTGAGCGTGGGGCTCTTCGCCGGCGCTTCAAGATTTCTTCATCGGCGCTTCATCGTCATTTCGGTGAATACGTACCTGACAAAGCCCGACCCGGGTACCGGGTCGGGGAAGGGCCCCGGGCCGCCCTCCGGCAACCCCCGCCGCAGCCCTATCCGCACCCCTTCAAGCCTTCGCGGGTGCGGTGCTCAGGGCCTTCCTCCGGAGGCCGGGCCGTGGTCGAAGCGCATCAGCATTTTTGACGATCATCCCGCAAAGAAGGGATTAAGCGCTTTGTGGTCAAGTGTTGCCGTTTGCTCGCACGCAACAATCCTGAAACATTCGCTCCCCTGACAAAGAACCATGACCGAAGCGGGAACCTGCCGGTGGTGCCGGTCAATCTGTCCGATGGAAACGGTAGTCATTCGCATCTGGGATGGCGCACAATCCGACCATCCGACAGCGCGCCGCAGCGCATGCACGCTCGAACGCTAGACAGCTCGACAGGCCCCGCGATGCGGCCCCGGACTACCCGACACAACGACAAAGGAAAGAACACCGTCATGTTCCAGAAAACGATTCTCTCGACCGCTCTTCTCGCCGGTTTCGCCGCCGTGAGCTTCTCCGCGCAGGCCGCCGACGTTCAGCTCTACGGTACGGTCGACTACGGCTTCATCTACAACCACGCCAAGACGACCGAAACGGGCGCCGACTCGGTGAAGAACGACTCCTTCTCGATGGCCTCCGGCACGAACTCCGCTTCGGCCTTCGGCCTTACGGGTTCGGAAGACCTCGGGAACGGCCTCAAGGTGACGTTCCGCCTCGAAAACGGTTTTGAAGCCGACTCGGGTTCGCTCTCCACCGAAGGCACGATCTTCGACCGCGAAGCTTCGCTCGCCGTCTCGGGCGGCTTCGGTTCCGTCTACTTCGGTCGCATGGGCGCCGTCGTCGGCGACACCGGCTCGGTCGGCTTCTACGGTGCGCAGGCGTCGGCCCTCGGCACCGGCTGGGGCGACAACATCACCGGCCACTCCGCCGTGTTCGCGAACTTCGAAGACGTCCGCGACAACACCGTCACGTACGTCTCGCCCGAATTCGCGGGCGGCTTCGTCTACGCGCAGTACGCCTTCGGCGAAAACGGCAAGGAACTGAAGTCCGGTACGGACCGCTACGCCGCCATCGGCGCGCAGTGGCAGGCGGGCCCGGTCGGCATCGGCGCCCTCGTCGACTGGACGAACAAGAACGCTTCGAAGCTTGACGCCACCGACACGGCTTCCGTCGACGACGCCTTCACGTACAACCTCTCGGGTTCGTACGACTTCGGCGTCGCGCAGGCCTTCCTCGCGGTCCAGTACTTCCAGGATGCGGCCGACGCGGCCGGCATCATCGGCGACTTCGGTAAAGAACGCCAGGCGACCAAGTACGACACGATGACCGGTTGGGGCGTGCACGTCGGCACCGCCTTCGCCGCCCTCGGCGGCGACTTCAAGGTCGGCATCGGCTACATGGACGCGCAGATCGATCACGACGGCAAGGACACGGGCTACGATGCCAAGGCCTGGACGGCTTCGGTCGGCTACGAATACGGCTTGTCTGAGCGCACGACGCTCTACTGCGGCGCCGGCTACCGCGACCGCAAGGTTGACGGTGTCCGCTCCGACGGGAACTACAAGCTCCAGCAGAAGAGCTTCGACGTGGCCGCCGGTCTCGTCCACAACTTCTGATCGCTTCGGCCAGGTGCCTGACGTGACCTCCGGGCCGGGAGCTTGAGTCTTTCTCCTCGGCCCGGGTCACGGATGGAATCCAACCTCACGGGCGGCTTCTCCACAGGGGAGGCCGCCCGTTTCGTCCGTTCCTCGGTTGGGCCGACCGGCCGCGGCCCTCAGAACCCTCAGAACCAGACGACCAGCCCCGGGACGGCTTCCCAGGCGGAGGGGTCGGATCCCTTCACGACGGAACTCTTGTCCTTCGTCCAACCCGCACCCGCGTAGACCTGGGTGCGCTTCGAAAGCGGATAGAAGTAGGCGGCCGCGACGCCGAAGCGTTCGGCGTCGAGGACCTGGTCCGCGTCGAAGCCGTAGTAGGTCTTGTCGACCTTCGCGTCCATCCAGCCCATGTTGACCTTCACCGTGCCGCCGCCCGCATCGATGAGGGCGCCCACCTGCAGCGCATAACCCTTGTAGGTCGCGGGGTCGGCGTTCCCGGCCGCGTCCTTGGTCCAGACGTCCTTCATGTCGGCGTGCCCGAGGAAGTTCGAACCCTTCGCGTCCTGGAACCAAAAGGCGCTCGTCATCAGCGTCCACGGCCTGAAGTCGTACGTGAAGGCGGCGCTCACCGTGAGGTTGTCGTCGTAGTCCGCCTTTTCGTCCGAATACATCACGCTGTCGGCGATGAGGACCGCATGGACGGGGCCGCCGGTGTAGGTCAAAGCCGCGCCCCAGAGGCGGTCGGAGGAGTTTTCAAACTCCACCGCGTAGTCGCTCGCCTTCACCTGATCGACCTGGCCCGAGTACTGGAGGTGGACCTGCCAGCCTGCGAAAACCGGCGACTGCCACGTCAGCGCATTGTCGACCGAGGCTCAAAGGCCGGGAACGAGCCACTTGTGCCCGACCATGTGTTCGCCGAAGGAAAGGCTGAAGGGCGCGACCTTCGTGGCGAAGATCCCGGTCGTGCCGAGCCCGCTTCGGAGCTGCCCCGAGCGCCCGACGATGAAGGTCCCGGCGGCGTCCGACTTCAGCCACACCTGCGCGGCGCGTTGAAAGAGGCGGCCGTTCACCATGGAGCCGTCGTCGCTCCCGAACTGGCCTTCGAGGTTGAAGCCGACGGCGAGGCCGTTGCCGAGATCCTCAGCGCCTTTGAGCCCCCAACGGTTGGGCGTGTGGGAGCTGGAGTTCATCTTGACGTTGTTTCGGGCGTCTTCGCCCGCGCGGTCGGTGTCAACGCGCTGGAAGAGGATGCCGGTGTCGATGCTCCCGTAGAGAGTGACGTCGGCCGCGTGGGCGGCGGGGCGAAGCCCGCGACGGCGGAGATCGCTGAGGCGACGGTAGCGGTGAGAAGTTTGTGGCGGATGGTCATGATGATGGTCTCCGGGTTGTGGTGTGTTGGGGTCTGAGTTGACCCATGACGGGCCGAACGTGCGTCTCCGGTGCGTGGGTTCAGGGTGGCGGCGGTTGCTCGGGTCTTTCGAGACGAAGCCGCCCCCTCCCGGCGCCCCGGCGGGCAACGCGGGGCGCGCAGAATTGGTGTGGTGAAATGAGTTGAAGGGACTGACGGGGTTGACGGGACGGCCTCGCTGGTCGGCGCAGGCCCCGGGAGCCGGCGTGAGTCGTCAGTCGGTCGAGGTTTCTTCGGAGCGGCCGGGCTTTCCCGGTTCGGCGTCCTCCGTCCAAAGCTGCGCAGCCCGCACCGCGCGCTCCGTCGCCACCGCGACGGGAAGGAGCACGGCGCCTTCGGGCGTCCTCCGGAGCGCCTCCGTCACCTTGGGCCACCAGGTGAGAAGCCCGTGTCGCAGGAACCGGGCAAGCGTCTCCCACTCGCCCCAACGCAGGAGCTTCGCCGCGAAGGCGAGCATCACGGCTGCGTGGTCGTCGGGGAGATGGTCGTCTCCGTCCGTCTTTAGCCCGAACCTTTGGTAGAGCTCGGTGCAGGCGAGCGCCGCGCGGCCGCCGTAGGTGCCCTCGGGCGTCTCCCAGCAGCTCTGCGCCAAGGGGATGGTCGCTTCGCCCACGCCGTAGAAGCACTTCGCGAAGGCGCGCTCCACCTCCAGGGCGTCGAGCCCCGGAGCAGGCGTCGTCTCGGCTGGGCTCCCGTCGGGCGTCACGCCCGCCCAAACGTCGTTCCAGGCGGCGTACCAGATCTTGGGGCGCCGTCCCCGCCAAAAGAGCGAGAGCGCGTCGAGGATGTCGGCCGCACGGGCGAGGCTCTCGTCACGGATCTCTTCGCGGAGATCCGATGCGGTCGGGGAGGTGGGGTCGTTCAGGGGTTGGGTCATGGGGCGTCCTTGTCCTACTCAAATGTCTTGGTGCGGTCCCGCATCCGGCTCGATGACGGTCCGCTTTCCGGGCGTGCCTCGGGCGGAAGCTGCGGGACGCCGGTGCCGGAGCACCGGCGTCCCGATCTGGCCGCTTCAGCCGCAGGTGCGGGTCGGGCCCGTCGGTCAGGCCTTGACCCCGAGCTTCCTGAAGTCCGTATGGCTCGAGACGAACCGGATCTTCGGGTGGGTGCCCGCGGCTTCGTTGATCGCCTGCGCGCGGTCGATCAGCGCCTTGGCTTCCGCCGTCGGGTTCTCGTAATCAACCAGGACCAACGCCTTCGCGGGGCAGGCGGCGACGCACGCGGGGAGTTCCCCTTTGGCCGTCCGGTGCGTGCAGAGCGTGCAGTGCTCCGCCTTCCCCGGAATGCGGGCGTTCTCGGGCCGGACGTCGACGCGCGCCAAGGGTTCCTTCTCCCCGAAGTAGCTCGTGACCTTCGGGTCCGAGAACTTCGGCGCCCCGTAGGGGCAGGCCGACAAGCACATCCTGCAGCCGATGCACTTCGCCTGGTCGACGAGGACCTCGCCGTTGGGGCCCTTGTGAATGGCCTTCATGGGGCACACCTTCATGCAGGCGGGGTCGTCGCAGTGCATGCAGGAGACGCGGAAGTAGTCGATGACGCCCGCGGCCGGGTGTTCGACGCGTTCCAGGTGATTCCACTTGATGCCCGGCGCCAATTGGTTTTCTTCCTTGCAGGCCGTGAAGCACGTGTGGCAGCCCATGCAGCGGTCCGCGTTCACGATGATGCCGAGTTTGCTCATGTTCTTTTCCTCCTTCATCGTTCAGCTCAGGCCTTCGTGACGCTCACCGGCACCTCGAAGTAGCAGGGGTACCCGGTGATCGGGTCGCGGTGCTCGCGCGTCATCAGGGTTTGGGTGTTCATGTCTCCGAGCCACCCGTACTGCCCGCCGATCGTCCCTTCGGGAACGAGGATCGTGACGGTGAGGCGCGCCTTCACCGGGCCGCCCCAGGCGCTCCGGATCAAGACGTCGTCGCCTTCCTTCAAGCCCCGCTTTTCCGCGTCCTTCGGGTTCATGTCGATCGTCAGACGGTCCTCGATCTCCATGAGGTAGGGCTGGTCCTGACGGGTCTTCGAGTGGGTGATGTAGGGCTTTCGGGTCCCGTTGATGAAGCGGAGGTCGAATTCCTTCGTCAAGGGCATCATGGGCTTGAACTTGGGCAGAGGCTCGACGCCGAAGGCTTTGAGCACCTCGCTCACGTACTCGATCTTGCCCGACGGCGTATTGAACCCCGGCTTCCCGTCGGGGCGCATGTGGCCGGTCTCGTACTTCCGGAAGCCCTTCACGCCGCCAGGGAGCGTGCCGACCTTCGGGAGCATGGCGTCCAACTTCGCCCAGCTGAAGCCCTCATACTTCGTGAGGATCCAGTCGAGGCACTTCACGGGGTCGCCCTCAAAGAAGTTCTCGGGCTTGTCGACGATGCAACCCAACTCCAGCGCGATCCGCCAGTCTTCCTTCGCTTCGCCCAAGGGCTTCAGGGGCCTCCTCGCGGCGACGCGAGGGCCGTACGCGCCGTAGGGCGCGTAGCGCTCGTAGTTGATGGCAGCCGGGAGAATGATGTCCAGCGCGTCGTGGCTCGCCGGACGGTAGAAGTAGTCGCAGGCGAAGCCGAAGTCGAGCTTCTCGAAGGCCTTGCGGTAGGTTTCGGGCTGCGGCCAAATGTTGACGTTGAAGCCCCAGCCGCAGAACATCCGCACCTTCCCGGCTTCGACCCATTCGGGGAAGTCGTTGGGGCTGCACTGGTCCATCATGTGGTTCCAGACCGGCACGGCTTCGCGGTCCAAACGCGCCTCGCGCTGCTCGGGCGCGTCCCACCAGGCCGGGTCGATCATGTCGTCGTGGAGCCCAAAGGCGTGAAGACGCATGCCCTTGGGACCGACGGGGAAGGGCAAACCCCCTTCGACGTCGACGTAGCCCATCGTCGCGATCAGCATGAGGAGCGCGCGGGTGTTCTGCACGCCGTTCGAATTGTGGGAGAGCGACTGCGGAGTGGAGATGTAGACGCCCGGGCCCTTCGCCCAGAGGCGCGCAGCCTCAACGATTTTCTCCGCCGGCACCCCCGTGATCTCTTCGGTCTTCTCCGGCGTGAAGGCTTCGCAGTACTTCGCGTATTCGGCAAAGCCGTGCGTCCACTTCTCGACGAAGGCCTTGTCGTAGAGGTTTTCTTTGACGAGCACGTGCGTGATCCCGGCCGCCAAGGCGCTGTCGGTGCCGACCTTCAATTGAAGATGCACGTCGGCGATCTCCGCTACCTTGGTGCGGCGCGGGTCGACGGTGATGATCTTGACGCCGCGGGCCTTCGCGGCCAAGACCATGTTCCACCAACCGATGGGTTTGCTCCAACAGTTCGTGGCGCAGATCATAAAAACTTTGGTCTTCGCAGTCGGGGCGGCGCCGATGTTCTCGACCCCGAAGTTGAGCGTTTCGCCGACGAGGCAGCCCGAGCGGCAGGCGGCGGACGATTCCGTGCACCAGGTCGTGGAGCCGAAATAGCGCGCGAGGCGCTGGATCGGCGCGCGGGGCTCCTTCGGGTCGCCGGCGTAGAACATGACGCTCTTCGCGCCGTACTTCTCCCGCGTCGCGAGCATCTTCGCGGCGATCGTCTTGTAGGCCTCGTCCCACGAAATCCTCATCCAGCCCGGATCGGCGGAACCCTTCGGGTTCGTGCGCTTCATCGGGTAGAGGAGGCGGTTCGGGTTGTAGAGGCGCTGGAGCGTCGCCCAGCCCTTCGAGCAGAGGAAATGGTTGGGGTTTTCGGCCCAGTTTTCGATGCGGTGGGCGGTGTTGCCCTGTGCGTGGAACTTAATGCCGCAGTGCGGCCCGTGGTTGCACGAGTCGCAGAAGGTGTAGCCCGTCCAGTCGGCCTCGGCCTTGGGGTCGGTCTCGGCGAAGACGTTCTGGGCGGAGGGCACGAGTGCGGCGAGCGCCGCGGACTCGAAGAGCGCCCGGCGGGTGAGTTGAACGGTCATGGTTGGATCTCCTTGGTTTTCCGTTCGGGGCACGACAAACCATAAATGCTTAGTCCTTTGGTCGGCATCGGTTGAAACGCTCGACGAATGTGCTTTTTTGACGCGGGGATGTCGCAGATATGCGCATCGGACGGCGGTAGGGAGGCGGACGGCGACCCTTTCCGGCGTCTTTCCTCAGGATGCCTTCGGGACGTTGCCGACCGGTGGCTTCCTGCGGCCGGGCTGAGCGAAAGTCCTTATGGCGAAAACGGATGGGAGTACCGCAGTACTCTAAGCGGACAGGCGAATGGGACGGATGGAGGAAGGATGACAAAGGGAAGAAGAAGGCGGGAGGAAGAAAAAACGGTCCCGGGCGCAGGTTGGACCAACCTGAAGAAGCGCCCGGGTGCCGTCGGCGGTCTTCGAGAGACAGACCAAGGTGAAGACCGCCGGAGCCTCCGGAGAGAAGCGGAGAGGATGGTTTGAGAAGATGAGGAGCCGGAGAAGAGAGAACCACGGGAGCCTGAGCTCCCGGGTTCCCGCCCGCAGCGCGACAAGAGCACCGCGGGCGACCTCCGCCGCAGAAGATCCATCCCGTCTGCGGCGGAGGGGAGGGGGCGCAAGGCCCCCGGGGTCTTACGCCTTCGCGAGCGCCAGACCCACCAAGCGCCCGAACGTGACCGTGCGGCCGCAGGCCATGCCGGTGACGAGGTTGGGGTAGGTGTTCGCAAAGAACCCGCCCGAGTCGTTCCCGACCACGTAGAGGCCCGGGATCGGGTTCCCCTCGGTGTCGAGCGCGTTCATGTCGGTGTTGATCTTGATGCCGTCCATCGTGCAGAGACTGTAGCCCGTGTTCTTCGCGCCGTAGAAGGGCGGCTTCGTGAGGCCGGCCAAGCGGTGGGCTTCCTTGCCGTAGTCTTCGTCGACGCCCTTGGCGGCCAACTCGTTGTAGCGCTTCACGGTCTTTTCGAGCTCCGCCGCAGGGAGCCCCAGCTTCTTCGCGAGTTCCGCGATCGTGTCGGCCTTCTGCACGAAGCCCATCTCAATCAACCCCGGGAGCATCTTCTCCTCAAAGACCTTCCAGTGGATGTTGGGGTCGGCGCCGTTCTCAAAGGGATGAACGCGCGAGCACCCGTGCATTTTGAATTCCTTCGTCTGCGCCACCCAGTCGCTGTCGAAGAGCGAATAGTGGCAGTGGCCCTTCTGGTATTCGTCCGCGTGGAGGATCCCTTCGTAGATGCCGGACTCGTTGAAGAAGCGCTTCCCGTCGGCATTGACCTTCAACCACGGCTGGCTCCCGATCCAGAAGAAGCCGACGTCGCCCTTTTTCGCCGTCTCGACGCCGGTCGGCTGGTCGGGGCGGAGCGCGCAGCGGTCGAAGAGCATCATCGAGTGCGTTTCGTCCATGGCGGCTCCCACCCAGAGGCAGGCGCGGATGCCGTCGCCCTTGGCGCCGGGCAGAGCCCCGTTGCGGCCGATGACGCGGAGGTTCCAGGGCTGAAGCGCCTCCATCATGGCGTAGTTTTGCCCATAGCCGCCCGTCGCGACGATCACGCCCTTCTTGGCGCGGTAGCGGACGAACCCGTCGGCCGTTTCGGCGATGAGACCCGTGACGCGGCCGCCGTCGGCGCGCTCCAACTTCACCATGCGGGTTTCGTAGTCGAAGCGCGCGCCCAGCTTACGGGCGTAGTCGACGAGCACGGCGTTCCCGTCCAATTTCTTGCCGTCCGGGCCCTTCGCGCCCCAGCGGGGGGAGTGGCCGGTCGGGTAGTGCTTCCAGCGCGTTTCGTCGTCCTTGTCGCCCGACTCGTGCCAGAGCTCGACGCCGCGCTCGGCCAAGCGGTCGCCGTACCAGTCGATGGTCTTCCCCGACTCGTCGCAGAAGAGCTTCACGAGATCCTGGTTGATGTGACCCGCGGCGTACTGCGTCGCCATCGTGACGAAGTCGAACTTGTCGATCTTCGTGCCCCACTCCTTCTGGTAGCGGGAGTTCAACGCGCCCAGGTCGCCGCGCACGCCCGTGCCGGTCGCGAAGCGGTCGATGCCGATCACCTTCGCGCCGGCTTCGGCCGCCGCGCACACCGCAAAGAGACCGCCCGTGCC
>OGEN01001532.1_pt1 | contig 14561 bp, 11 predicted proteins | sample 1570671 | NCBI WGS metagenome assembly OGEN01 (sample SAMEA2582128, study PRJEB24529) | metagenome | biome: Human gut stool | place: China | collected 2011
TGCTGGCAGGGTTGCGCTTGAAGAAGCCGGAGGTGGCCTGAATCTTCTGGATGGTGTCTTGGCCTACGCCGGTGTGCTCGCGCTTGGGGCCGGCTCCCCCGCCAATCGCGAATTCCACGTTCTCGACCTTGGTGTTGTAGCGGAATTCGACGCCGTGCGATTCCAGATACTTGACCATCGGCAGAATCATCGACTCGTACTGGTTGTAGCGGGTGAAACGCAGCGCGGAAAAGTCCGGCAGGCCTCCGATGTGATGAATGTAGCGCTTGATGTACAGCTTCATTTCCAGCGCGGAGTGCCAGTTTTCGAAGGCGAACATGGTGCGCCAGTACAGCCAGAAGTTGGAGTTCAGCACCTCATCATCGAAGAAATCGGTGATCGGCTTGTCATACAGGTCTTCGTCCGGTGTGAAGAACAGCTTCATGATTTCCATCGAAGCCTTGTCGGACAGGCCGAACTTGCCCTTGAGCCCCGCGTCCTTGCCGAGATTCTTGGTGGCGCGGCACAGCGAGTAGTTCGGGTCCTCCTTGTTGAGCCAGTAGTACTCGTCGAGTACGCTGACGCCCTCGGTTTCGATGGAGGGGATCGAGCGGAACAGATCCCACATGACCTCGAAATGATTGTCCATTTCGCGGCCGCCACGCATCACATAGCCAAGGCCGGGAATATCAAGACCGTCACAGGCGCCGCCGGGTACCGGGTCCTTCTCAAGGATGTGGATGTTCTCGCCAGGCATCTGACCATCACGCACCAGATAACAGGCTGCAGACAATGCCGCCAGTCCGGTACCGATGATGTATGCATGCTTGTTGTCCACGTCGGCCGGCTTCTTCGGACGTGCGAAAGCCTCATAATTGCCGCTGCTGTAGTACATATTCCGCCTCCTTGGGGCAGAGTTGACACTTCATCAACTCTTCTTGAATAGACATCATGTCGCATTATTGACGAACGCGCCATAGGCAACGTTCGGCGTTCTGCCGCATTCGCCAATACCTTGCATCTACGGTTTTCGAGGCCTATGTTGGCTGTTGGCTCATAACTATTGAAGGCATACAGGCATACTGAGGATGCGGGGTGCTTCACCGAACCGGATGATTGATAAGGTCCCGCTCAATCCATGCCATGACCAAATCGGCAAGTCGGTTTACCTCCACTTCGGCGAGTTCACGGCCTTTGGGCAGATGATGCCATTTTTCGATGCATCCGCGGCAGCATGTGGCGGTAGCATGCTGAGCGGTGAATACCGGATGGCCGCGCCATGGCGTCTGCCTGCCGTCGTTCTTCGGTTCGGCTGCGCCTATGCGGTCTCGCAACATTTCTCGCGCATGACGATCGATGGTCGCCTTGCCTTTGGTGCGGGCATAGGCTCGGTCTTTGTCGGTCAAAGCGAATTTGGCGCGGAACTGCGAATGAGACAGCCGTTCCAGCATCGTGGCAATCCATTGTTGCTCGTCATCGTTGTTACCAGTATCCGCCATCTCCATGCCCATACGTTCCACAGTAGTCGCGCACATCGTATGGTGGCACACGCCTTAGCTCCCTCTGATGAAGGAGCCCCCAGCAAAGCCAGGTGAGGGAGAGGCCAGGGGCGAAACCCGCCAATCAGGCGGCAGGCAAGCAGCTGGGGCCAAACAGAATCTTGATCTCAGCAAACAACGAAGTATCTCGCTTGACGCGGAAACGATCGCCAAACGTGAGCACCTGAGCGTTACCCTTCTCATCCAGCACCGCAAGATGTACTTCGCAGTAACCAGGATGATTAGCGAGCACCTGACCGAGTTGCATCATGCGTTGGCGCTCCAACGCCACCGGCGGCAGCGTGATGACCAACGGACGTTCATCCTCGGCTTCCAAGGTCGGAATCTGCATTTCCGTGGCTCTCAGAGAAACGGTTTCGTCGCGCAACTCCACTTGGCCACGAATCTGTACGATGGCGTCCACGGCAAGTTCGGCGGCGGCCGCTTCATAGACCTTGCCGAAGAACATGCATTGGATGGAGCTTTCCATGTCTTCGATGGTCACGATGGCCCAGGGGTTGCCCTTCTTGGATACGCGCCGGTCCACATTGGTGACCAAACCAGCCAACGTGACCTGCTGTCCTTCACCCATCGTTTTGGCTCGATCAACCAGATGCGCGATGGACATTTCACGCAAGGACGCGAGAATCGACTGCATACCGGAGAGCGGATGGTCAGACACATACAGGCCCAACATTTCGCGTTCGAAGTTAAGTTTGGTCTTCTTGTCCCATTCCTCAAGATCGGGTACGGTCACGGAAGCGTCGCCCATGGCCTCCGCTCCCCCATCCTCGGCATCGGAGAACAAATCGAACTGGCCCTCCGCCTGTTTGCGCTTCAGACTCACCACCGAATCGATGGCGGCCTCGTGCACGGTGAGCAGCGCGCGACGGTTCGGGCCAATCGAGTCGAAGGCACCGGCCTTGATCAACGATTCGACCAATCGCCGGTTCAGCGCGGTCAGGGGCACGCGGCGGATGAAGTCCATGAAGTTCACGAACTTGCCGCGCGGGCCTTCGCGTTCGGCGATGATATCGGCCACGGCCTTGTCACCCACGTTACGGATGGCACCAAGACCGAATCGGACGACGTCGCCGACTGCCGAGTACTCGTACACCGATTCGTTGACGTCCGGCGAGAGCACCTGGATGCCCATGCGGCGGGCCTCGCCCAAGTACAGTGCGGTCTTGTCTTTGTTGGTGGCGGCACCTTGCAACAGGGCGGCCATGAATTCGACCGGGTAGTGCGTCTTCAGATATGCGGTCCAGTAGGAGATCAGACCGTATGCGGCGGAGTGCGCTTTGTTGAAAGCGTAGCCGGAGAACGGCACCAGAATATCCCACACGGCCTGGGAGGCCTCTTCGGAGTATCCATGCTCCTTCATACCGGCGAAGAACGGCACCTTCTCCTTGGCCAGCACTTCGGGCTTCTTCTTACCCATGGCTCGACGCAGCACGTCTGCCTTGCCCAGCGAATAGCCGGCGAGGATTCGGGCGGCGGACTGCACCTGCTCCTGGTAGATGATCAGACCATAGGTCTCGTAAAGCACCTGCTTCAGAGGCTCCTCAAGCTCAGGGTGAATTGGCGTGATCTTCTGCAGGCCGTTTTTGCGCTTGGCATAGTTGGTGTGCGAATCCATACTCATCGGGCCCGGTCGGTACAGGGCGATAAGTGCGGAAATATCGTTGAAGTTATCGGGCTTCAGGGTTTTCAGCAGTGAACGCATGCCGTCGGAATCGAGCTGGAACACGCCGAGCGTGTCTCCTCGGGACATGAGTTTGTAGGTTTCGGCGTCATCGAGCGGAATCTTGGTGTAGTCGATGGCGGGTTTGCCGTTGGCCTCGATGTTCTTCAGGGTGTCGTGGATGATCGTCAAGTTGGACAGGCCAAGGAAGTCCATCTTGACCAGCCCCAACGTTTCGCACGTGTGGTATTCGAAGGTGGTGGTGATGGTGCCATCGGTGCGTTCCAGCAACGGCGAGGTGTCGGTGATGGGCGCGCTACCCATGATGGTGGCGCAGGCATGTACACCGGTCTGTCGGATCAGGCCTTCGATACCCTTGGCTTCTTCGGTGATGCGCTTGGCGTCCGGGTCGGAATCGTAGAGTTCTCGGAATTCCCTGGCCTCGGCGTAGCGTTTGGCTGTCGGGTCGAAGATGTCATGCAGGCTGATGTCTTTGCCGCCGGTGGCCGCCGGAGGCAGCGCCTTGGTGATTTTTTCACCGACTGAGAATTCATAACCCATGATGCGGGCGGAGTCCTTCAAGGCCTGCTTGGTTTTGATGGTGCCATAGATCACGCACTGGGCGACCTTATCGGTGCCGTATTTTTCGCCGCAGTATTCGATGACTCGCGCACGACCTTCAGGGTCGAAGTCGACATCGATATCAGGAAGGCTCACTCGCTCAGGGTTCAGGAACCTCTCGAAAATCAGGCCATGCTTGAGCGGATCGAGCTCGGTAATGCCCATGGAATAGGCGACCATGGCGCCTGCGGCCGAGCCACGGCCCGGACCCACCATAATGCCGTGGTCCTTGGCCCACTGAATGTAGTCGGCGACCACGAGGAAGTATCCGCAGAACTGCATCTGGCAGATCACACCGCATTCGTAGTCGGCCTGCTTCAATACGTCGAGCGGCGGGTTGCCGTCGTAGCGCTTCTCCAGACCTTCCTCGACTTTTTTGAGGAACAGGGAGGTCTCATCCCAGCCTTCGGGGCAGGGGAATTTCGGCATGAATGCGCCGTCTTCATGGTCGTCGAACATCACGTTGCAGCGTTCGGCGATGGCGAGGGTGTTGTCGCAGGCGTCCGGATGGTCCTTGAACAGTTCGCGCATCTCTTCGGCGGTTTTGATGTAGTAGCCGGTGCCGTCGAACTTGAATCGGTCCGGATCGTCAAGACGGGAACCGGAGTTGATGCAGAGCATGGCGTCCTGTGCCTGGGCATCTTCGGCGTGTACGTAGTGGGAATCGTTAGTGGCCAGCAGTGGTGCGTTGAGTTTCTTGGCGATGGTCAGCAGGTCACCGGTCACCTGAGTTTCGATGGGCAGACCGTGATCCATAAGTTCGATGAAGAAGTTGTCTTTGCCGAAGATGTCCTGGAATTCGCCGGCGGCGCGCAGGGCCTCATCGAATTGACCGAGGCGCAGACGGGTCTGGATGATGCCCGAGGGGCAGCCGGAGGATGCGATCACGCCTTTGGAATAGGTGGCGAGCACCTCCTTATCCATACGCGGATAACGCATGACGCGACCTTCGAGGTTGGCCACGGACGAGGCTTTGATGAGGTTGACCAGGCCTTCGTCGTTTTCGGCCCACATGGTCAAGTGGGTGATAAGACCACCACCGGAGACGTCGTCGCGGCGCTGGGCTTCGGTACCCCAATGCACGCGGGACTTGTCTTGACGTGCGGTTTCCGGGGTCACATAAGCTTCGATGCCGATGATGGGCTTGACGCCATTGGCCACGCAGTTGGTGTACATCTCGTAGGCGCCATGCATGTTGCCATGGTCGGTGATGCCGACCGCAGGCATGCCAAGTTCGGCCGCACGCTTAGCCAAATCAGGAATCTTCGACGCACCATCGAGCAGCGAATAGTGCGTGTGGTTATGCAGTTGCACAAAGTTGTTCCCGTAATCAGCCATGTGTTCCACCATACCGTGTGGTCTGGGCGGCGGTAAATATTTACCGGTGAGGCCACATGCCTATAAAGTGGAGTATCAGCAACAGCGACACTAAGGCAGTGATAACGATGAAATTTGAAGACTACTCTCCCGAGATACAGGCCAAACTCATGGAAATCGGCAACGCTGCGGCAGATGCCGTGGAGTCTCAGGAATCACCAGCAGAAGGCATTCCCGAGGACAGCCCAAACTTCTCTTCCGAACTGGAGCTCAGCCGTCTAATCAATCGACGCAAAGCCGAACTGGAATACATTGATGCCCGCATTGCGCAGATGGTACTGCTCATGCATGAACGTGGCCAATCATGGGAAACAATTGGTCGCAAGCTCGGTATCACGGGTGAAGCTACTCGTTTGCGATATGCCAAGATGGAGAGACCACGGCAATAACTGTAGTGCCAGCTGAGTTCGCGAATCATCTCGGCGAGAGAGGCTTCATCGCTAATCGTCATATTAGTCAGTTCAGACGCTCAGCTCTTTTGTCGGCACTCGGCAATGAGGGCGGCACAGAGCAAAATGACCTGGGCGACGAGGTTGAACCAAATGAGCACACCGATCAACGCGGCGAACGGGGCAAGCATCGGATTCCGGGAGGCTCCGGCTAATAGTCGCGCACCGAGAAGCTGCATTGCGGAAACCGTCAGAGATCCCAGTAACGCGCCGAGTATCGTGAATCGTCCGGCTTTGATGTGGGAGACCACGCGCAGCAGCAACATGAACAACGCAAAATTCAGTGCGACGCCGGTACCGAAACCGGTCATCTCCAAAAGCACGGTGCCGGGCAACGAACTGCTGGGGATGCCGCCCCATTGCAGCAGTCGGCGTACGATGCCGCCGGACACCGTACCGGCCGCGGTCGAAAGAATGAACAGTATTGCGATGGCGATGGCGGCAAGCGTATCGCGTAACCTTGCGACGACGATATTGAGCTCGTCGCCGCAGTCGTCGAACATGGCCCGTACGGCGTGGCGCAGCGAGTTCATCCAGCCGGTCACCGTCCACCAGAATATGGCCAACGTGGCCAGACCGGTCCATGTCAATGCGCTTGACATGGTGCCTAGCGCGGAAGACGTCAGAAACGAGTCGGCCACACCGGGAATGACTTCACGCACCGCGTCGATCAGCATCTGCTGCCAATCAATGTTGCCGACCATGATAAGGCCGAACACGCTCACCGCAATCCAGACGCCGGCAAAAAAGGCGAATAGCAGACCATATGCCAGACCATTCGCCAGCAGGGGGCCGCTCCGCGACACATACCGGTCGAGCACGCGCCCAGGCAGCGAACGTGCCCACGCGTCCGCACCCCTACCAATCGCACTCTTCAACCCATGCATAGTTCAACTGTATACGTCGCATCCCCAAGTCCACGGCATAGTACTTCTTCTCCTGCTTGAGAATCCTCTTGCCCTTGATGTCGTATCGGTGGGCCGGGTAGAGGATGAACGCGCCGTAGGCCGCGATCGTCGTCGGAACGGGCACGGTCAACGACTAGGAAACGGTTTTTATCAGCAGGAGATTCTGCAACCCGGATGGCATATACCGCCCGGCTTCATTACTGCTTTGGCTCATTTCTGTTCACTTCACGCTGGAGTACCGAGACACGTTGAGCGAAAATACCGGTGATTCACGTACGGTTACCGACCATTGGCCTGAATGGTACTCAGCATCCGCAGTCACTTGGGGTATGGTCATGACGAAGAGCCATCGTGACCGATCTCTCGTTATTCTGGGATGAATCCGGCGAAGCCGGAACGAGTCTAAATATTAAAACGCATGATGCACACGTTGCGGAATTAGCCCACCAAAGCTTCGGCATATTCGGCAGGTTCAGCGGGTTCGATGTGTCGGGCACGCATGGCATCGAGGGCGGCAGCCAAGTCGGCCGGGTACTGGGACCGGACCGTGGTCCAGACGCGGGTGCGGGGATGGCGGAATTCGAGCTTCATGGCGTGCAGCCACTGCCGGTCAAGTCCCAGGGCCTCAGACAGCACCGGATTGGCACCATACATGGGGTCGCCGCACAAGGGATGCCCAATCGAGGAGAAATGCACGCGAATCTGATGAGTACGTCCGGTCTCCAGATTCACGGATACCAGAGTGGCCTCATGGCCGAAACGCTCCAGCACATCCCAATGCGTAACGGCCGGTTTGCCGGCCGGAGTCACGCAGAAGCGGAAATCGGACACTTTGGCGCGCCCGATCGGTGCCTCAATGGTTGCTTTGTTCTCTTTAAGATCACCCTGCACGAGCGCATGATAGGTTTTCTTTACCTCATGCTCGGCGAACTGCCGACGCATCTCGGTGTACGCAAGGTCGGACTTGCACACCAACATCAAGCCGGAAGTGCCTACATCAAGGCGAGAAACAATGCCCTCACGCCCGGCCGCACCATAGGAAGTGATATGCACGCCGCGGTCACGCAGTGATCCGAGCACGGTTGGACCGGTCCAGCCAACCGAGGCATGCGCCGCCACGCCTACAGGCTTATCGACTACAACGACATCATCGTCTTCGTAGACAACGGCCATATCAGTTGCGATAGGCTCAGGCTCGGCCTGTTCCTCCGCCAAATCAAATTCGACGGTCTCCCCCGCCTGCAATGTGCTGGACCGCGCAACTTCACGTCCTAAAACGCGCGCCTGCCCGGAGTCAACCAGATCGGCGGCTTTAGATCGTGAAATACCCAGCATTTTGGCCACGGCTACGTCGAAACGCTTACCCACCAATGCATCGGGAGCAGGGACCATTCGACTCATTACTTGGCGTCCGCCTCCGGCTCAGACTGTAGGGATTCGTCGGATTGCTCGATGAGATCCTTGTGTGAGAACGGCTCCCCCATAAGAATCAGAATCACCAGGACCACACCGGCGACTACCAGATAGATATCCGCCACATTGCCAACGGACCAGCCATAGTTAAGGAAATCCACCACTTTGCCGTCGAGGAAGCCGTCAGCGTACATAACACGGTCAATCAGGTTGCCCAGAGCGCCTGCAAACGCGAAAGAAATCGCCACCGACCATTTCATGGAGACAGTGCGCACCCCAGCCACAGCAAGGGCCACGCAAGCCACAACGGCCAACAGACTGATTACCCAAGTAGCGCCTGATCCCATGCCCAAGGACGCGCCCGGATTACGCACCAAGGTGAAGGACAGCAGTCCGGGAATCACGCGAATGGTCTGACCGTTGGATAACGCGGCCATCGCCCAAGCCTTGGTGAGCTGATCGACAATCAGCGCAGCCGCGGCCACACATGCAAAGACGGCCACGCGAGTGCGCAGCCGTCCCTGTTGGTTCGTCATACGACCTGTACCTGCCTACGCTCAGTTGGTCTTGGACGAGGTCTGGTCGACGTAGTTGTTCGACTCGGAAACCTGCGATGCCAGCTGGCCGAGGTACTCGGTGAGGCGGGCGCGGTATTCAGTCTCGAACTGCTTGAGGCTCTGGATGTTGCCCTCGACGACCTTGGACTGAGCCTGAAGGTTGTCGCGCACCTGCTCGGCATACGTATCGGCTGCAGAGCGGGTGTTCTTGTCGTACGCATCAGCTGCGGAACGAGTGTTCTTGTCATACTCGGCGGCACGCTGCTGCACTTCCTTCTCGTAGTTGTCAGCGTCATCGTGCTGAGACTTGGAGTAGTTGTCCGCATCCTGACGAGTCTTGACGGAGTATGCGTCGGCCTCAGAACGGGTGTTCTGGGAGTAGGTCTCGGCATCCGCGTGAGTCTGGTCACGGTAAGCGTCGGCCTCGGAGCGGGTACGATCCGAATAGGTGTCGGCGTCGGAACGAGTACGAGTGGAGTAGTCGTCGGCCTCGGAACGGGTACGCTCGGAGTAGTTGTTGGCCTTGGTGACCAGATCGTTGTACTTGTTCTGGCTGGCCTCGGTGATTTCCTTGGCCTTGTTCTTGCCCTTCTCCACGTACTGATCGTGCAGCTGCATAGCCAGGGTCAGCATGGCGGTGGCGCGCTCGGGCTCGGTGCCCGGCATGGAAGCGGCGCCAGCGATCTTCTGCAGAGAACCGGTCTCGGTGCTCGGCTCAACCTTGGAAACCTGAGCACGAAGCTGGTGTTCACGCTGCTTGGCTTCTTCGAGCTGACGGGACAGCTCAGCGATCTGAGCGGACTGCTGCTGAGCGGCGGAACCCTGCTGCTGAGCGGCGGCGAGCTGACGGGACAGCTCCTCATTGGCCGCGCGGAACTGATCACGTTCCTGCTGAATGGCGGCGATCTGCTGACCGACAGCCTCCTGGTCACCGGAGGCCTGAGCAGCCTGAGCGGTGAGCTGATCGATTTGAGCGTTCAGCTGATCGACCTGACCCTTGAGCTGCTCATTCTGGGAGGACAGCGCGCGGTTGGATTCCTCGGCTTCGCTGAGCTTGGCAGAGACAAGCTGTGCTGTCTGATCATTGCCAGCCTGAGCGGCCTGCTGGGCCTGAGCCACAGCGTTCTTCAAACCAGCATTCTCCGACTCGAGTTGCTGCACCTGACCGGTAAGATCGGAGATCTTCGCATTAAGGTTGGTCACGTCAGGACCCAGAGACTGGGTGGCCTGACCGCCGGCTACCGCCTGACGTCCAAGAGCCTCGACGGTTTCCGTGACCTGATCAAGGAAGTCATCGACCTCGTCGACATCATAACCTTCCTTGAATCGAACAGTCTGGAAGGTATGCTCCCTAATATCCTTCGGCGTCAACAGAGCCATAAATCTTGCACCTCGCTTTGGGGCATCGCCCGCACTTACGTTGGTCTCAAGTCAGAATGCTATCACGACCCCATCGTTTCAGAACATTCGACGTGGGTTTTTATGCCAGATATATGCCTCCGGCGGGTCAAAAACGGCCTCAGAACACTATCAGAACAACACTTTCCAGTACCACCAGCGCAAAATACAGCACAATGAAGCTGACATCAAGATAAATCGAACCGAGCGGCAATGGGCGAATATAGCGACGTAGCCAGCGCAGAGGGGGTTCGGTAATGGAATACACAATATTGATCAGCTGGGCCACCACACCACGTGGATACCAGTTTCGTGCGAGAACGGAGACCCAGTCCAGAATCATGCGCACGAACAGAACCGTGATATACGCGTTAATGAGCCATGCAAGAATGCGGCCGATCAAAGAGAACACTAAGGAAAGCATGCTGACAGACTAACAACCGCGCATGAAAAGTTTGCTCGGAGCACAATAAGAATCGGCCGACTCCTTGCTGGGAGTCGGCCGAATACCGATATAACGTCGAATGCGAAAACTACTGAACCGGTCAGTCAGCGAACAAATCGTGTGCCGAGGCTGGTTTTGTCGGCTCTTCGACCTTGATGTTCACCTGCGCCGGGCTCAACAGGAACACGCGCGGAGTGACACGCTCGAGGGAACCACGCACGCCGAACACCACGCCGGCGGAGAAGTCCACGATGCGATATGCCACGGCTTCGGCCACACCGGTGAGATTCAGTACGACCGGAACACCGTCACGCAATGCACGGCCGACCAGTTGAGCATCCTCATATGACTTCGGATGGATGGTGGTGATTCTGTTCACACGACCACCGGGGAACGGCTTGGTAGTCGACGATGCGGCAGGCGCGGTGGTTGACGCCAGCGGCGTGACCGTATGGTCGGAATCAAATGCGGACTTCGAAGCCGGCTTCTGCTCCTCGTCCTCCTCGATGTAGTCGTCCTCATCGTCCACAACGTCACTCATGCCCAGATAGGACATCGCGTTTTTCATGAACCCAGCCATGGATCAATCCTTTCAGCGCAGGAAGTCAGGGATGTCGAGATCGCCAGCCGGATCGTTCACGGCGATATTCGGATGAGCGGAAGTCGGATCATCAAAAGGCAACGATGCGGAGTCACCGGTAGCCGGTGTGAATGCCGGTTGGGCAGTGGCAGCGGGCTGTGCAGCCGGTGCCGGTGCTGGAGCTGGCTGTGCCACGGGAGTCGCAGGATCGGCGGCGGTTGGCACAACCGGCGTCACCGTGCTCTGAGTGTCGTCATCTTGAGCGGCGACGGGGTCAAAACCAGCAGCAATAACAGTGACACGCACTTCATCGCCATAAGCATCGTCCAGAGCAAGACCCCAAATAATCTGGGCTTCAGGGTGAATGGCCTTGCGCACCAGTTCGGTGGCAGCAGAGGCCTCCTGCAACTTCAGGTCGGTCGGACCGGCGATGTTGATCAGCGCACCGTGTGCGCCTTCGATGCTTTCCTCAAGCAGCGGAGAGCTGATGGCGATTTCGGCGGCCTGCGTGGCACGATCCTCTCCCCGTGCGGAACCGATACCAAACAGCGCAGTACCAGCACCACGAAGAATGGAGTTCACATCGTTGAAGTCGACGTGAATATAGGAGTTCATCGAAATCAGGTCAGTGATGCCCTGAACACCGGCAAGCAGTGCGGTATCAGCGGTCTTGAAGGCCTCAATGATGCCGATGGAACGGTCGGAAAGCTCGAGCAGGCGATCGTTCGGAATGACGATCAGCGCGTCGACTTCCTTGCGCAGGTTGTCGATGCCGTATTCGGCGGAAGCGGAACGCTGAGGGCCTTCGAAGCTGAACGGACGAGTAACAACCGCGATGGTGAGAGCACCCTGTTGATGAGCCGCACGAGCGACGATCGGGCTGGCGCCAGTACCGGTGCCACCGCCCTCGCCGCAGGTGACGAACACCATGTCGGCACCCCTAAGCGCCTCTTCGATATCCGACTGGTGGTCCTGGGCCGCCTTGGCTCCACGCTCCGGGTCGGCACCAGCACCGAGACCACGACTGGACTTATCGGAAAGGGAAATCTTGACATCCGCATCAGAGCGCAGAAGATCCTTCGCATCGGTATTTACCGCCACAAATTCAACATTCTGTAATCCCTCGGCAATCATGCGATTGACGGCATTACCGCCGGCACCGCCGACGCCAACAACCTTGATGTTGGTCTTGTCGTTGAACTCATTCTGCGCGATCTCGCTCACGTTTGGCTCCTGTCACTTCACGGTTACACCCAAGAGTAGCGCAAACAGGCTACTCTTGGAGGGAAATTCACGCGCAGAATGGCGCGTGTTGCGTGTATTTTCAGTATTTTCTCAGTAACTGGCGTCCATTGGGTCGTCACCGAAGAGCGCCTCACGCTCTTCGTGGGTGGTGGTACGCGATTCCAACCAGCCATACGGCAAGTGCACCTTCTTGGCGAAACGCACGCGGCCGCGCGGTTTGTCGACCACGCGTGGCGGGTATTCGATAGTCGGGTCGAGCTTGCCGATCTCGCGGTCCACATCGGCCAGGCTCTCGCATTCCATAAAGGCCTTGCGGGTGGAGCCGCCCACCGGGAATCCTTTCAGATACCAGGCGATGTGCTTGCGCAGATCGTGGACGGCCATCATCTCATCGCCCTCATAAAACTCGGTAAGCAGCTCGGCATGACGGTGAATCACGCGGCAGACCTCGCCCAGATTCGGGTTGAGCCGTTCGGGATTGCCCTCGAAGGCGTTTTTGATGTTGGCGAACAGCCACGGCCGGCCCTGGCATCCGCGGCCGATGGCCACACCGTCGCAGCCGGTCTCGCGCACCATTTCGAGCGCATCCTCGGCACCCCAGATATCGCCATTGCCGAATACCGGAATGTTGAGGTGTTCCTTGAGCTCGCCGATGCGGGACCAGTCGGAATGACCGCCATAGTATTCGGCGGTGGTACGGGCATGCAGGGTTACGGCCTTGCAGCCCTCCTCCTGCGCGATGTGTCCGGCTTCGAGGAAGGTCTCATGGTTATGGTCGATGCCGACGCGGATCTTCGCGGTGACGGGGATGCCCGCCGGCTCGCATACGGCGACCACGCGCTGTAATAGCTCAGTGAAAATGTCGGTTTTCCAAGGCAAGGCCGAACCACCGCCTCGACGAGTGACCTTGGGCACCGGGCAACCGAAGTTCAGATCCACATGGTCGGCCATGTTGCCGTCGACCACGATTTTCGCCGCCTGTTCGGTGATGGAGGGGTTCACGCCGTACAACTGCAGTGAACGGATTTTTTCGCTTTTGGCGAAATGACAGAGGCGCAGTGCTTTCGGGTTATGCGCCACGAGGGCTCGAGCGGTGATCATCTCGGCCACGTAGAGTCCATCGGGACCATATTCCTCGCAAATCACGCGGAAGGGCCAGTTGGTCACTCCCGCCATCGGCGAGAGCACCACCGGGGTCGGCACGGTGATGTTGCCGAGTTGGACCGGGGCGATATGCACCGGGGTCCCGGGGCGCGCCGGCGCGGCCGTACGTGGGTCGAGGTTGTCGGTCTCGTGATGCTCGGTGAGCACTGTTTCGGATTCGGATTGTGCCATGTGATTCCTAAGAAAATAAGTAGGGGCTCCCCTGAGAGAGGAGCCCCGGCGTCTATCGCCGCCACTTCGCCTACAAACAGCCCACTGGGATGTCTTCCTTACGGCTCAGCCCACAGAGGGGAGCCCAAGTTGTGCGACTCCGGCTTAGTACAGGCCGCCGGCTTCCTGAACGCCGGACTCAGGCCAAGGCTCACCGCCCATTTCCACAGGCTTCAGGGGCACGCGGGTGCGCTTCTCGCCGATGCGGGCGGCCACGTAATCGGCCACCTTGTCAAGAGCGACGCGCTCCTGGGCCATGGTGTCACGCTCACGGATGGTCACAGCGTGGTCCTCGAGGGTGTCGAAGTCCACGGTGATGCACAGCGGGGTGCCGATCTCGTCCTGACGACGGTAACGACGACCGATGGCACCGGACTCGTCGTAGTCGATCATCCACTCGTTGAAGCGCAGGTCGTCGGCCAGGTTCTGGGCCACGGTCTGCAGTTCAGGCTTCTTGCTCAGCGGCAGCACGGCGGCCTTGACCGGGGCCAGACGCGGGTCGAGACGCAGCACGGTGCGCTTGTCAACGCCGCCCTTGGTGTTCGGGGCCTCGTCCACATCGTAGGCGTCCACGAGGAAGCACATCAGGGAGCGGGTCAGGCCGGCGGCCGGTTCGATGACGTACGGCACGTACTTCTCGCCGGTGGCCTGGTTGAAGTAGCTCAGGTCTTCGCCGGAGTGCTTGGAGTGCGCGCTCAAATCGTAATCGGTACGGTTGGCGATGCCTTCGAGCTCGCCCCAGTCGGAACCCTGGAAGCCGAACTTGTATTCGATGTCCACGGTGCGCTTGGAGTAGTGGGAGAGCTTCTCCTTCGGATGCTCGTAGTGGCGCAGGTTCTCCGGCTTGACGCCGAGGTCGATGTACCAGCGGGTGCGGGCGTCGATCCAGTACTGGTGCCATTCCTCATCGGTGCCGGGCGTGACGAAGAACTCCATCTCCATCTGCTCGAACTCACGGGTGCGGAAGATGAAGTTACCCGGGGTGATCTCGTT
>OGEN01001533.1_pt1 | contig 14554 bp, 9 predicted proteins | sample 1570671 | NCBI WGS metagenome assembly OGEN01 (sample SAMEA2582128, study PRJEB24529) | metagenome | biome: Human gut stool | place: China | collected 2011
GCCGGAGAGAAGCCGCGGACGATTCGATGGTGGGGCCAAGAGAATCTGGGCGTGCCGCGGACGGACTCCCCGCCGACCGGGCCCGTGCGGGGTGGAAACCGGACGGTCGGGCGGGCGGGGAGCCGACGCCTTCCTCTCCGGGCTGGTCGGCGGCGTCGTTCGGAAACGCAGGGTCCCCGTCCTTCGCCGCACGCCCGTCCCGGAAGTGATCGCCTCATCCTGAAGGAGTACTTCCGTACGCCATAGGGGGATAAACCCACAAAAAAGCCCGGAGCGCTATTCCGTTCAGGGAAAACGGATGCCTTAGGCAGAAAGCCCTAATTCTTCCGGAGGAGGATAAATCCCTGAAGTTCGGGGATTTGTCGTGTTCGGAAAAGTGAGATGACTTGAGTATCTGAGAAATGTGGTCGGGTTTTAAATATCTATGAGCCCGATAGAGGGGAGCTAAATCGGCTGTTTGTTCAGTTTCATTGGAACCGGAATACGGAACGTGTGATTCCGCTGAACGGTCTGAAGGGCTGAAAAGAACTGTCCGGGTGAGCGCTTCCTCAATACTGAACCGGGTGTCCCGGGTTTAGAAAAGAGATTCGGACATTCGGTAAGTTGATCGAATGTTGTTGGGTTGAGGGCTGCTCTTTAAGAGGGCCGCTCTTCCCGATCGGGAAGATGGGTGCGTGCCCGGACGGGGCCGGACGGCGGCCGACCCTCGGCTTCGTCGGCACGGCAGTTGGAGTTCGGCCAGGGCGGATGTACGTCGCGGCGCCATCCGATAAACTTGAAAACCGAACGCGGAGAAGCGTTCCCGGGGGTTGGCGTACGACCCGTCCGTCCAGTCCGCCCTCTTCTCCGCCGGTCCCGGTTTTCCCTGGTTTCCCCCGGTTTCACCTTTTCTTCCGTCCACTCTCTTTTGGGTTTCACTGAGACCCTCGACCCCGCCATGCTCGAAGACCTCCCTCACGACCACCGCCGCCCGATGCGCCGCGCCGATCGCGAAATGACGCCGAAAGAAGCCTTGGAACTCCTGCGCCGCACCCCGAACGCCGTGATGGCGACCGCGGACGGCGAAGGCCGTCCCTACGGCGTCCCCGTGACGGTGGCGTTCGTCGAGGGCGTCTTTTACGTGCACGGGACGTCGGCGGGCGGGCGCCGGAGCAGCAACTTGACCGAAAACCCCTTCGCCAGTTTGACCTTCGTCGTCGAGGGCGGTTGGGACGCGGAACCCTACTCGCTCTTCTACGCCAGCGTGATCGTCGACGGCCGGGCGCGGATGGTGACGGACCCGGAGGAGAAGACCGCGGCGCTCTTCGCGCTGGCGGACGTGTGCGGGCGCGAGCGCCCGCACGAGCACAAGCGCGCCTACATCGAGTCGATGGCGGACGCGGTGGAGGTCTGGGCGATCGAGCCCGAGCGGATTTCGGGGAAGCGCCGAGCGCCGAAGGCGTGAGTCCGCGCGTCTCAGGCCTCTTCATCCACTCTTATTGGTGCCTTGAGACGGAGCCCCTGACGGGGCTCTTCTTGTTGGCGGCCCCTGCATCGCCCAATACCAGGGCTCGAAGCGTCTTTTGGCGCCCCGGATCCTTCAGGACATGCCGAGCGCTTCGAGCGGCTCATCGAACCCTTCGCCGGCATGGCCGCCGTCACCATCGCGGCAGCGAAAGCGCAGAAGACCGGCCTCTTCCATCTCAACGACCTCAACGCCCCGTTGTTGGGCGTCTTGAGAGAGGCCGTCGAAGCACCCGAACGCCTCATCGCGGACTATGAAGCCCTTTGGAGATGGAGAAGACCTTCGAGAAGAACGACAACGCGGGCCGCTTCGCCGAACGGTTCCTGCCGTCGCTGCGCGCCCCCGCCTTCTGGGAGGTCGTGCCCCTCACCATGGGCGACTACGACGAATTCACGATCCGCCCCGACGAAATGCCGATGGACGCCGCGAGGCGGATTCAGGGCGGGAACGACTGGTCGGAGCGTCTGGAGGTTCCGAGGAAGCTCCTGAAGAAAGATCAGCTGGAACCCTACGCGAGGCTCTTCGACTGATGACGGCGGGGGCGCCCGGAATGCCCGGAGCGCCCTGATGTGCTCGGATGCGCCCTGATGCGTCCCCACGGATGGAGAGCCTGCGGACACGGTCCTGCGAAACGTGCCGACGACGCCGCGGCGCACTGCTGAAGAACGAACGAAGAACACGAGAAGAAAACGAGATGGTGAAGAAGCTCAAAGCCCCGAAGACGGTCCTGAAGACGATGCCGAAGAAGACCGCGACGACGGCGAAGACGCGAGGGGCACACTCCGCCGCGAAACCCCGTCGTCGGACGACCTTAAGATCCGGATCAAATTTGAGGTGGGACTCACGGACGGCGACTTCGGGGTCCTTCCGGGCGAAGACGTTGAGGCGCCCGAGGCGGCACCCTACCGGATCTTCCCGACGAAGACGCTCGAAACTTTGGCGGACGGAGTGCTCAAGAACCTCCGTAAGCGCGAAGGCTCGATCGTTTCCGCCGCGCCGGGGACGGGTGCCCGGACGGCGGCGTTGGTGGCCGCTGAGCGGCAGGTGCTCAAGCGCAACGCCAGCATCGTCATGATCGCGGCGCCCGCCGGGCTCGTCCAACACTGGCGGCACGTCCTCAAGACCTTGAACGCCACCTTCTCGGTGCACAAGGCGGTGCCGGCGAAGTGGGTGAACCGTGTGCCCGTGATCGTGGTGCCGTTCGCCGACTTCTGGAAGGACGCGGAACTCCTCTGCCGTGAGGTGAAGCCGAAGATCCTCATCGTCGACGGCGCGCTCGGCCTCGCCGCGAACGCTTCCGACTGGGACGACGTCATGCCTTTCGCCCTCTCCGGGATCCCCGTTGTCGCGCTCGACACGGCGGGCGGGTTTGAGCGGGCGCCCGCGGACGTGGGTGTGAGAATGCTCAAGGCCGTCGCCCCCAAGGTGAAGCTCCCGAAGCTTTCCGAAACCCCGGAGGGCCGCGAGGCCGACGGGGAAGCCTTCGAGGCGGCTCTCATGGATGCGGCGAAGTCCTGCCTCATCCGGGCGGACTGGGCCGGGATGACGCATCAGACCTTGGGGCTCGATCCCGACGAGACGCCGGGCTTCGTGCCGATGTTTGCGGAACTCACCACATCGCCCGGGACGCGCATCCGCAGCGCAGCCGCACCGAAGAAGCCGGCGAAGGCCGCTCAGGCCTCGCTCTTCGACGATGGCGGGCTTTTCGGTGCGATGGACGACGCCCCTCCTCCGCCTTCCAAAACGCCCAACACCCCGAAGGGGAAGCTCCTCGTCGAACTCCTCGCTGAGCTTTCCGCCGCCGGGAAGCTGGCGCTCATCCTCACTGGCGACGCCCACAGCGCGGAGGAGCTCAAGCTCTGGTCCGCGAAGGCCGTGGGGAAGCCGGCGAAGGTTTTGGAGGTGACGGGGCCTGAAGGTGCTTGGCTCGGGCAGTTGAAGGCCTTCGCAGAGGAAGCCGGAGATGTCGGCGGCGGCTGCGTGCTCCACGTGACGGCAGATGGGGTCCTTCCGGCTTGGGAAGGTGGTGACGAGGCCGAGCTCTTTGACGACCGCGTCGTGATCGTCGACCACGACCTTTGGCGCTCCCGCGTTGAGGCCGGCATGGATCCGGATGTCTCGGGGCTCTTTGCGGGGGTCACTCAGGCGAAGCCGCTGACGGTGCTCCTCACCCAAAATCGCGGCGAGGAGTACGGCGTCTTCGAGCGGTTGGTCGGTGGCGAGGCGCGCGTGGGCCGCAGGCTTTTCGCGGACTGATCGGGAAAAGCAATCCATTATGGGCATGAAGGGCGAGGTTCGACCGGGTGTCGGGCCTCGCCCTCTTTTGTTGTCCCGGAAACGTTTCCAGGTGCTTGTGCCCCATGACGGTTGTTTTGGGTCTTCTATGAAGTGGGTGGAAGTACCCGAACGAGCAGAAGACCCGCGAGTTCGGCGTGGGCGTCAACGGCTGCGCCGGCATGAAGAACGGCGTCAACGCGATGATCCAGTCGACGTGGAGGTTCTGAGCCATCAAGAAGAATGCATGGGAGGGAGCCCGCAGAGCTGGTCATTGGGGGAATCTGTGGGTTCCCCTCCCATCTTCAATCCAGTCGTACAGCTGACCCAGGGGGGCAGTCTCCGACGGAAGCCGCCGCCGGTTCGCACCGCGGCGGCTTCGTGTTGAAGGGCCAAGCCCTACGGTGAGGTCGGGAAAGAAGAAGGCTGAGAAGAAGAAATCAGCCTCTTCGGAAAATCTGCGAGAATCTTCCGGACGGCTCGGAGAGCCCTCTTCCGGCCGTCTCTTCTCACCGTACCCGACGACTTCCCCCGACGACCCATGTTCCACATCCTGCTCGGCATCCTGGTGGGCGCCACCATGCCCGTACAAACGAGCATCAACACGATGCTGCGCCGTCGGTTGGGGTCCCCGTTTTCCGCGACGCTCGTCTCGTTCTTCGTCTCGACGGTGCTGCTCCTCTGCGCCATCCCTGTGGTGGGGCTTCCCTGGGAAAAGCTCGCCGTTTCGGCCTTCGACGCCCCCTGGTGGGCGTACACGGGCGGGCTCTGCGGGGTGTTCGGGTTGGTCGGGAACATCCTCCTCATGACGCGGCTCGGGAGCGTTCAGACGATCATCTTTCCTGTCCTCGGGCAGATCCTGATGGGACTTCTCATCGACCACTTCGGCCTGATGCGCTCCGACGTCAACCCGCTCACACTCCTTCGCGTCGCGGGCGCCGCGCTCGTGTTGGGCGGGGTCGTGACGGTGGCGGCCGCGAGAATGAGCGGGAAGGCGCTGCCGGCGCAGTCCCTCGCCCATGAAGAGGAGCGCCCCTCGGCACTCTCGCTTCTTCCCTGGCGTCTTCTCGGCGTCGCGATGGGGATGACGGGCGCCGTGCAGGTGGCCGCGAACGGCTACCTCGGGCAGCACGCCGAGTCGCCGCTCTTTTCCTCCATCGTGTCCTTCGGCGGGGGCGTGCTGATCCTCGCTTCGATCGTTCTCGCGTTGGGGCTTTTGAAGGGCTCCGCACCCAAGGGCGACGCCGTGCCTTGGTGGTCTTGGATCGGAGGCGGTATCTCGGGCGCGGTCTACGTCTTCTCGAACGTCATCATCACGGGCGTCCTCGGCACCGGCACGACCGTGATCGTGTTTCTTCTCGGCATGACCTTGGGCGGCGTTTTGGTTGACCACTTCGGTCTCCTCGGTGCGCGCCGTGCGCCGATCACCTGGGTGAAGGCCTTGGGTCTCGCGGCCGTGATTGCGGGCGCGGCCCTGATCAAGGGGATCGGCTGATCGGGTGAAGTGATGCCGGCCTGTTTCCGATGTACGGTTTTCTGCCCGGGCGTCGGGTTCAGGAATGGCGCGGAACCGTCCGCATTTTTCGAAATCGGGCACGGGTTGCGGGAATCCGACAGCGGTTTCGTTATGGTTTCGACCCGGGTACTGTCCGGGGTTGTTGACGTCATTTTGTCCGACACATCAAAGCCCCTTTTACGACACGGAACGGACGACTGATTCGCGGTAAACCTATGGGGCGGATGACGGGTGCTCGACGAAACCATCTCGGCGCTTTTGACGGGCGCGAGTTGGACAGCTTCGCAGAACAAGGTGCATACCAGGGATTTCTAAAGAAGGAAAACGGTCGTTTCTTCGACAAATCCGCGTGATAGAACGACGGGTGTGGCCGGGGTTTGCCCCGGTCTGAAGATTTGCGCCACGAGCCCCGTTCTCCTCTGCTCGCCCGGCGTACGTCGACTCACCCGATCGGGCACGCCACGTGCCGAAGCGAAAGACCACGATGCTTCAAAAGCGAATGAAGAGAGAGGCTCATGACCGGAGCCTCAGGCTGAAGGCCCTCACCGTCGCCGTGACGTTGGCGTTGACCGGCGCGGCGCAGGCTGCGGTGACCATTCCGGAGAGCTGTCCCGAGGGGGCGAACGGCAACTGCGTCCGGATGACGAAGGAAGGAGAGCTCACCAAGCTCCACCTCTCCGGCCAGGGCTGGGGGCCGGCGAATGTCGACAAATCGGTCGGGATCCTGAACAAGAAGGAAGGCGACGACCATGATCTCACCGTCATCGCCGACTTTGAGACCGACACAAACGTCGACGTCATGCTCGGCGGTCAGGCGTTCACGAAGGTTCAGGGGACGAGGACCGACCCGACCTACAACGCGATGATCAATGGGAACAAGCTCTACATCAACCTGCGCGAGGGCGTGACCACGACGGTCTCGTACAAAAAAGAGTCGATGCTCTACTCGTTCGGGGGTGAGGTTGCCGGCGGTTCCGCATCGGGCGGCGCAATCAGCAACAACCTGGTCGCCGTCAAGGGGACACTCAAAGACGACAAAACGCCCGGGAACACCGGTGTTCTTGCGACGGGGCTCATTGTCGGCGGCACCTACAACATCGCGAGCAACACGAACCGCGTCGACTCCGTGATGTCGGGGAACATGGTCGAGATTGAGAACGCCCACATCAAGAAGGCCCAGGACGCCCGCGGCACCGGGATCTTCGGCGGGTACATCTACCTCACAGCGTCGAACAGAAACCGCACGAACCCGACGGATGCGACGGGGAACCGCATCGAAATCCGCAACTCCATCATCGACACGTCCTCTGTGGGCGGCCTCTACATCGGGAACGTGCCGAATCCCGGCGACAAGGTTCGGTGATCAGCAAGAAGAACTCGGTGTTGATCGACCACTCGACGCTCAATCTGGTTCACACCCACTACTCGACCGACTACGGTTTCTTCGGCGGGCAGGACGAAGGCGACCAGGGGATATGTCGAGCGAGAACGCGAACACCGTGCAGAACTCGCACCTCAACGTCGACCTCGACGCGAAGCCCTTCCTGGTCTACGGGGACCGATTCGGGACGGCTTCAGAGAAAAACGACATCAAGTTCGAGAACGTCGAGATCGATCTCAAGACCACCAAGCCCGACGCCAAGGGCGTGATGGCGATCTTCGGCGCGCGCTCCCGCAAGACCGCAAACGACAACAAGATCTCGATCATCAATACGAACTTCACCGGAGATACCAAGCGGGTCGGTCTTATCGTGGGCGCCACGGTCGATGCCTACATTTCGTCCTTCTCGGAGCGCGACGTCACGAAGCAGCCGCCTCTCGAAGGAGCCAATCGGAACGTCATCGAAATTCGCGGCTCGACCATCCCGGGCGGGGGCCTGATCGCGGCCCGGTACTACGACCACGACAAGGCGAAGGTCGACACGACGAAACTTCGCTTCGAAGAAAACCGGATCGAAATCCACGACACGAAGCTCGGGGCTCAGAACATCTTCGCCGTCCGCGACGGAATGCCGAATCTCTACGACGGGACGGCCGGGAACAACCATTTGGTCATCGGGAAGAACGTGACCGAGGTGGACGGTTCCACCCTGTCGCTCGCCAACCTTTGGGGCGCGAGCGGCGGCCTCCCGATGAAGAACTTCAAGGGAAACACCTTCGATCTGAGCTCGCCCGTCATCACCGAGAGTTTCGGCGGCGCACAGCATCTGGCCTTTCACGTCGACCAAAAGATGGTTGAGTCGGGTCAGCCGGTCCTCAAGGTCACCGGAAAGGTGCCGGTCCGCTTCGGCCGCGACGGCGACTTCAAGTCGACGGTCACTTTGACCGGTGCCGACGCCACCGTCGAGGAAGGCACGAACCTCGTCCTGATCGAGTCGAAGGCCGGGTTCCAGAATGAAAAGGATCAATATTGGAATGCGGGCGATGATCTTGACGCCCACAAGAAGGACCTCGTCGTGCGGTCCCTCCGCTCGGTCGGATGCGAAGACACATCGTCCATCAAGGCCGAAGACTACAAGCTGAAGTTCGAGAAGAGTTCGGCCGAGGGCGAATACGCCCTCGATCTGGTCGCCGCCTTCCCGAAGGCCGAACCCGCCCGTGAACGCCCCGACCCGGATCCGGTCCAGCCGCCGGTCGAGCCCGATCCGCAGCCTGCGAAGCCGAAGCCCATCGACTGGACCCCGGTGAAACCGGTCCGTTCGGGCGCCGCGGCCGACACCGACGCCCTGATGCGCTCGTCCGCTGCGTCCTTCGCGACGGTGGCCGTAACAAGTGACCTCTTCGTGGACACGGTTTTGCGAAGCGACGACGCGCGGCGCAACGGCATCTTCGCCGCGGCGCGCGCAGGCACCTACGGGTTCGACGCGAAGCCGCGACTCTCGGTCGACGTCTACGCCGAGTTGGTCGGGATCGGCGGAACTTTGGGTGAGACGGACCTCGTCGGGGGCTTCATCGAAATGGGCCGGACCAACTACCGGACCAAGTCGGTCGAGGCGAAGGGTCGGGCAAACACAACTTCGCCGGGGTCGGTCTCTTCGCGGTGCATCAGCTGCCGGTCGAGGGGTTGAAGCTGACCGGGTACGTGAAGACCGGGCAGTTGGAGAACAAGTTCGAGACGGCGTTGGCCGGGAAGACCCACGACTTCGAAAAGTCGGCGGTCTATTGGGGCGCGCACCTCGGCGTCAACTACGACTGGCGGGCGACGGCGAAACTCACTGGCCGCGCCTACGTCTCCTACTTCTGGGACGGCCGTGAGGGTGAGGACCACTTCGTCGCCGGCACGGACGGCATGAAGGGAACGACTTTCTCGTACGACGCTCTCTCCGCTCACCGTGTTGAGGTCGTGAATTTGTTCACCTATGACTATTCGCCAAATTTGAAACCCTATTTCGGCATCTCCGTCGAGCAGACGTTTGGCGCAAAAGCCCAGGGTTCGTTGAAGGACGAGTACGGGAAACTCGTTCTGCGGTCGTCGGACCTCGACGGCACGACCGGGGTGATCTCGGCTGGGTGGCAGTACCGGGCGCCGGACCAGTCGTTCGAGTTCGGACTCGGCGTCAACGGCTACGCGGGTTGAAGAACGGTGTGAACGCGATGACCCAGGCGGTCTGGCATTACTGAAAAACTGACCAACTCCCGTGAAGGGGAATGGCGGCGGCGGGAGGATCCGGGGTCCCGTCGCCGCCTATTTGTTTTCGGGTTCGGACTCCTGAGTTGACGTGTTGCCCCTGTTGGGGGAGAGCGTGCGTGCGGTCACCTGTTTCATACGCTAATACTGTGGATAAACGGCGTTTTTCAGTGGATAACCACTTTACGGATGCCTCGTACCCGCTAGCGGTGCAGGGTTATCCGAGTATTTGAACGCATGTTCATGTTAATTTTGAAGGCCTGTTCCTCGCGCGAACGAGTATTTGATCGTCTGAGAAGCCTGAAAACACGCCTCTAAGCCGACCCATCGGCCATGAGAATGCGCCGATTCAGGACGCCTGCACATAACACAGCCTCCGACGCTCACCGACGGGTGCCGTGAAGACAATCCCCTCAGGATCGCCTTGAATCCCTGTAATCACTGTAACGTGATAGAATGATCCTTCTAGGAAGTTATATAATACGCTTGTGAATCAAGGGGTTCCATTTCTGAGGAGCTTGGAAAACGGATGCAACCGGCTGCGGCCGGGTGAGATCGGCCCTACCCGATCCCACCCGGTCGGCTCCGGCGACCAAGCCGGACGGTCCCATGGCGGTGACCGAAGCACATTGGTGGGCGTCCGAACCACACGATTCCCAACCGCGTTTTTTTTCTTCTGAACGACCTCAACGGAAGACTTCTTCACCATGACGACCTCCGACTTTTCGAATCTCCCCATCGACGTTTCGGACCCGACGCCCAATTTGGGGTTGGACCGGTCGGCGCTCGCGGTCGTCTCGGACGACCCGCCCAAAGCCAACCCGGCCTTGGTCTATCTGGCGGGACTACACTCCGAACTCTCCCGCACCAGCATGAAGTCGAAGCTGAACGTCGTCGCCCGACTTCTGGGTGCGCGCGATCTCTACGACTGCCCCTGGTCGAAGATCCGGGCCGAGCACGTCGTGGGTCTCATGACCAAACTCGCCCAGGATGGCGGCAAGTCCGTTGAACGTTCCGGTCGGGCGGGTTCGACGGTCAACTGCTATTTGGCCGCGATGAAGGGTGTCGCAAAAGCGGCCTGGATTTCCGGACAGCTCGCGCACGAGGACTATCTGCGCGTCACAGCCGTGAAGGAACTCCGGTACTCGCGCGCGCCCGCCGGGCGGTCGCTCACTTTCCGCGAAAGCCGGACGATGCTCCAGAACTGCGACCCCAACCGGAAAATCGACATTCGTGACCAGGCTATCCTGATGCTGATGCTGGGCTGCGGGCTGCGCCGCGGCGAGATCCCGGGACTCATGATCGAGCGGTACTTCACGGACGAAGGCGCTTTGACCCTGATCGGCAAGGGCGACAAGGAACGAAAAGTCTTTCTTCCCGAGGAAGTCCAAGAGTCGATCGACGACTGGATCCAGCGCGTGCGCGGGGTCGGACCGGGTCGGCTCTTCGGCAGGATTCTGAAGAACGGGAGTCTCAACCTCTCCCGGCCGCTCGACCCCCGATCCGTCGGGATGATCGTGCAGAACCGTTTGAAGGCTTCGCAAATCAACGGCAAATTGACGGCGCACGATTTGCGACGCACATTTGCGACGCGATTGTTGGATGACGGCATAGACATTACGACCGTCAAAAACATGATGGGGCACGCCAACATTACGACCACCGCCCGATACGACCGCCGCGGCGAAGAAGTCCAGAAGCGTGCGGCGAGGTCGGTGCGGCTCTAATTTGGTTCGGAGCGCCCTCTTCCGCTCAGCTGTAGGACGTCTCTGAAAGACGTAACGCTACTCAGAACGTGCGTAATGACAGTTCTTTCTGAGTGGCGGTCCGAGCCTCATGGAACCGCGCTCGTCCGCGTCGATGACGCTCACCCCCTTCCCGGCTTGACTTCAGGATCGCTTTCGGAGAGATTTCTCAGGATTCCGAGATGCTGCGGAATTTCCGGAATGGGTGGATTGCCGGACTTCAAAGTTTCGCGGTAATTCATTCCCAAGGCCGATGCGATTCTTTTGCACATCTTTGAAGTCATGCAATGCCGATCATTGCGGATACCTTTCCGGTCGACCAGGATCCGTTCGACGGTTTCCACACCGGATGTCGAGCGAGGCCCAGAAGGTAGCATGCTTCCTTGCCCCGCTGAAGCAAAACCCCTCGCCCGCAGCGCTTCTCTGCGAGGCCGATGTTTTGGTTTCATCGACCTCGACGATCCTGCCGCGGCGTGCGTTGAAGACCTTCCGGAAGATGTTGTTCATGTGCGGGCTCTGGGGCGGGTCATGCGTTTCGGTTTGCTTGAGGCGTCGGTGCGGGGCGGGCTTCCGACCGTACGACGAAGCATTTCCCGACCATCTTCGTGCAGACCGCCCCCAATACGCGTTGGGGCTAACGCGCGCCGGGCCAGGCGCAGGGATGGGCGGACGCGGCGAACGCCAGCGCGCATGCGGAGGTCGGACCGTACACCGCGACGGCGGGGACGCATCGTCCACTCGACGTTACCAAAGGTTCCATCCGTACCTTTTTCGTCACTTCTCCGCTCCGGAGAGGCGAATCGAACGTTTTGCGGGCCATCCCCTCCGGTTCGTCGAAAGGGGCCGCCAAGACCGTCCAGGCCGTCTGGGACGCGCCGAAGGTGCGCTTCAAGGCCGTTGATTCGGATCGCCTGACGCCCTGACGTCGGGACCTCCAAAAGAAAAATCCCAAGCCGACCGTAGCGGATCGGACCTGGGATTCGGAGTCAGGCTTCACCCGACGCCCGCCATCCGGCACTTCGGAGCGGGCGTCGCGTCATCTCATCAGAAGCGATAGACGACCGAAGCGTTGACGTTGGTGTTGGCGCGGTCCGAGGGACCGAAGCCGTAGCCGGCGTTGAGGCCGAAGACGAAGGCGCCCTGCTCGGCCGTGACGCCCACCGTCGTGTTGACGAGGCCGCCCGAGAGGACCGTGACTTCGGAGGCCGAGCCGAAGGACTCGACGGAATTGTCGCCGAGCTGCGGGACGATCGTGACGTCGGCCGTCGGGCGGAAGGTCCAGCCCTGGGCTTCGAACGCCGCCGCGACGGCGACGCCAATCGGGGCTTCGAGAACGTTCATGTCCTGGCCCTTGTTGAAGGCGACGGCATCCGTGTCGATCTTCGTGAAGCGCAGACCGAAGTGCGGCACAACCGTGACGACGCCCGACTGATACGCGGTGAAGTCGCCGCGCACGCCCAAGGTCATCGAGGCGGCGTCGGAGGCGTCGCCCGTGCCCTTGAAGTCGTTCGAGAAGTCAAGGTAGCCGAGGTCGGCCTTGACGTTGAGGCCCGCGAAGTCCTTCGCGGCGTAGAGCGAGACGCCCCAGAAGTCGGTGTCGACCGAGTTCTTGAGGCCGCCCACGGTGTCCGTGTCGGCCGTACCGACCACGACCGCGGCGCCCGCCTTGAAGAGGTCCGCGACGGGCATGTCGAAGCCGAGCACGCCGCCGGTGATGTCCGCTTCGTAGCCGGTCTTGCCGTAGAGCTTCTTGGCTTCGTTCTTCGTGTGGAAGACGTCGGCCCAGACGCCCATGGCGTTGCCGGCGGCGAGCTGGTGGCGCGCAATCGCGTCGGCGACCTGAGCGTTCGCGTCGTAGGCGACGTTCAGAACACCGGCCGTGACATTCCCGCCCATGGCCTGCGCGTACGCGGCGAGACCTTCCGCCGTGAGGGTTTCGTCGCCCGAGCGCGTCACGCCCGTGCCGAAGAAGGCTTCGTTGGCTTCAAGCGCCTTGATGATCGAGGCTTCCTTCGAGGAGAGACCCTGCGCGTAGCGCGCGGCGAGGCGGGCGTCGAGGGTGTAGTTGCCGATCACCGAGTTGTAGACGAGCTGCAGGCCCGAGGTCAGGTCGACGCCGATGAACTTCGAATCGGTCGTGACGTCGGAGCCGATGGTGGAATCATCGGAGCCGAGTTCGATGAGACCCGTCTTCAAGACGTTCGTGAGGACGAGCTTGCCGTCGACGGTCACCTTGGTGTTCTTGCCGAAGACGGTGTTGTCGACGTCGGAATCGGCGTAGGTTTCAACGTCGGCGAGGGTCTGCACGAAGCCCGTCGTGTCGAGAACGAGCGCGGCGTCGGTGTTCACCGTCACGGACTGCGTGGTGGCCGGGGTGCCCGCGGAGGGGATCGACGGGGTGACGGGCTTCATCGAAACAGCCTTGCCGAGACCGGCGGCCGAGCCGACCGTCACGGCGGCGCCCGAGAGCGTGACCTGACGGTCGACGTAGAAGACGGCGTCGGCCTCGTCCGCGTACTGCGCGGCCGCGGCGGCGTTCGTGGTCAGGAGGCCGGTCGAGGTGAGCTCGCCGCCGATGACGTCGTAGAGCGCGGTCGAACCCGAGAGTTCGAGCGTGCCTTCGACCTTCATCTTACCCGAGGACGAGTTGTCCTTGAGGATCAACGTGCCCATGCTGAGCGAGGCGCCTTCGGCGACCGTGCCGTTCATCGTCTGAACGGTCTTCGCGGCGTAGGCGCCGTTGACGTTGAGGGTGGCGGCGGAGAGCGCGTTGGCGTTCACCGTGCCGACGTCCTCGGCGTCCGCACCGAGGTTGAGCGTGCCGCTGAAGTCGAGACGTTCGACGTTGCGGCCTTCGAGGAGGTTGCCGGAGTCCTTCGCGCCCACCAACGTGACGACGGCGCTGTTCGTGACGGACACGTTAGTGGTGGCCGAGTCGACTTCGAGCGCGCCGAAGGAGATGACCTCGGAGCCGGCCGTGATCGCAACCGCGCCGTCCTTGGAGGCCGCGGCCTTCAGGGTGGAGGAGCCGTAGGTGCCGCCGGTCGTAAGAACTTTGTCGATGGAGACGTTGCCGTTCTCGTCACCGACGAGGGTGGCGTTCTCAAACGAGAAGACGCCCGTATCGACGGCGCCGAAGAACTGGTTCGCGGCCTTGAGCTGGTCGAGCGTGTACGTTCCCGTCCAGGCCGTCTCGACGATCTTGCCCTTGACGGTGCCGAGAGCCTTCCCGAAGACGGTCTTCGTTTCGAGGTCGTCGTTGATGAGGTTCGTCCAGGCGGTTTCGAGCGTCGCGCCGCTGTCGAAAGCCGTGAGGACGCCGGCTTCGGCGGTGACCGTACCGTTGATGCGGGTGACGGAGGACCCGCGGAATTCAAGCTGACCGGTGCTGCCGATCGTGACGCTGCCGACCGTGAAGTTCCCGGAACCCCAGACGCGGAAGGTGCCGTCGTTGATGACGAGTTGCTGGGCGGAGGCGGTCGCACCCGCCGCGACGTCGATCGAGCCGAGACCGCGCTGTTCCGTGAGGCCGTGGATGCCGTAGTTGGAGGCGCTCACCGTGAAGGTGCCGCCCTGGACGGTGGAACCCGCCTCGGCGTAGATCGCGAAACCTTCGCACTGCCGGGCGCCGTCGATGGCGCGGCTGTTGAAGAGCACGTCGTGGAGGATGGCGGTGGCGCCCTTCTTCACCGTCACGATGTGCGCGTAGTTGGTGTCGAAGGATTTCGTGGCGGCGACGTTGAGGTCGTAGGAACCGATCTTGGAGAGGATCTCGAGGGTGCCCTCTTCAACGGTGATGTCCACTGCTGTCCAAATTGAAATGTGCTGTCCCACGGTGGCCTCTCTAACTGCTTGATTTCGCCAAACTGCCCGCTGAACTTCGAAAA
>OGEN01001534.1_pt1 | contig 14542 bp, 13 predicted proteins | sample 1570671 | NCBI WGS metagenome assembly OGEN01 (sample SAMEA2582128, study PRJEB24529) | metagenome | biome: Human gut stool | place: China | collected 2011
ACTTGCGACCTCTGCGTCCCGAACGCAGCGCTCTACCAAACTGAGCCACGCCTCGTCTCGATTACGTACGTAAGTATAATATAGATTTGCGGAAATGTCAACAGCTTTTTTTGATTTTTTTCTATTTTTTGCATTTTATCTACATTATCTACATTTTCTACTCTTCTTCCCATTTTTAATCCGTCACACATGCCTGACGGATCAAATTTTTGAAAAGAAATTAACAGAAAAGTTTTCTTTTTAAGCAGAATAGTGTTATAATATCCGAAAGAGAACTCATCGCATCTGCTTATCTCACTCATGAGGTCCCACTTCTTTAAACGCCGGATCATAACAGCCTTTCCGAGCGGGAATATCATCTCCATCTGGGAGAAGCACTCTGCGAAGATATGCTGTGATCCTGAAAAGAATTTGTCAGCCTGTACTGACCGTGTTCACACATCAGAGTTCATGTGCGTTCAACTTAAATTTTCCGTAATTTTATATCCAGAGGGGGCGTTTTTATGAAAGCAATCAGAATCCTTCTTTCCATTGCCATGCTGATCGCTGCCGGTCTCGGCGCTTTCAATGTAATTCCGTTGCGAACTGCGTACTTCACACTGATCATTCTTGTGGCGATCACTGTGAGTATCCGGATCATCCACCGGATCGCCGGCAACGGCGCCCCAAATACCATCATCCGGATCATCAGCGAGATCATCGCGTCCCTCTGTATCCTCGGCTTCGCATTCTTTACTTACCGCACGATCGGATAGATTTACGAGATATAATCGCAGGCTGGAAAATCAAAATCCATGCCTGCGATTGTTCTATATAAGATCACTTTTTCCTATATCTAACATTATATCCATTAATCCTTTTAAAATGCGCCCTTCGCATCTGATGAAAAAAATTTATCCCATCTACACAAATGTTTTTCGCTCTTTCTAAAACATATCTTACTGCAATAGAAAATCGTCCTCTGCTTTTATAGCAGGGACGCTTTTCCATTACCAGTCATCTATTTTTCTAGCGAGTCCTGTTGGTATGAACCACCACATAACTAATAAAATTATCAGTATTACATCCACTACCTTCCCTAAAAATTGCAAAGGAATCATAGCAAATCCTATGATAGGTAACGTTAATATCTGGATTATATATTGTACTAATTCCCCCAATGAGAAAGAGCCAAAAAACTTCGGCGGCGGATCGTCATAAGGGAATTTTTCACGAAAATCATAAGGATAGAGTAAATGTTTTATATACAATACAACTGCGGTAATTATAACACATTCCGGGTAAAACTTTATATATTTCAAATTTCATTGTTACCTCCCATCTCTACATCATCTTCTTGATCGTCTCGCAGAGTTCCGCTACAGCGGTCTCCTCGTTTCCGTTCTTGATATCTTCCACCACGCAGGTTTTGATGTGGTTGGATAAGAGAACTTTGCAGAAGCCGTTTAAGGCAGACTGGACGGCAGATACCTGAACCAGGATATCCGGGCAGTAGCGTTCGTCCTGAACCATAGCTTTGATGCCACGGACCTGCCCCTCAATGCGGTTTAAGCGGGTCAGAAGATCTTTCTCTTCCTTTTCTGTTCTATGTTTGTGGCGGCAGTGACAGACAGCGTCATCGGACGGTGTTTCTGTTTCGGCAGTCACCGTATTTGCTGCTGCTTCTGCTCCTGTTACCCCTGTTGTCTCCATATTTATATTTACTGTCTCCGCTTCTCCGGCACAGCAACATGATTTTTTCTCCATGCACAACCTCCCCAATCTTACGTTCCTACGATATCATGTTTTCTTCTCTGATCTGCCTCACAGGCATTTGCCTATATAGCAGGAAAGCCACCCCGGGAATCTTTCATCCCGGGGCAGCTGATATTCAATCATTTTTTGCAGTCAACTCTCAACCGATCACCTTGTAATCCTTATCCTCGATGGCTTTTTTAAGCACTTCGGTCGGAACATCTTTTGTGAGTGTCACCGTTGCGGTTCCTTTTACGTGATCTGCCTCTGCAACGGATACGCCGTCAATGGCCTCAAGTGCTTTTTTTACAGTTGCCTCGCAGTGCGGACACATCATACCTTCAACTTTTAATGTCTTTTCCATCATGTTACTCTCCTTTTCTTTATTGTTATGGATTTTTGTTTTTATCTTTTTGTCCCTGTCGGAACGCCGGATATCAAAGAAATTTAAGCGCAGGGCGTTGGATACAACGCAGAAGCTGGATAAGCTCATGGCTGCGGCACCAAACATCGGATTCAGTTTCCAGCCGAATACGGGGATCCAGAGTCCCATGGCAAGCGGGATCCCGATCACATTGTAGAAAAATGCCCAGAACAGATTCTCGTGGATATTCGTAAGCGTCGCACGGCTTAAGCGGATCGCTGCCGGGACATCGGATAAGCGGCTCTTCATGAGGACCACATCCGCTGCATCGATGGCGACGTCGGTTCCGGCTCCGATGGCGATTCCCATATCGGCTCTTGTGAGGGCCGGAGCATCGTTGATCCCGTCACCGACCATGGCAACCTTGCCTTTTTCTTTCAGCTTTCGGATCACGCTCTCCTTGCCGTCCGGAAGGACTCCGGCGATGACCTCGTCGACGCCGGCCTCTTTTCCGACCGTCTTTGCAGTGCGCTCATTATCACCGGTCAGCATGACTACATGGATTCCCATGTTCTGGAGCTCCCGGATTGCCTGTGGACTGTCTTCCTTGATCATATCCGCAACAGCGATGATGCCCACAAGCTTCTCATTCTCCGCAAAGAATAGCGGAGTCTTTCCGCTCTCCGCGAGAGCTTCGGATTTCTTCTTCACATCTTCCGGAACAGCCACATGAGTTCCGATAAACTTCATGTTTCCGCCGTAGATCGTATTTCCATTTAATTTCGCAGAAAGTCCGTTTCCGGGAAGTGCCGCAAAATCTGTCACATCAGCTGCGGAAAGCCCCATTTCCTCACCCTTTAAGAGGACTGCCTTCGCCAACGGATGCTCGCTCTTCTTCTCGAGAGCGTATGCCATGGAAAGAAGTTCTGACTCGCTCACTCCCTCTGCCGGAACGAGATCTGTCACGCGGGGTTCCCCGCTTGTGATGGTTCCTGTCTTATCCAAGGCAACGATCTCTACTTTTCCCGTTTCTTCCAGAGAAACTGCTGTCTTAAAGAGAATTCCGTTCTTTGCTCCCATTCCGTTTCCCACCATAATGGCTACCGGCGTTGCAAGTCCTAAAGCACACGGACAGCTGATGACGAGAACGGAGATTCCTCGGGCTAAGGCGAAGGCCATGGTCTCGCCTGCGAGGAGCCAGCCGATGGTCGTGATGATCGCGATCGTGATCACGGCAGGTACAAATACGCCGGATACCTTATCGGCTATCTTCGCGATGGGCGCTTTTGTTGCCGCCGCATCGCTGACCATTTTTATGATCTGGGAGAGTGTGGTATCCTCTCCGACTCTCGATGCCTCGCAGCGGATAAAGCCGGACTGATTTAATGTCGCAGCCGAGACAGGATCACCTGCCGCCTTATCCACCGGAATGCTCTCCCCGGTGAGGGCAGATTCATTTACTGCGCTGTTTCCCTCTAAGACGATACCATCCACGGGTATATTTTCACCGGGACGGACCACGAAAATATCGCCTTTTTTAACCTGGGCGATCGGAACTGTAGTCTCAACGCCGTCCTTTTCGATCACAGCGGTCTTCGGGGCCAGCTTCATTAAACCTTTTAAGGCATCTGTGGTGCGTCCCTTTGATCTCGCTTCCAGCATTTTCCCGACGGTGATAAGGGTTAAGATCATCGCCGCGGACTCAAAGTAGAACTCGTGCATATAGCTCATGACTGCATCCGCGTTCCCTTTTACCTGAGCATCTGTCATCATAAACAAGGCATAGGTGCTCCAGGCAAAGGAGGCACTGGAGCCCAGTGCTACCAGAGTATCCATATTGGGAGAACCGTGGAGCAGACCCTTAAAGCCACTGATAAAGAATTTCTGGTTGATCACCATAATGATCACGGTAAGAAGGAGTTGTAAGAGTCCCATCGCCACATGATTTCCGTTGAAGAAAGCCGGAAGCGGCCAGTTCCACATCATATGTCCCATGGAAAAATACATGAGAACCAGAAGGAAACCGATCGAAGAAACGAGTCGTTTCTTTAAGACCGGGGTCTCATGGTCTTCCAGGGCAGATTCATCATAGAGAGTGCCGTTTCCGGATCTGTCTGCCTTTTCCACTCCTTTTACGGACGCGCCGTAACCAGCAGCCTGAACTGCCGCGATAATTTCTGAGGAGGAAGCTGTACCTTCAACACCCATGGAGTTCGTGAGCAGGCTCACGGAGCAGGATGTAACGCCCGGCACCTTTGAAACTGCCTTCTCCACGCGGGTCTGGCAGGCAGCACAGCTCATTCCTGTCACTGTATACTGTTCCATATCTGTCGTTCCTTTCTATTTACATATACCAATACGGGGTATACGTAAATAATAGCACGAATTCAAAAAATGTCAAGAATCGTATTTGAGATTTTTTCTTTAAAAATGGACTGCGATTAGGAAGTCATGGCTGCATAACGGCTTTATACGATGTAAAGCCTTCCCTCTGATACCATCTTTTTCGCGGTATCATGCCGGTGTAAATTCTCTTACTTGCCGGTCGTTCCAATGTAATTGATTCCTTCTCCATCCAGTACATCACTGCCGATAAATTTCTTTTCTTCCGGATTGAAAACAAAATCAGACACTTTATATCTGGCAGTCCGTACATCCCGAAGCACTATATGCATTTTTTCCTGTTCGTCCTCCCAGATATCCGCCTCCGGTATACCTAACTGGATCATTTCATCTAAAAATACATAGGAATCCTCTCCGGAAACTGCCTGTATCAGAAATCGACAGCTGTCATCCATGGTCAGTTCTCCATCTATGAGCATATCTTCCTGCACATAGATCTGAAGTTCCCATTGTGAGTCTTCGTGCACAAAAGGGCAGGAAGAATAGATTGCCATTCCTTGTAAATTTCCTTGCGCATTCCCGATTTTCCGCGGTTCTTTCGCTGTTTCTGTCAATTTTTCTTCCATCCCCTGTTTCAGACACCCGGAAATTTTGAAGGTAATTGAATCAATTTGAAGATTGGTTTTCTGATGACGTGAAATAGAAAGTCCAAGCGTATACATGTCCGCGCTGCCATCATCTTTTACACATTGAAATACCATCTCACCATTTCCATCCTCCAATGCAATTATATGAAATTCTGAAATATTTTCCGCAATGTTATGATAATCGCTTACAAAAGTTTCTGGTTCCGACACGATTGACCATTCTCTGCTTTTGTTATCATTATGAAGTTCCAGCAGTAGAGAACCTCCATCAACAGTTTTCGCCGACCACTGATCTCCATCGACAGTAAATGATACTGGTTTATAGGGTCTGTTTAAAAACATGACCAGCGCACCAACTGATGCGCATAGCACAGCAGTTAAAAGGATCATCGTTTTCTTTTTCATACCAATCTCACTCCTTATTAACATGATAACGACATACTCGCAAAAAATCATAACCATCGACGGAATACCATCTCTACTGCTTATCTCTCCGGAATAACTCAACCATCATGATCACAATCCCCAGAACAACGAAAAGGATCGCCATGCCAAACACTTCCGACAGCCCCATTTCCGCCACCGTAGTCATAAATCTCCCCGGTGGAGTTGTCCATCCGGACGTCAGATTACTTCCCGCAACAAACAGCACCGCCATCGCCCAGATACTTCCGATCAAAGATAAAAAGCCACCGATCAGCACTCTCTTCATTCCGCATTCCTCCTCACTGAAAATCTGTTACCACTCACACTTTTTTCATCCTGTTACATTTCCAATTTCTTTCTATCCTTCTCCTGCCTGAACATTCCATATTTTCTGGAATTCACATGTTTTCTGCCAATTTTATTATAGCATACGGTTCTTTTTAATGGAGGATTCTAATGAAATCGTACATGTTTCGTAAGGATTCCGTAACTTCCCATTCATCGTGCAGGAAGCTGCAAAAAGTCTCCGGAACAGATCAAAAAATTTTCCAATCTGTCCCAGAGACTTTTTATCCTGTCACAATCCATATCCTGCGATCCCGGTCTTCCTATGAGACCAAAAATGCGCTATTTCAGTATTCCTTCTATTCTTTTCATACACTCCTCAATCGTCTTCCTCGGTGCCGCCACATTGATCCTCTGGAATCCGGTTCCTGTCTTTCCGAAGATCTTTCCGCTGTCCAGCCACAGCTTTGCGTCGTAGATGATCCGCCGGTCCAGCTCATCGGCATCGATTCCGGTCCCTCTGAAATCCAGCCACAAGAGGTAGGTTCCCTCGCCGTCAATGACGTTCACTCCCGGCATGTTGTCCTTCACATATTTCTTTACGTAGGCGATATTTTCCCAGACATATTTGAGCATGTTCTCATACCATTCATCGCCCTTCTCATACGCCGTCTGTGTCGCCACAAGTCCCAGTACGCCCAGCTGGCTGATTCCCGCGGCATCGACCTGATGCTGAAATTTTTGTCTCAGCTCCTTATTCGGGACAAATATATTCGAGATCATCATGCTGGCCAGGTTGAAGGTTTTGCTCGGAGACGTGCAGACCACGCAGATGTCCTCGAACTCCTTCTTGATGGACGCAAACACCGTATGTTCACCCCGAAACACAAAATCGTTGTGAATCTCATCGCTGACCACTGTGACGCCGTGCTTCACACAGATATCTCCCATTGCAGTCAGTTCTTCCTTCGTAAACACTCTTCCTGACGGGTTGTGGGGATTGCAGAGAAGGAACAGCTTCACATCATGTTCCACGATCTGCTTTTCAAAATCAGCCAGGTCGATATGATACCGGTTATCGTCCCCCAGGATCAGGTCATTGCTGACGATCACACGGTCATTGTCCCGGATCACCTCGGAAAATGGATAGTAGACCGGCTGCTGGATCAGTATGCTGTCACCGGCCTTTGTGAACGCCTTTACCGCCATTGCCAGGGCGAATACCACGCCCGGAGTCTTGATCAGCCAGTCCTCTTTGATCTTCCAGTGATGATGCCGTTCCATCCATCCTGCCACCGCGTTAAAATATACTTCCTGGGTATCACTGTAACCGAAGATTCCATGTTTTGCCCGCTCGATCAGCGCATCCTCCACGTAGGAAGATGTCTTGAAATCCATGTCTGCCACCCAGAGCGGGAGGACGTCCGCCGGCTTTCCTCTCCTCTTTGCAAAATCATATTTCAAGCAGTCTGTTCCGCGCCGCTCGGCGATCTCATCAAAATTCAAATTTCTCTCTGCCATGCCGAAATCCTCTCCTCTTTTCGCGTTTCTGATCCTATTTCAATCCCTTAAATACTTCCGTTAACTCCGCGAGAAGGTCCTCGATATCCTCGATTCCCACAGATACCCGGAGCGTGCACGGCGTGATTCCATTTTTCAGCCGTACTTCCTCCGGCACATCCGCATGGGTCTGGGTCGTCGGGTAGGTGATCAGTGTCTCCACGCCGCCGAGGCTCTCCGCAAATTTGATCATTCTGACACTCTCGAGGATCCGCAGCGCATGTGCCTCTGTGTCCACATCAAAGGTCAGCATTGCGCCGAATCCTCTTGCCTGCTTTTTCATGATCTCATATCCCGGGTGTTCCTGAAGTCCCGGATAATATACATGTTTTACAACCGGCTGTTCCTTCAGCCAGTTCGCGATCTTGATGGCATTCTCCTGGGACCGCTCCATGCGGATTCCAAGAGTCTTGATGCCTCTTAAGATCAGCCAGCAGTCGAACGGTGCGAGCCCGGCTCCGGTCGTCTTTATGATAAACCGAAGTTTTTCCTGAACTTCTTCGTTGTTTGTCACGATAAATCCGGCTAAGGTATCGTTGTGTCCGCCCAGGAACTTCGTTCCGCTGTGGATCACGATATCCGTGCCGAGTTTTAACGGATTCTGAAAATATGGGGACAGGAATGTGTTGTCGACGATCAGGTAGAGTCCGTGTCTTTTTGCGATCTCCGCGATCTTGGAAATATCAGATACGTTCATCATCGGGTTCGTCGGCGTTTCAATGTAGACCGCCTTCGTGTTCTCCTTTATGGCACCTTCGATGTCATCCCTGGAACAGTTTAAGTATGTAAACTCATATCCGTTCTTTTTCGAGACATTGTCGAACAGACGGACACTTCCGCCGTAGAGATCTGCCTCAGCGATAATATGGTCACCCGGCTTGAAGATTTCCATAAGCAGTGTGATCGCCGCCATTCCGCTCGAAAGGGCGAAAGCATCGATGCCGCCCTCCAGGCTTGCAACCACCTTCTCAAGCTGCTCTCTCGTCGGATTCTGAAGTCTGCTGTAATCGTATCCGGTGCTTTTTCCGACACCTGCATGGGCGTAAGTCACTGTCTGATAGATCGGGTAGCTCAGTGCTCCGTAATTATCTGTTTTTCCTTCTGTTTCCTCTAAGTGTAAACATCGTGTATTAATTCCTCTCCCCATATCTTTTCACTCCTGTCTTGTTTTCTCTTGTAAATAGAAAGTTCATATTCCTACTATCTCCATAGGATATTTGATAATAATCTACCACCGGACGGCAGTTCTGTATAATCTTTCTATTTTATGGTTACATATAGGGAAAACCTATAACTAGTCGATAAAAAGAAACACCAATCCGGGGCATAGAACCGAATCATTTTCTAAAAAAGGTGGGAGTCTTCTCGACTGAAATAAAAAATGAGCAACAAAACCGGATTTACACCAGTCTGCTACTCGTTCATCAACAATGATATCGTCTTCTCGACAAGCTTCGCATACACCCGCTCCACAAACCACGGCTCCGTAGATTTCTTTAACGCCTCCTCCGGCGTAAACCAAGCGACCCCACTGTTCTCATCCGCCTTCACAGACACCTGTTCCTCAGAATCCGCCTCCAGGAGATACGTCACATTCAGATGCAGGTGACTGGACACATACCGTCCTTTTTTCACATGTCCGTCGACGGTGAGCGATTCCAGCGAAAAAATCTCCTCCGACACTGGCCGCACATCGGAAATTCCTGCTTCTTCCTTCACCTCCCGGATTGCAACCGCCAGAAGATCTGTCTCCCCATCCGCATGCCCGCCAAGCCATGACCAGGAATGATAAATATTGTGATACACCATAAGGACTTTACTCCTGTCCTTATCCACCACCCAGGCCGAAGCCGTCATGTGCGCCACCACATTATCCCGAAGGAACGCGTCATCATTCTTCTCGATCCAGTTTAGGATCAAAGCCTTATCCGCCTCTTCCTGCTCATTATAAGGCACATACCTTCTGATCTGACTTACCAGTTTCTGCCGATTCATCGCATAATTTCCTTCCAATATCATTCTTCTCTATCTGATAAAATGCGTCCGCACGACCTCTTCCTTCTCCGGAAGACCATACTTCTCTTTTCCAAGCTCAATGCTCTTCATGAGAAATGTCATATTTCTCGCAAGAACCCGCATCGTCTGAATACCTTCCGCATCCCCCACTGCTTCTCCGGGTCCGCGCCCGTGGATGGCGTTCCAGTACTGACTAGATGCGATCGGCATGTTGCTAAAGGAGGCTGCCGGATACGCGGCGCTTAAGAATGAGAACCCCGATTACGTCAAAAGTCGCCGAACATCCGCCGCGTCTCGCACAGACAACGCTCGCCCCGACTTTCATTGTCTTATCAAAGGATGTACTATAAAACAGCCGGTCCAGAACCGCGATCAGGGTCGCATTTGCGGACGCATAATAAACAGGGCTTGCGACCACCAGTCCATCAGCCTCCGAAAGCTTCACCGCCAGCTTATTCACCACATCGTCGAACACACACTTCCCAAGCTCCGCGCATCGATTACAGGCAATACATCCTCTTACCGCCTCACTGCCGACCTGCACGATCTCCGCGTCGACTCCCTCTTTTTCAAACACCGTCTTCATCTCATTCAACGCGATCGATGTATTTCCATTCGCCCGCGGGCTTCCATTGATCATCAATACTTTCATTATTTATCCTCCACACTCAATTTCAACACGTCCGGCCTCGCGTAATGTCCACAGACATCATGCTCCATCCGGCTCGCCGGGACCTTCTGCATGTCGAGGTCCGCGTAGATGATCTCCTCTTTATCCCACACAGTCTCACTCACCGCTTGCCCGATCAGGGTGATAGTTTTCCTCCTGTCGCTACCGTAAACTCAGATGTAAAGAGTGAATTTCCCTTATTGTTTCCCTTGTGCTATATCAACCCACCGGTGTTTACAAACTCTGATAAGGACAAATACAAGGGTGCAGGACATCCGGTGGATGTCCGCTTTGCACCGACCGTAGCGAAGCGAAGACCACAAGAGGTCCGGTGGACCTCTGCTCTGTGCCGACCGGTTCACAACGTCCAGTGGACGTTGGCTCTGAACCGACCGTAGTGGAACGAAGAGCGGCAGCGGAGACCAAAAAATATATAAAACAGTATATCACAAAACAAAAGCAACATGGTAAACTGATCGAAATATTTATGATTTTTGTAACTATCCCTTCTCTCCCTTCAGTACCCAGCGTCGATGAGACTCCTGGCACATGCCTCATAAAGAAAAAAGATGTGCCCCATCGGCTCAAATCTTCCCCGGGCCAATGATCTGCACATCTTTTTCACTTTAATCAGGACACCTGATCCCTCAATATCTCATCCACCGTCAGATACGCTCTCTCATACCCCAGTACCTCACCGAGCTGCATCATATACGGTTTCTGCAGTCTTGCCTTTTTCAACGCTTCATCCTGCATGAACACGTCCCTGGCCGTTCCATCCGCCAGCACCTGTCCGTGAGCCATAATGATCACGCGCTCAAAATTCTCCGCCACAAAATCCATATCATGAAGGATCGCGATCACAAGCTTTCCTCTCTCCGACAAGCTGCGGATAATGCCGCCAATGATCTGGCGTCCCTTCCAGTCCTGGGCGATCGTCGGCTCATCTAAAATCAAAACATCCGTGTCCATGGCAAGAACCGAAGCGATCGCAGTCATCTTCCGCTCATATAACTCAAGGTCATAAGGATTTTCCTTCTCCTTACCCGACAACCCTGTCAGCTCCAGCGCCCGCTTTGCCTCTTCCTCCGCGCGCTTCGGATCCATCCCGATATTCATCGGACCAAACATGATCTCGTCCATCACATTGTATTTGAAGATCTGATCATCCGGATTCTGGAACACATAGCCGACATTTCCAGCTAACATCGCCACCGTTTTTCCAGAAATGTCCTCGCCGCGGAAGTAAATGTTTCCGGATACCGGCTTCAGCAGTCCCTTCAACAGCTTTACCAACGTAGTCTTTCCCGCTCCGTTCTGGCCAATGATCGCCGTCGGACGCTTATCCAGTCTCATGTTCAACGCCTTTAAGACCGGCACATCCGGAAGATAGGAAAAATCCAGATTCTTAATAAGGAACTGTTCCTCGCCTAAAACTTCTGAATTCTTTTTTTTATCCGCCTTTGCAGCTCCTTTTGCCTCTGCTCTTCCCGCATGTCTCTCTTTCAGCACTCCGGCAGCCTCTTCCACAGTGACCGGATACGTTCCATCCGGCAGAGTCACATGTTCTGCCTTACAGATCCGGGTAAATGCCGGTTCCTGAATCCCATAATCCGCAAGATCCGGCATGGAAAATACCTTCTGCGGCGTATCAAACGCGATCTGCTTTCCACCATGCAGAAGAAGAATGCGGTCGCAGTAAGCCGCCAGTTTCTCAATCTTCTGCTCGATCATTAAGATCGTGATACCGGAATTCGTCAGGGTCTCAACCGCCCGGAATACCTCGTCGCTTCCCTCCGGATCAAGCTGGGAAGTCGGTTCATCAAGGATCATGACATCCGGCCGCATGACCAGCACGCTGGCGATCGCCACACGCTGCATCTGACCTCCGGACAGATCAAACGGATTTCGATCGCGATACTGCCAGATATCAAGGAGCTTCAGGGCGTTCTCCACCCGCTCCTTCATCTCTTCGGCCGGAATTCCCAGGTTCTGCATTCCGAAAGCGACTTCCTCATATACATTGTCCTTTGCTCCGGACAGCTGGTTAAACGGATTCTGGAACACCAGACCCACATGACCACAGAGCTGTGATACCGGAGTCTTTCCGGCCTCTATGCCGTCCACAATGACTTTTCCGCCGTAAGCTCCCTTGTAAAACTGCGGAACAAGCCCCATAATCGCCTGGCTCAGCGTGCTTTTTCCTGCTCCGTTTTCTCCGATAATACCGATAAACTCTCCCTTTTCTACTGAAAAGTTCAAACCATCCAGCGCCAGTTTCTTCGCGTGAGGATAGCGGTATCGTAAATTTTCAATGATTATCTCAGACATACAACGATCCTCCATGCAATAGCTGCCAGAATGCAGAGTCCCAGTAAGATCGTGATCTCCTGGTCTCCCTTGTGACGTTTCCGATCTGACAGCCAGGTTTTCTTTTTTCCTGCGCCGAATCCACGCACCTCCAGAGCGATCGCCCGCTCTCTGGTATTGATCAGGGAACTCATGACCACCGGGGAGATCAGCGGTAAAAATGCCTTAGCACGGGTCCGCAGATTTCCTTCTGTCTCCAGTCCGCGGCTGCGCTGCGCGTCCATGATCGTATTCATAGTTCCCATCATCTGCGGGATGATCTGGAACACGGATGTCACGATGTAACCGAAACGCGGTGAAAACCCACGTTTCTCCAGCTCATCCACAAACTCAGACGGCTTGGTAGAGAGGACGAACACCGCAAAGGACAGCAGCATGTTCAGAATGTTTAAACCGATATGGAGGGCGTAAAGTGTGCCCTCTCTGTAAAATTTCAGCCCGCCGATCAGAAACAGCACATTCTCGTTTCTCTGGTTGAACAATCCATGGATCAGGAAAATCGTCAAAAGGATCGTAAAAGAAAAAGCGATCAGCGGAAACGTCTTTTTCAGGATCTTTCCGCTGGCCAGAACACAGAGACTGACTGCGATAAACACACCAAACATCCAAAGCTTTCCAGTGATCAGCGGAATACTGATGGCGGCAGCGATATACATCAATTTTGTAAAGGGATGCACCTTCGTCAGATATGTCCCGTTATCTACAAACAGGCTGATACTTTTCATATATTTGTTTCCCGGCAGCTGCTCCGAAGAACAGCTGCATTTCCTTTTCTAAATCTGATTAGTCCAGAGTCTCGATCTCGGAATTTGCCTCATACAGCGTTGTAAGCTTCTTTGGAAGACCCTTTAAAATAAAGAATACAACGATCAGAGTGATCAGTTTGTCCGGAACATCCACAACAACTTCATCTAACAGAGATCCCAGAAATACCGGCATGGAAGCCGCCTGAGTTGCCGCGAACACAGCGTCACCCCATACATTTCCAGTAGTACCGCCCCAGAATAATACGTTTAACGGGGTGGAGATCACAACCGCTGCAAGACCGGCTGCACAGGCTGTAAGAATTGCCTTCGGGAATGATTTCATAAATCCAAGGCGGGCCATGATTCCAACTGCCGCTCCAATACCTAAGCTTGTCAATGCATAGATAAGCGTAATATTATCTCCCGCGGAAAAACCATAGATCAGGTTGTTCGCCGCACCACAGATCGCGCCGATGATCGGACCGCCAAGGCATCCACCGATGCATGTTCCGATAGAATCCAGCCATAACGGAAGTTTTAATACACTCGCAAACAGCTTTCCAAGATAATTGATACCGATGCAGGCTGGGATCAGCACGATTACTGCCGCATCAAACTTTGTTTTAAATAAATTCTTCATACCTCATATACCCTTTCTTTTTTCTTAATCTTCATCCTTACCAGTTTATCAGGAGCTTCTCACGTCTTTCCTGACCATTCCTCCCAGAAGCGCCAGATTCCGCTCCCTTAGACTCACTAAAATCTAAGACGGCAGCATCTGCTCCCTTCCCATACATATCCTCCCTCCGGAACATACTAAATTGTGGCTTCACCGCAACCATCCGGTTGGCGCATCAAGCGCAAAAGCTTCCAAATAGGTAACTGTTCAGTACCTTCACAGTCACGAGCAAAAATCCATGAAAAATTGCCTGCGGCAATGGGATTTTTGCCTACCCGCCTATGTTTTCTTACGGTCAGCGCAGTAAATGCGCAGACCTACTGAACCCAAATAGTTACAATTTAACAACAATTCCAAATAAAGATAGCATTGATTTTGTGTAAAGTCAATGAAAACGCCTGATTTCAAGCAAGATTGTTAATAAAGTAACATTCGTTTCGCTTGTAAATTCTCCTCATCAAAACTATACTAAACTTTAGATACACGGTTCTATCACCAGGCCGCCAAGAATCAGGAGGAATCTCTTTATGGATCAAACAGCAAAAACAAATCAGGATTTATTACTTGTCATTGACATGCAGAATGTCTACACTAAAGGTCAGGAATGGGCCTGCGAAGAAGTCGAAAAAGCATCCGACTCCATTCTCCGCCTTCTAAACAGCCGCGCCCTTATTCGTCTTTCAGATATGCCACATTTCAAGC
>OGEN01001553.1_pt1 | contig 14389 bp, 18 predicted proteins | sample 1570671 | NCBI WGS metagenome assembly OGEN01 (sample SAMEA2582128, study PRJEB24529) | metagenome | biome: Human gut stool | place: China | collected 2011
TTTGGTCGAGCATGACTCGATCAAGACGCAGATCAACCGTGCGCGTGAACGCCGTGTCATGAAGCAAATGGCCGAAAAATATGGTCCGATTGAATACAAAAAAGGAATTTAAGAATGGAAGAATTATTCTGTATTGGCTGTGGAGCCCCCATTCAGACAGAAAATAAAGAGGGGCTAGGCTATACTCCCCAATCAGCTCTTGAAAAGGGCTTGGAAACAGGCGAAGTCTATTGCCAACGCTGTTTCCGTCTACGTCACTACAATGAAATCACAGATGTGCATCTGACAGATGATGATTTCCTAAAACTCCTTCACGAAGTAGGAGATAGCGATGCTCTCGTGGTCAATGTAGTCGATATTTTTGACTTTAATGGCTCCGTCATTCCTGGCTTACCTCGCTTTGTAGCAGGAAATGATGTCCTCTTGGTCGGGAACAAAAAAGATATCTTGCCCAAGTCTGTCAAGGACAGCAAGGTTACCCATTGGTTGATGGAGCGAGCACATGAAGAAGGGATGCGTCCTGTCGATGTGGTCCTCACCTCTGCTCAAAACAAGAGTGCTATCAAGGACTTGATGGAAAAGATCGAACAGTACCGCAAGGGCCGTGATGTCTATGTGGTGGGGGTGACCAACGTTGGGAAATCGACCCTCATCAATGCAATCATCCAAGAAATTACTGGAGACAAGGATGTCATCACGACCTCTCGCTTCCCAGGGACGACACTGGACAAGATTGAAATCCCACTGGACGATGGATCCTACATCTACGATACACCAGGGATTATCCATCGCCACCAGATGGCTCATTACTTGACAGCAAAAAATCTCAAGTATATCAGCCCTAAAAAGGAAATCAAGCCCAAGACTTACCAGCTCAATCCAGAGCAAACCCTCTTTTTGGGTGGTCTAGGACGCTTTGACTTTATCAAGGGAGAAAAGCAAGGTTTCACCGCCTTTTTTGACAACGAACTCAAGCTTCACCGAACCAAGCTAGAAGGAGCGACCGCCTTTTATGACAAGCATGTCGGTGGCTTACTAACTCCTCCTAATAGCAAGGAAAAAGAAGAATTTCCACCCTTGGTTCCTCATGAGTTTACCATCAAGGACAAGACAGACCTCGTCATCTCTGGACTCGGCTGGATCCGCGTCAATGGGGAGGCCAAAGTAGCCGTCTGGGCACCAGAAGGCGTTGCCGTCGTCACCCGCAAAGCTATTATTTAAAAAACAGGAAAAAATATATCTGAAGAGCGAACAAAGTGAGCTCATAAAGAGATCGTTATTGCCGTGGTGTAGTTGCCAACCGATGGATTGGCAAGGGGAAAATGGAGACCACGGCTCAATTTTGAGGTGAGGAAATCCATTTTTCAAAGATGAGATCTTTGAAAAATTAGTTCCGGCCGTCCCCACCACTTAAAATAACGATCAAGAAAAAAGGAAGTAAAAATATGACATTAACATCCAAACAACGGGCTTTCCTCAATAGCCAAGCCCACAGCCTCAAACCCATTATCCAAATAGGGAAAAATGGGCTCAATGACCAAATCAAAACCAGTGTGCGCCAAGCGCTAGATGCGCGTGAACTCATCAAGGTGACCCTTCTTCAAAATACGGATGAGAATATCCATGAAGTAGCAGAAATCTTGGAAGAGGAAATCGGTGTGGAAACGGTCCAAAAGATTGGTCGGATTCTCATCTTGTTCAAACAATCAAGCAAAAAAGAAAATCGTAAAATTTCAGCGAAGGTAAAAGAAATTTAGGACATCGAGGAGAGCAAACCTATGGCAATTGAACTATTGACTCCCTTTACCAAGGTAGAGTTAGAGCCAGAGATCAAAGACAAGAAACGCAAACAAGTTGGTATTTTGGGTGGAAATTTCAATCCGGTCCACAATGCCCATTTGGTCGTTGCGGATCAAGTGCGCCAACAATTAGGGTTAGATAAGGTGCTCTTGATGCCTGAGTATGAGCCACCGCATGTCGATGCCAAGGGGACGATTGCAGAGCACCATCGCCTTAAGATGTTGGAATTAGCCATTGAAGGCATTGAAGGTCTGGAGATCGAGACGATTGAACTCGAGCGGAAAGGGATTTCCTATACCTACGACACCATGCTCTTGCTCAATGAACGGGATCCAGACACAGATTATTACTTCATTATTGGTGCAGATATGGTAGATTATTTACCAAAATGGCACCGCATCGATGAATTGGTGGAGATTGTACAATTTGTCGGGGTACAGCGACCACGCTATAAGGCAGGGACTTCTTATCCGGTGATCTGGGTGGATGTTCCTCTAATGGACATCTCCTCTAGTATGGTGCGTGATTTTGTGGCCAAAGGCCGGACGCCGAATTTTATGTTGCCAAAACCAGTCTTGGACTACATCAAGAAAGAAGGTTTGTATCAATGACCTATGAAAACTATCTAGGCTTTTCTCGTGAGGTCTTGCTTGAAAAAATACGCCAAATCCTGCCAGAAAAGCGACTAACTCACTGTTTAGGGGTTGAGAAGGCTGCGCGTGACTTGGCCAAACGCTATGGGGCTGATGAAGAGCAGGCTGGACTAGCAGGTTTGTTACATGACTACGCTAAGAAATTATCAGATCAGGAATTTCTGGACTTGATCGATCGCTATGAGCTGGATCCAGCATTAAAAAACTGGGGCAACAATGTCTGGCATGGGATGGTCGGGATTTACAAGATCCAAGAAGACCTCGGACTGACAGATCCAGCCATTCTTCGCAGTATTGAGATTCACACCGTGGGGAGTGGACAAATGTCAACCTTAGACAAGATTGTCTATGTGGCAGATTACATTGAGCACAACCGGGCCTTTCCAGGGGTAGATCAGGCGCGTGACATCGCCCAAGTCTCCTTGGATCGTGCCGTGGCCTATGAGACGGCTCGCACAGTCGAACACCTAGCTCACCAAGGATTGCCCATTTATCCCCAAACCCTTGAAACCTATAACGCCTTTGTGAAGTATTTGAAAGAGGAGCAGTGAGTGAAGACAGCTTTTATCATTATTGATGTACAAAATATCTTAGTGGAAACAGGTTTTGAGATAGAAAAGTTCCTAGAGAAGATCGCTTATTTGCAAGATCAGGCTAGAAAACAGCAGATTGAAATCATCTACATGCAGCATATTGAAACGCCAGAGGCTTTAACTTCGGAAGATTGGCAATTATCGCCCCTGTTGAAGAGGCAGGCAGATGAGAAGGTGTTTCAGAAGCGATACAATAGCATATTTAAAGAGACAGGATTAAAAGAATACTTGGATCAACAAGGGATTGAACAACTAGTCCTGTGTGGTATGCAGACAGAATATTGTGTCGATACATCCGTCAAAGTCGGGTTTGAATACGGCTACAAGCTGGTCATTCCAGAAGGAGCTGTCACAACCTTTGATGGAGAGGATATTCCGGCAGAAACGCTTAATGAATTTTATGAAAATATTTGGGCAGGACGTTTTGCGGATGTCTTAGATTACAAATCAATTTTTTAAGGAAAGAGGACTAAATGAAAGAAAAAGAATTACTTGAACTTGTTGTTAAAGCTGCCGATGAAAAACGTGCAGAAGACATTGTGGCTTTGGATGTTCAAAGCTTGACCAGCGTGACAGATTACTTTGTCATCGCAAGCTCTATGAATAGCCGTCAGTTGGAAGCTATCGCAGAGAATATTCGTGAGAAAGTCGTTGAAGCTGGTGGTAATGCCAGCCACGTCGAAGGTGACTCAGCTGGAGGTTGGGTCCTTCTTGACTTAGGTGGTGTAGTAGTCCATGTCTTCTCAGAAGAAATGCGTACCCACTATAACCTAGAAAAGCTATGGCACGAAGCAAGTGCTGTTGATCTTTCAGCAGCCCTAGCATAAGCAGGTAAACTCAGTTGGTAGCAACTGAGTTTTGTTGGTTAAATTGAAATTCTATGGAAAGAAAGGATGGGGCCTCGTGTTTGGTTAATTTGATAATTGAACACGAGCTAAAAGCTGTGAGAAAAAGAGTAACTTCCTTTGTATCTGACGATACGGCAGAAAGTTTCCTATTTTCTCTTTGCTTTTAACGCTCTTTGTATCTTGATTTATGGCGACTTATGAAACGTTTGCGGCGGTTTACGATGCGGTCATGGATGACAGTCTGTATGATTTGTGGACGGATTTTTCCCTCCGTCATTTGCCTAAAACCAAGGACAGAAAGAAGCTTTTGGAATTGGCTTGTGGGACAGGGATCCAGTCTGTCCGCTTTTCCCAAGCTGGTTTTGATGTGACAGGATTAGACCTGAGTGCTGACATGCTGAAAATTGCTGAAAAAAGAGCGGCTTCAGCCAAGCAAAAGATTGATTTTATCGAGGGCAATATGCTGGACCTGTCGCAAGCAGGCACTTATGATTTCGTGACCTGCTACTCGGATTCTATCTGCTATATGCAGGACGAGGTAGAAGTAGGGGATGTCTTCAGAGAAGTCTATAATGCCCTCAATGAGGACGGAGTCTTTATCTTTGATGTCCATTCGACCTACCAGACAGATGAGGTCTTCCCAGGCTATTCTTACCACGAAAATGCGGAAGATTTTGCCATGCTCTGGGATACCTATGAGGATGCAGCCCCCCACTCGATCGTCCACGAGCTGACCTTCTTTGTACAAGAAGAGGATGGCAGCTTTAGTCGCCACGATGAAGTCCATGAGGAACGCACCTATGAAGTTTTAACCTATGACATCTTATTGGAGCAGGCTGGCTTTAAATTTTTTAAATTGTATGCGGACTTTGAAGACAAGGAGCCAACAAAGACCAGCAAACGATGGTTCTTCGTAGCACAGAAGTAGGAAAACATGACAGTTACAGGTATTATTGCAGAATTTAATCCCTTTCACAATGGTCACAAGTACCTGCTCAAACAGGCAGAAGGGCTGAAGATTGTGGCCATGTCTGGGAATTTTGTTCAACGTGGCGAACCTGCCATTGTAGACAAGTGGATTCGCGCGCAGATGGCTTTGGAAAATGGAGCGGACCTGGTGGTCGAGCTCCCCTTTCTCGTGGCTGTTCAGTCGGCTGACCATTTTGCTAAGGGAGCGGTAGAAATCTTGTCCCGTCTAGGAATCGACCAATTGACTTTTGGGACAGAAGCGGTCTTAGATTACCAAGCGATTGCGACTGTTTATTCGGAGAAAGAGGCGGAAATGGAAGCTTTCTTGCGAAGCCTTCCGGATGATTTATCCTATCCACAAAAGACCCAAAAAATGTGGGAAACCTTTGCTGGAGTGGAGTTCACAGGAGATACTCCCAATCATATCCTGGGTTTGGCCTATGCCAAGGCTTGTGCTGGGAAGGGGATTGCGCTCAAGCCCGTCCAACGCCAGGGAGCAGGCTACCATTCAGAAGAAAAAGAGGTGGCTTATGCTTCTGCCACTAGTCTACGCCTACACAAGGAAGATCAGGACTTTGTCGCTAGATTCATGCCCAATAGCCAACTCTTTCAGTCGGCTCCACAGGTATCTTGGGAGGATTATGATCAACTGCTCCGTTATCAAATCCTAACCCATCCAGATCTGACACAGATATTTCAGGTTAATGAAGAACTGGCCAACCGGATAAAGGAGGCGGTTCGAAGTGCTAGCTCTGTAGAAGACCTGGTGGAGAAAGTCGCAACCAAGCGCTATACTAAGGCGCGAGTGCGCCGCATCTTGACCTACATCTTGGTAGGGGCAACGGAACAAGCCCTTCCCGACGCCATTCATGTCTTAGGTTTTTCCGCAAAGGGACAAGCTCATCTCAAAGCCTTGAAAAAATCAGTAGAAATCGTGACCCGAATCGGTAAGGAACCTTGGGATGCTTTGACCCAACAAGCGGATCAGGTGTATCAACTAGGCCATCCCCAATTGCCGGAACAGATCTGGGGCCGGGTGCCTGTGAGGGTGGAAGATCAATAAGAGGTGAATAGTCGAGCAACTCCAATTGGAAGGATACGCAAAAAACTCTTCCAAGTCTTGTGATTTATGATATAATATAAAAGATTGAAAATAATTTGAAAAAATTTAAGGAGAATCCTCATGGGACGTAAATGGGCCAATATTGTTGCCAAGAAAACTGCCAAAGATGGTGCCAACTCAAAAGTGTATGCTAAATTTGGTGTGGAGATCTATGTAGCTGCTAAAAAGGGTGAACCAGATCCAGAACTAAATACTGCTTTGAGATTCGTTATTGACCGTGCTAAACAAGCACAAGTGCCAAAACACGTGATTGATAAAGCGATCGATAAGGCAAAAGGAAACACTGACGAAACCTTTACAGAAGGACGTTACGAAGGATTTGGACCAAATGGTTCGATGTTGATCGTTGATACCTTGACGTCAAACGTTAACCGTACAGCTGCCAATGTCCGTGCTGCTTTTGGTAAAAACGGTGGGAACATGGGAGCTTCAGGTTCTGTATCTTACCTCTTTGACAACAAGGGTGTTATCGTCTTTGCTGGTGATGATGCCGATGCCATCTTTGAGCTTTTGCTTGAAGCAGATGTGGATGTAGATGATGTCGAAGCAGAAGAAGGAACGATCACAGTCTACACTGCTCCAACTGATCTTCACAAAGCGATCGTTGCTTTGCGTGAATCAGGTGTTGAAGAATTCCAAGTAACTGAATTGGAAATGATTCCTCAATCAGAAGTTGAGTTGTCAGGTGAAGATTTGGAAACATTTGAAAAACTTTACAGCGTTCTTGAAGATGACGAAGACGTACAAAAAATCTACACAAACGTAGATGGATTCTAATCACTCATAAGAACTGTAGTGAATCCCATAAATTAAGAAAAAGGATAGCTTCTCAGATCAAGCTATCCTTTTTCTCTGTCTGATGAGGATCTATCTTTTGTAAGTGATGTCCTGTATAAGCGTAAATACGGGTCAGGGGTGATTGGGAGAGTGTGGAAACTTTAAAATAGAAATAATGGTCTCGATGATCCCGACTTTTGGTGTGGTGAAGACGAAAGTAGTTTCGCTGACCTGCTGCCATAGAGTGGAGAATATCGTCTTCTAAAAAGACGAGCGGCGTAGAAGTAGCTGCCCACTTGTAAAAGTCCATCTCAAATTGGTGGTAATTCTCCGAAAAATAATCAAATTGTAATTCGTGTTTAGTCTGAATAGGTTTCATAGGCTGTTTCCTCAGATTCAATAAAAATGATAGAGTCTACGAGGAGACGGTGGTAGTGGCCATCGCTTTTGAGAAGAACCTCAGAAGCAGATAAGGTGTGAATCGAACCTGTGTAGGTTGCAAATTGATTCCCCTCTAGAGTCGTGATCGAGATCGTCGTTTGTTGTTGAAAGGCCTGCTCCAGGAGCTGGATCTGTTCAGCAAGTGGAAGAATTGTGAGCTGACTGCGGTCAATTTCTTTTGTATGCAGGGCAGTTGTGTGCTCGGATAAAAAGAAGCCAGCCCATTTGGCCATGCCACGATCTTGAAATTCTCGGGCAGATTGATAAGGGAGATAAGAACGGTCGATCATATTAATCCATCTAAGCCTCCTGCGGAATGTCCGCCTGTTAGTTTACTGCGTGCAATGGCGCGTGAGTTTTCTAGTAATGAGGAGCCTTTCTGAAGAGAGGTAAAACCAAATTGATCCCGAATGCGGTCAATGGTCTGCTGGAGTTTCTCCTCTTTTTCCAAGGCTACTGGGTCATCAAAGAGAGAAAAGAGTTGAAGAGACTCCTCGACAAGTTCTCCATAAAAAACGCCGATCTGCCGGATGGCGCCTCCTTCGTACTTGGAGCGAAAGAGCCGCAGAACCGTATCGGATAAAACCTTGGTGGATTGGGTAGGTTCAATCTTTTGCTGGCAGTGAATGGACGGAAGCCCCTCGATTTTGGAGTAGGAGGCATGAATGGAGACCAGTTGGGTCTTCTTTTTTTTCCGTCGTAAGCGAATAGCCACCTGTTCAGCCATCTCCCGAAATACCAGTTCAATATCGGCTTGTAGATGGTAGTCATAGGGCAAAATTTGAGAGTTGCCAATGCCTCGTGACTTCGGACGATAAGGCTTGTGGACATTGCTTTCATCAATGCCATGAGCATGGAACCAAAGTTGAAGGCCCATGACCCCGAATTCTTTCTTTAAGAGATCTGGGTGAGCCTGGGCCAGTTCAGCAATCGACGTGATCCCGATCTTTTGCAATAGCTTTTCAGTCCGACGTCCAATACCCCAAAAATCAGTGAGCTGGGGCAGTTTCCAGACCTTACTTTCTACATCTTCATAAGACCAATTGGAGCGCATATTTCGGCAATGCTTGGCTTCATTGTCCAAGGCTAGCTTGGCAAGAAGGGGATTGGCATTGCTGAGGCCGATGGTAGAGTAGATTCCAGTTTCCTGCCAGATCCTTTTTTGGATCCTGGCAGAAAGGAGATCCAGTTTTTCCTTTCGAGAGAGGGAGGGATCTGGAATAAAATAATTTAAGGAAGAAGTCAGATCGATAAAGCCTTCGTCAATCGAGTAAGGGAAAATATCATCTGGTGCCGCAAATTCCTGAAAAATTTTTTGAATCTCCATATTGACCTGAATATAGGCATTCATCCGTGGAGGGACAATCAGGGTCCTCTTGGCCCAGGATTCAATGGATGCAATAAAAGCTGGATCTGTAGGCAATCCTTGTTTTTTGGCGGCGTAGCTATTAAATTTTCTGGTTTTGAGGTCAAAAGGTAGGTCGTAGCTACGGCTGACATTTTTCTTGCCAAAGACTTGTTTGAAAACGGGAGAGCTCGCCAAAATCAGGCCAGCAGAATTGTCGCTCCGACTCATGACGCAAAGGGAAGTCGTCAAGGGATTGAGCCCCAGACGGACACATTCACAACTAGCATAAAAACTTTTCATATCCACAAAAGCAATATCAGAATGAGGCTCACGTGAATAATCAAATAGCATATTTAAACCTCGAGTGGAAGAAAATGCCCGACCACAATGCCGACGATTTTGGGCTCGTCTTCATAGGGAGCAAATAAATCATCATAATCAGGGTTGATGGATTCTAAGCGCAAGCCTTCCGCTTCCCGATAGACTTTCTTGATATAGGTCTTCCCGTTCCAGATGAGGGCGTAGACCGCCCCATCGTAGTCAAATCCAGTTTGCTTCATGAGAGCAACAGAGCCATTGGGATAGAGAGGTTCCATCGAATCTCCGGATACCCAAGAAGCAAAGTCATGCTGGATCTCTTGGTCAAAATAGACGGTTTCATAGTCCGTTTCGTTGTCATAAAAGGTGTGTCCTAAACCGGCTGCTAGCTCAATCGACAGAACCTTATAAGCCGTCAAGGAAACAACTTTTTGCTGCTGTTCCAATAACTGGCTGGCCAACTGGTCGACTTTCTTTTGATGAGGTGGGGTTAATAAAGGGTAGGTGTAGAGTGCGGAGTCTTTGTTAATAAAGTAGTCCTCTTTAACGGAGAGGCGCTTGGCCAACCTCCTGAGATTTTTTTCGTGTGGCTCCGCTAAGCCATTCTCCCAACTGGAGTAAGTCTTGCGAGAAATCTTGAGATCCTCATAGACATCAGCTTGGGTCAAGCCTTTTTCTAGGCGTCTTTCTTTTAGTTTTTTTGCATCAAACATATCAGTTCTCCTATGTAACGTTTTAAAAGTTACGTATAGTTTATCAAAAATGAATCCTTTTTGCAAGAGAAAAATTCAGTTGAAAACGAATGAAAAGACTTGATTTTGATTGAAAAAAGAGTATAATCATTTCTAAAATGTCTATAAATGAGGAACTATATGAAAAAAAGTTTTATCCACCAACAAAAAGAAATTTCGTTTGTTAAAACGACGTTTACACAATATTTAAAAGATAAATTGGACATCATTGAAGTCCAAGGGCCAATTTTGAGCAAGGTCGGAGACGGGATGCAGGATAACCTTTCTGGGATTGAACATCCGGTATCTGTAAAGGTCCTTCAAATTCCTGATGAGACTTATGAAGTCGTGCATTCACTTGCAAAATGGAAACGCCATACCTTGGCACGTTTTGGTTTTGGCGAAGGAGAAGGTCTCTTTGTCCATATGAAGGCTCTTCGTCCAGATGAAGATTCGCTAGACGCTATCCACTCTGTTTATGTAGACCAATGGGACTGGGAAAAAGTCATCCCAAATGGTCAACGCAACATCGCCTACCTTAAAGAAACGGTTGAAAAGATCTACAAGGCGATTCGTTTGACAGAACTAGCAGTAGAAGCGCGCTATGACATTGAGTCAGTTCTTCCGAAACAAATTACCTTCATTCACACTGAAGAGTTGGTGGAACGCTATCCAGATTTAACTCCAAAAGAGCGTGAAAATGCCATTGCCAAAGAATTCGGAGCCGTTTTCTTGATCGGTATTGGTGGAGAGCTTGCAGATGGTAAACCACACGATGGACGTGCACCTGACTACGATGACTGGACAACAGAGTCTGAAAATGGCTACAAGGGATTAAATGGCGATATCCTCGTCTGGAATGACGTTCTAGGTTCAGCCTTTGAGTTGTCTTCAATGGGGATCCGTGTCGATGAAGATACGCTTCGCCGTCAAGTTGCGATCACAGGGGACGAGGATCGTCTCCAATTAGAGTGGCACAAGGCCTTGTTAAATGGTCTTTTCCCACTTACGATTGGTGGAGGGATCGGACAATCTCGTTTGGCTATGTTCTTGCTTCGTAAGAAACATATCGGTGAAGTCCAAACTAGTGTCTGGCCTCAATCTGTCCGCGATGAATATGAAAATATCCTATAAGGAAGAAAGAGAGTGGGACAGAAATCGGTAATTCGTTAGAATTCGATTTCGTCGTCCCACCTCCGCACAGTTGAGTAGGGCTGTAAAAGCTGATGAAATCAGCGTAGTAGAGCCCACTCAACCACTGCGTCTTACTCGACAATCCAAAAATAATTGAGAGGCTAGGACTTTTGTCCCAGCCTCTTTTAATTGTCGCTTGACCATATCAAATCGCAATTTTCTGATTTTTTTTGGTATAATGGTCCCTATGAAAATAGTATCTGGAACCTATGGGGGACGTCCCCTCAAAACACTTGAAGGAAAAACAACCAGGCCGACTTCTGATAAGGTCAGAGGGGCCATGTTCAATATGATTGGTCCTTACTTTGACGGTGGAAGAGTGCTGGATCTCTATGCTGGAAGCGGTGGGCTCTCTATCGAAGCCGTTTCTCGAGGCATGTCAGAGGCTGTTCTAGTAGAACGAGATCGTAGAGCGCAGGAGATTGTAGCAGCCAATATTGCCATGACCAAGGAAAAGGGACGGTTTCAACTGCTAAAAATGGAGGCCAAACAAGCCTTGGGGCTCCTAACGGGCACCTTTGATTTGGTGTTCTTAGACCCTCCTTATGCCAAGGAAGAGATTGTTCGCGATATCGAAACCTTGTGCGAGCGCCAACTCTTGTCAGAGGAGATCATGATTGTGTGCGAAACTGATAAACACGTAGAACTTCCTGAGGAAATCGGACAAGTGGGAATCTGGAAAGAAAAAATCTATGGAATTAGTAAGGTAACAGTATATGTCAGATAGAAATGGATTGTTTACAGGATCGTTTGATCCGATTACCATTGGGCATGTGCAATTGATCGAGCGAGCTAGTCGCTTGTTTGACCGTGTCTATGTCGGAATTTTTTATAATCCGGAAAAAGTCGGACTCTTTTCTATTGAGCAGCGCGTGCGCATTGAGGAAGGGGCCTTGGCTCATTTAGAAAATGTTGAAATTGTGACGTCGACTCAAGAGTTGGCTGTGACAGTGGCGCGCAATCTTGGGGTCATCACCTTGATCCGGGGCTTGCGCAATGCACAGGATCTGGTATACGAAGCCAATATGGATTATTTTAATCACCAGTTGGCACCTGAATTGGAGACGGTTTATCTCTACGCCCAGCCTCCTTACCAGGCCATAAGTTCAACCCGTATTCGAGAGTTGCTGGCTTTTCAGCAGGATATCTCACCTTATGTACCAAAGAGTGTAATGGAGGAAACCAAAGATGACACAAGCGAATAAACCAAGCTTGCCTACAAAAAAGAAAAAAGGACGATTGAAAGAATACCGGTGGCCGATTGCAGGCGTTCTTTTCTTGCTCCTTTTGCTCTCTGCTTTTGTGATTCGCCTTCCCTATTATATTGAGATGCCAGGAACGGCAGAAGATATTCGATCGGTCATGACAGTGGATGGAAAAATGGATACCAAGTCAGGATCCTATGACTTTGTAACCGTAGCAGTGAAAGAAGCGACTCCGGCTGATTTGATCTATGCTTGGGCGACACCTTTTACAGATATCTACTCTGCCAAGGATATGACAGGTGGTAGTTCGAGCCAAGAATTTACGCGGATTAACCAATTCTATATGGAAACCTCGCAAAATATGGCCATCTACCAAGGGTTAAAGACAGCTGGAAAAGAAACCCAGATGGACTTTCTAGGTGTTTATGTCATGCAGGTGGCAGATGATTCGACCTTTAAGGGTATCTTGAACATTGCGGATACCGTCACCGGTGTGAATGGCAAGACCTTTAAGAGTTCCAAAGAATTGATTGACTATGTCGGTTCTCAAAAAATTGGCGATCCCGTTTCAGTGACCTATATTGAGGATGGACAAACCAAGACCGCAGACGGAAAAATCATCAAATTGTCCAACGGGAAAAACGGAATTGGGATTAGCCTGATCGACCGGACTGAAGCCAAAGGCGATGTTCCTGTCCAGTTTGCGACTCAAGGGATTGGTGGACCAAGTGCCGGCATGATGTTTAGCCTAGCTATCTACACCCAAGTGGCTGATCCAGATCTTCGTCAGGGACGCCATATTGCAGGGACAGGAACCATTAACCAAGATGGAACGGTTGGCGATATCGGTGGGATTGACAAGAAAGTCGTCGCAGCCGATAAAGAAGGAGCAGAAATTTTCTTTGCCCCTAATAACCCTGTTTCCAAAGAAGAAAAGAAAGCCAATCCCAAGGCCAAATCAAACTATGAAACAGCTAAAGAAGCAGCGAAACAAATTCATTCGAAGATGAAAATTGTCCCCGTCAAAACCTTACAGGATGCTATTGATTATTTGAAAAAGAACTAAAGTAGCCAGTTTGACAAATTTCGTACTTGAACGTATGACATCGTGTTAGCAGAGGGGAATGTTCACCTTCTAATCAAATTCAAGTTTTTGCTTATCAATCTCTCTATTTTTAGAGGGATTTTTTCTTTATACTGGTATCAGAAAGAAAGGGAGGTAGTGAAATGATTCAAACCAGTTTGTTTTCCATTTCAGTATTCTTAGCGGGAGTTCTATCCTTTTTCTCCCCATGTATTTTGCCACTGATGCCAGTCTATGTAGGGATTCTATTGGATTCTGAACGTGTGAAAACTGTTCGGATTTTTGGAAGAGATATTTCTTGGTATGGCTTGGTGAAGACTCTTTGTTTTATCGCAGGTCTATCAACTGTTTTCCTGATTCTAGGATACGGTGCAGGGGCCCTTGGCCAGGTGCTTTATGCTCCATGGTTTCGCTATCTGCTAGGAGGGATTGTGATCTTATTAGGGATTCACCAAATGGAAGTGATCAATCTGAGACAACTCCAAAAGCAAAAGACCATCCAACTCAAAAAGAATCGGGAGCGCAATGAATTCTTCAATGCTTTTCTGATAGGGGTCACCTTTAGTTTTGGTTGGACCCCTTGTGTCGGACCAGTTTTGAGTTCGGTTCTAGCCATTGCCGCTTCTGGAGGAGATGGTGCTTTACAAGGCGCTCTCCTGATGCTGGTCTATACATTAGGCTTGGCGCTACCCTTCTTAGTCTTGGCTCTGGCTTCTAGCTGGGTTCTACAACATTTTGCTAAACTCAAGCCCCACATGGGAACCTTGAAAAAAATTGGTGGTGCCCTCATCATCTTGATGGGTATCTTGCTGATGCTAGGAAATCTTAATAGCCTCGCATCTTTGTTTCACTAATCTTAAGAGATTAAAGGAGAAAAATCATGAAAAAAATTCTTACACTTATCATTGCTACGCTTAGCCTCGTTACTTTAGCAGCTTGTGCTGGTCAAAAATCGGATTCAGATATGAAAAAAACGGATGATAGTAGTATGATGAAGAAGGACGATATGAAGAAGGATGACATGAAGGATTCGTCCATGTCCGATGATAAAATGAAAAAAGAGGACAAAAAAGATTCATCTATGATGTCTGACAGCAGTTCTGAAATGAAGGACGATATGAAAAAAGATGAGATGAAATCCAGCGATTCAGAAATGAAAGACGAAAAGAGTGGATCATCTGATATGAAATCAGACAAGGAATGAAAGAAGGGAGAGGTCATCTGAGGATGAGTCAGATTGAAGACAAAGTCATCTTAGAAACTTTCCTTAGGTGAGTACGGACGTCAGCGAACTTCGAAGAAGTT
>OGEN01001560.1_pt1 | contig 14352 bp, 10 predicted proteins | sample 1570671 | NCBI WGS metagenome assembly OGEN01 (sample SAMEA2582128, study PRJEB24529) | metagenome | biome: Human gut stool | place: China | collected 2011
GCTCCGAAATGGGGCGTTCCCGGCTCTCGCCGTCACGCAAGACCGCAATGGTGGTCTTGACCATCGCCTGCAAACGTTCCGCCGCGTTGCCCGAGCGCACTTCCTGCACAAACCGCAGCGTGCCGCTGATGAAAACCATGATGCCGACGATGAGAACGGCGGTGAGATCGCGATCCTCCGGCTCGACGATGACGTAGTCGGTGATGAAGGAAATGACCGCCAGAACAATGAGAACGACGGTAAACGGGTTGATGAAGGCTTTGAACAGACGCTTCAGGATGGAGTCCGCCTTTTTGCGGGCAAGCTCGTTCCGTCCGAACAGCGCCCGCATGATGTCGGGCCGGGGCTGTCCTTGGGGCGTCGTTTCGTAGGCTGCAAAGACCTCTTGCGGCGTCTGGCGGGCCGCCTCAAGAAGCCGGGCGGACGCGGGGCGGGCGGCCAGTCCGCAGACCTCCTGCGTGACGTTCAGGTCCTTTTCCGTTTCGAGCTGCTTTTTAATCATAGTTTCAACCTCATGAATGCTTTTCGGATCAGGCGGGAACCGATCCGACGGTGACTCCGAATCATGGCTGCAGGGCAGCCTTTCCACGCGCGGGGAACGAACGCCGCATGAGCGGCGGGGTTCCCGGCGAACAGCCTGCGGCAACAGGCAATGTCCACAAGACACCTCCGATGTTGTCATTGATAAAACGAAGCGGCGACGGAGCGCAGCCTCATGCAACGCTGAGTGAGAAGCCCTGAAAAGGGCACGGCAAGAGACGAACGGCGGTTAACGGCCGCGTTCGTGAGGAGAAAGGCGCAATCCGAAGAGGGTGCGCCGCGAGAAGGACGGGCGAAGAGAGAAAGCCCCGGCCATACGGAGACAGCCGAAAGGCGCAAGTAAAGACACCGGGAGCTGGAATTCCCGAAAAAAACGGACAAGGGCACGCGAGACGCCGCCCGCATACGAATACGGAGAGAAGAAGGGCATGGAAACCTCCTGAGCCGCCGGGGGTGCGCCCCGGACTCGTCAGAAGGCCAGGAGAAGCACGCCGGCAGCGGTTGCTGTGGCACTATCAGTTGACGGGCAACTGTGACTACTGTCGGACGACATGCTTTTCCTCCTTGGCGAGATGTGGAAATGCCGCTTTCGCAACTTCCGGGGCGATCCCTAAACAACTCTCCCGTTAAAGTCAACGCATGATATGCGATCGTACAGCTTCTAATACGGTATCCACGGCGGCAAACGGGCTTTCCCGGGTTTTGGCGCGGAACAACGTGATTTCAATCATTGTCTTCCCCGAACCCCGGCGTGTACGGGTAGGAAAAGGCCGCCGATTTCAAGGCGGCGCAAACCGCCGGAGGGGTCCCATGACCACAGCTACGGACACGTTCAGGCAGCATCTGCAAGAAACCCAAGCCATCCATTTCCTCCCCTACGTGGGGGACGGCTACGCCGACGCCAGCCCGCGTATCCTCATGATCGGCGAAGCCAACCACGGCACGGCGCCGGACGGAGCCGACAGAACGTACACTGACGGGGTCGTGCGCCGGGCGCTCCAAGACGCCGCCGAAGGCAACGGCAACCACTGGGTCCGCTACATCCGCAACATCTCCGCCATGCTCACCGGGAACGCTTACGGTGGGTCCAACGCGGTGTGGGATACCGTGGCTTACGGCGTATTCTTCCAGCACATGGAAACGGAAACGCACCGCAACCGGTCCCGCGCCACGCCTGAAGAAATCGCGCTCGGACGCGGGGCGTTCTTTGCCATGCTCGACGTCCTGAAGCCTGATTTCGTGATCGTCTGGGGCTTGACCTTATTCAAACAACACTGGCTGTCCCCCGAAAGCGGCATCACCATGCTTGCTCCCGGCCTCTGCGCGTATGTCTTCACAGATCGCCCGGATGTCCGTATCTGGCACTGCCACCACCCGTCGAGGGATTTCAGCCATGTTTCCGAACACCAGAAATGGGAGGCCGTCCGGAAACTGCATATCCGCTGATACCCCTCCCGGCCTTATTCAGGTTTCCCTTACGCGTCCGGATGCCGCCTCCCGGATGGGGACCGGCCTTGTAAGCCCGGAGGCTTTGGGCTTATAAGGTGCCGTATGCGCCGCACGGACAATCCTTTGCGGAAAACGCCGCCTCTTTTTCGGCACCCATTGCGAGGCGGGACATGTCCATCCGGATCGATTTCTTGAGCTACGAGGGGGAACGCAACAACGAGCGGCACCCCCACGCGCAGTTTGTCCTGCCCATCGCCGGTGAACTGGAAATCTCCATCGGCGGCGCGGAAGGCAGGCTTACCCCCTCCTGCGCGGCGTTCGTCGCGCCCGGCGTCCCGCATTCGCAGCTGGCGACCGTCTCGAACGCCTTTCTTATCGTCAACTGCGATCTTGCCGAATGCGGCGTCCCTGCGGCGGAACAACTGGCGGGACAAATCTTTCTTCCCGTTTCCGAAGCCACCCGACACCTGATCGGGTTCGCGGAGCTGTCCAGAGACCGCTTTTCACAGCCGGGCACCACGCAATGCTGGATGCCCCTGCTCCTCAATTCCTTCCTTGAGCGCCCGGTATGCCGCCCTTCCCGGCTCGCCGTACTGGAAAGGCTGATCGATGCCCACCCCGGCGCGCCGTGGACTGTGGGCGAAATGGCCCGGCGCATCGGCATCAGCCCAAGCAGGCTGCACGCGCTGTCCCGCTCCGAATGGGGCCTCAGCCCGCAGGCATGGCTGGCGGAACGCCGTATCGGGCATGTGCGGAAATGGCTGGCGGAATCGGATCTGCCGATTGCGGATCTGGCCCTGCCGGCCGGGTACGCCGATCAAAGCGCGCTCACCCGCGCCATGCAGCGCCTGACCGGCCTGACGCCCGCCGCCTACCGGAGGCAAACGCGATTGGAACAAAAAAACAGGAGTCCGGAACAAGACTCCCGGACCCGCCCGTGATATTGTCCGTTCCGGCATGAGGACGAGACGGCCGTTTCGCCCTCGGCAATCCCCATTGCACAAGGAGCGGACATGTCGGCCCTCAACGTCACCATCGATCCATCCATCAAGGGCGCGTGGCCCGAAGCGCGTCTGGGCTGCTTCATCTACACGGCGGACGTACGCGCCCGCGAAGACTCTCTCTGGACCTGCCTCGAAAACGAGGTTGCCCCGTACCTCAAAACCATGCTGGAGACCACGCCGCTGGCCCAGATCCCCAACCTCGCCGAATCCCGGAAGGCTTACAAGGCCTTCGGCAAGGACCCCGCTTCCGCGTTTCGTCCGAATCGCTGTACCGCCGGGTGCGCCAGGGCAAGGCCCTTTACCAGATCAACAGCGTCGTGGACGCCAACAACCTTGTCTCGCTCGAAACGGGTTTCTCCCTCGGCTCTTACGATACGGCCCGCATCGGTGCGGACATCGTTTTCCGTCTGGGCAAGGCCGGGGAGGTGTATCCGGGCATCGGCAAGGACGACATCGCGCTCGAAAACATGCCCCTGCTCGCAGACGGGGAAGGCGCGTTCGGAAGCCCCACCAGCGACTCTACCCGCGCCATGATCACGCAGGAAACCCGCTCCTGCCTGACGGTCGTGTTCTCCTTCTCCGCCAGATCCAAGCTTGAAGAAGCCCTTGCCCTGACCGTCAAGCGTTTCGGCCAGTATGCGAACCCCTCGCACGCGGAATCCTTCATCATAGAATAGCATTCAGGCCGGGGCGGAACGCAGCCAAGCCCCGCGCGGAACCGCCGACCCTCTGGAGGAAAACGTTTATGGCAAAGGATCCGAAACAGATGACGGGCTATCTGTATGTGCTCGCCGCCGCCGTCCTGTGGTCGCTCATCGGCCCTTTTTCCAAAATCTGCATGGAAGAAGGCCTTGCGCCGCTGGAAGTGGCCTTCTGGCGTGCCCTGCTCGGCGGCATCTGCTTTTTTGCCCAAACGGGCATCTGCGGCGGGGCGCGCATCCCTGTGAAGCACGCGCTGTTCTTCTGCCTTTTCGGTGTGTTGAGCATCAGCGTGTTTTTCAGTTCGCTGCAAATCTCCATCCAGCTGAGCGGAGCCGCCATGGCGATGGTGCTGTTGTATACGGCTCCCGCATGGGTGGCCGTATTCTCCCGCATCCTGTTCCATGAGAGCTTCTCCTCCCGTAAGGGCATCGCTCTGGGGTTGGCCCTCTTCGGAACGGCGCTGGTGTGCTTTTCCGGCGGAAGCCTGAACGCCGAGCCGTCCGTGCTCGGCATCGTCTGCGGGCTCATATCCGGCCTTTGCTACGCCTCGCATTTTCCCTTCTATGTCTGGTGGCAGCCCCGCTACTCCACCGCCACCCTGTACGCCTACATGCTGCTCGGAGGCGCGCTCGCCCTATTCCCCTTCGTGGATTTCGCCCCCACCCGCTCGTGGACGGCGTGGGCCAACCTGCTGGCCCTCGGCGTGGTCACGAACTATGGGGCCTACCTCGCCTACGGGCGGAGCCTCCAGAGCATCAATCAAGTCAAGGCCGCCATCATCGGGAACATCGAGCCCGTGCTGGCGACATTCTGGGTCTGGCTGTTCTGGAATGAAAACTTCTCCGCCTACGGGTGGGCGGGCAGCGCGCTGGTCATCTCGGCGGTATTCCTGCTGACGGCGGATCGAAGCTGATACGGTTCTTCCCGCGTTACGACACACGGCATGTTCTTTGGACATGCCGTTTTTTTTGCGTCCTCCCGTAACACGTTTTTTCAAAAATATATTTATGATTTCAATGTAATATGATATTTTATATCTACCATATCCCATTGAATAAACAAACAACATCTTTTCTTTGAACCAGATAGGAATGCAAACATTCAGGCACTGTAAATCATGAAAGTTGAGTGCACAATCTATAGTATGCCTTCTTTACGTTTGAGCAATCAATTTAGCTCTTTTCTTTATTTCATCATGCTGATTGCTTCCATATTGAAACTGTTTCATGAAAATTCTTATGTAACGCGATAGACGTCTTTTACTGTTTATTCAAACAATGAAACATATACAGAATGGATTTTTTATCCAAAAAAATACTTTATCTTTATTCTTGACAAAGAAAATAGTTTCTGTATGAACTGAACCATCGCGCAATCTGTAGTTAATGCATTACATCCACAGATTGTTATATTATTCATTATCTATCCTGTGTGGTATTTCCGCCATACTGCGTTTCTTTAGTACACGCAACGTTCGCCGGATTTCCTTTTCGAGATAGTGCCTGTTCAGCAGTAATCCTCTGCATCAGGTTTTATCTATTGTTTAGAGGCTGCTTCAATAACAATCTTACAGTTGGAGGATGGAAGCATGAAACTCGGCACTCTTTTGAGCGCGTTTGCCTGTATGACTCTGAGCATGGGGTTCGCCACCCCCGCCAAAGCGGAAGATCCCATCAAGATCGGCGTCTACATGCCTCTGACCGGACAGAACGCCTTCGCCGGGCAGCTTGAACTTGAAGGCATCCAGCTTGCGCACAAGATCACGCCCACCGTCCTCGGCCGCCCCGTCGAACTGGTCGTCGTCGACAACAAGTCCGACAAGGTCGAAGCCGCCAACGCCGTAAAGCGCCTTGCCGAGCGTGACAATGTGACGGCCATCATCGGTACGTATGCTTCCTCCCTCAGCCTCGCCGGAGGCGAAGTCGCCGAACGCGCCAAGGTGCCCGTCATCGGGACCTCCTGCACCAACCCGCTCGTGACGCAGGGCAAGAAGTACTACTTCCGCGCCTGCTTCATCGACCCCTATCAGGGAGCCGCCGCCGCGGCCTACGCCTACAAGACCCTCGGCTACAAGAAGGCCGCCGTCCTCACCGACGTGGTCAGCGACTACGCCGTGGGCCTCTCCAACTTCTTCAAGAAGTCCTACAAGAAGCTCGGCGGCGAACTCGTTGCCGATATGAAGTACAGCTCCGGCGACCAGGACTTCACCGCCCAGCTCACCGAGCTCATCAGCAAGAAGCCCGACATCGTGTTCATGCCCGCCTACTTCGCCGAAGGCGCCATCATCATGAAGCAGGCCCGCGAACTCGGCGCGACCTTCGTGCTCATGGGCGGCGACGCCATGGATAACCCCGACACTGTCAAGATCGCCGGCAAGGCCGCCGAAGGTTTCATGCAGACGGCGTTCCCCTATGACATGACCATGAAGGACATGAACGATCAGGCCAAGGCCTTCACGGAAGCGTGGAAGAAGAACTTCCCCAACAAGGACCCCAACGTGAACGCCACCCTCGGCTACACCTGCTACGACATGATCATCGACGCCCTCAAGCGTGCCGGAAAGGCCGACCGCGAAGCCGTCACCAAGGCTCTCGCCGAAACGAAGGGCCTCGCCACCCCTGTAGGAATCATGACCCTCAACGCGAACCATGATGCCGAAATCCCCGTCGGCATCCTCAAGTACGAGAACGGGAAGCGCATCTACCTCGGTGAAATCGTCCCTGAATAAGCCCCCCCTGTCCACGGCGGTGGAGGAAGGTTCCGCTTTCCTCCCCGCCTTTTTTGCCGTCCCCGGCCTCATTCGGGAGGGTTCCTCCCAGGCGGAAGGACTTACGGATTCCAAGGATTTTCAACGAATAAGGCAGGCACTATGAGTCTGGACATGTTTTTCCAGCACTTCTTCAATGCCCTGACACTGGGTTCCCTGTATGGCCTCATCGCCATCGGGTACACGATGGTGTACGGGATATTGCGGCTGATCAACTTCGCCCACGGCGACATTCTTATGTTGGGGGCCTATTTCGTCTTTTACGGCACCACGACATTCTTCCTGCCCTGGGGGGTGGCCGTGGTGGTGGCCATCCTCGCGGCCAGCGCCGTCGGCATCCTGGTGGACCGCATCGCCTACCGGCCCCTGCGCGACGCCCCGCGCATTTCGGCGCTCATCAGTGCCATCGCCGTGTCCTTCTTCATCGAAAGCCTCTCCGTGGTGGTGTTTTCCGGTCTTCCGCGCCCCGTGTACCAGCCGGAATGGCTCATGACGCCCATCAATTTCGGGCAGTTGAAGCTGCTGCCGATCACGCTGGTCGTGCCCGTGGTCAGCTTCGTGCTCGTGCTCGGGCTCCTGTGGATCATCCACCGCACCAAACCGGGGCTGGCCATGCGGGCCATCTCCAAGGACATCGAGACCACGCGCCTGCTCGGGGTGCGGGTCGACCGCATCATCGCGCTGGCCTTCGGGCTCGGCTCCGCGCTGGCGGCGGCCTCGGGCATCATGTGGGCCCTGCGCTACCCGCAGATCAACCCCTACATGGGCATCTTCCCCGGCTTCAAGGCCTTCATCGCGGCGGTGCTCGGCGGTATCGGCTCCATCCAGGGCGCCATGATCGGCGGGCTGCTGCTCGGCTTCATCGAGATCATGACCGTGGCCTTCATGCCCAGCCTGTCCGGCTACCGCGACGCGTTCGCCTTCGTGGTGCTGGTGCTCGTGCTCCTCGTCAGGCCCACCGGCCTCTTCGGGCAGCGTTCGGAGGAAAAGATATGAAGACCTCCATGCGCAACCTGCTGCTCAATCTCGCCGCCATCGGCCTGCTGGCCCTGTTCCTTGTCTGGGCGGAGACCAACCTCGACGGCTACAAGGTCCAGATCCTCAATCTCATCGCCGTGAACGCCATCCTCGCGCTGTCCCTGAACCTCATCTACGGCTTCACCGGGATGTTCTCGCTCGGGCACGCCGGGTTCATGGCCATCGGGGCCTACGTTTCCGCCCTGTGCGTGCTCCCCGCCGCCCAGAAGGAAATGATGTGGATCCTCGAGGACATCATCTGGCCCTTCTCGGTCATCCATACGCCGTTCTGGTTCTCGGTCGTCGCCGGGGGCTTCGTGGCCGCGATCTTCGGGCTGTTCATCGCCATCCCCGTGCTGCGGCTCGGCGGCGACTACCTCGGCATCGCCACGCTGGGGTTCGCGGAGATCATCCGCGTGCTCATCGTGAACCTGACGCCCATCACCAACGGCTCCCTCGGCATCAAGGGCATCCCCTTCCACGCCTCGCTGCTGGTCAACTACGGGTGGCTGCTCATCACCCTGTACTGCATGGTCAAGCTCTTGGGCAGCAACTTCGGCAACATCTTCAAGGCCATCCGCGACGACGAAATCGCCGCGAAGGTCATGGGCATCGACACATTCAGGACCAAGGTGCTCTCCTTCTGCCTCGGCGCGTTCTTCGCAGGCGTGGGCGGGGCGCTGCTCGGCAACCTCCTGACCACCATCGACCCGAAAATGTTCACCTTCCTGCTGACCTTCAACGTGCTTATGATCGTCGTGGCCGGCGGCCTCGGTTCCCTCACGGGCAGCATCCTCGGCAGCGCGGTCATCACCGTCCTGCTCGAATGGCTGCGCGCCGTGGAAGAGCCCATCACCCTCGGCGGATTCGCAATCCCCGGCATCCCCGGCATGCGCATGGTCGTGTTCTCGCTGGTCCTCCTGTGCATCATCCTGTACCGACGCGAGGGCATCATGGGAATGCGTGAAATCACCTGGGACGCCATCTTCGACTTCTTCTCCCGGAGGAAACGCGCATGACCTCCTTCGCTCAGAACGGACTGCTGCTCGACGTGCAGCACGTGACCATGCGCTTCGGCGGGATCACGGCGGTCAACGACCTGTCCATGCGGATCCCCACGGGGTCCATCACCGGGCTCATCGGCCCCAACGGCGCGGGCAAGACCACGGCCTTCAACGTCATCAGCGGCTTCTACAACCCCCAGGAAGGCGACATCCTGTTCAAGGGCCACAGCGTGAAGGGCTTCCCGCCGCACCGGATCTGCAGGGCGGGCATGGCCCGGACCTTCCAGAACATCCGGCTCTTCGGCAGCGAAACCGCGCTGGAAAACGTCATGGTCGGCTGTCAGGTCCGCCGCAAAAGCCAGTGGTGGATGCCCGTCTTCAGCCTGCCCAGCGCACGGCGCGAGGAAGAGGAAATCCGCGAGAAGGCGAAGGGCCTCATCCACCGCCTCGCGCTCGATTCCTACATGGACGAAAAGGCGTCGAGCCTGCCCTACGGGGCGCAGCGGCGCCTTGAAATCGCCCGCGCGCTGGCGACCAGCCCGGACTTCCTGCTCCTCGACGAGCCCGCCGCCGGGATGAACCCGCAGGAAAGCACCGAACTCATGCGCTTCATCCGGCATATCCGCGACGAGTTCGACCTGACCATCCTGCTCATCGAGCACGACATGAAAGTGGTCATGGGCGTGTGCCAGTACATCTGGGTGCTGGAATACGGTCAGCTCATCGCCGAGGGCGATCCGGACGCCATCCGCAACAACCCGAGGGTCATCGAAGCCTACCTCGGAGAGGACGTCAGCAACCATGCTTGAAATCAAGGATCTCCACGTCCACTACGGCGGCATCCATGCGGTGCAGGGCGTCAGCATGCACATCCCGCAGGGCCGGATAGTCACGCTCATCGGCGCGAACGGCGCGGGGAAAAGCAGCGTCATCCGCTCCATCTCCGGCCTCGTGAAGGATACGGAAGGCGAAGTGCTGTTCACCCCGGCGGCCCGGGACGGCAGCGGGCCCAGGACGGAACAGCTCCTCGGGAAATCCCCCGAGGACATCATCCGGCGGGGCATCTCGGTGAGCCCGGAAGGCCGCCGCATCCTCCCCCACCTCACGGTCGAAGAAAACCTCATGCTCGGCGCGTACATCCGCAACGACAAGGAAGGAATCGCGCAGGACATCGACTGGGTCTACAACCTGTTCCCGCGGCTCAGGGAACGCAGCTGGCAGAAAGGCGGCACGCTCTCCGGCGGCGAACAGCAGATGCTCGCCGTGGGCCGCGCGCTCATGAGCCGCCCGGATCTGGTGATGCTCGACGAACCCTCGCTCGGCCTCGCCCCGCTGCTGGTAAGGGAAATCTTCGACATCATCCTGAAGATCAACGCCGAAGGCAAAACCGTGCTGCTCGTGGAACAGAACGCCCTCGCGGCCCTGTCCATCGCGCACTACGCCTACGTGCTCGAAGTCGGCCGCGTCGTCGCCGAGGCCCCGGGGCAGGAACTCCTCAAAGATCCCAAGGTCAAGGAAGCTTATCTCGGTGGCTGATCTATCTTGCGCATCGGTAGATGGGCTATCTCATGCAAAGGGGATGCTTCAATAACGATCGCCAGTGAAAGGTATCTCCCGTGTAAAAGAAGCTGTTTTTTTCTGCAAAAAGCGGATTAAACCTTGACAGAGAACACTCTAAAGCGTATCAACTCAAATTCGGAACGGGACGTTAACTCAGTAGGTAGAGTATCTGCCTTTTAAGCAGAGAGTCGCAGGTTCGACCCCCGCACGTCCCACCAAATGAAATCAAGCGGTTATCGTGAAAACGGTAACCGCTCTTTTCTTGTATGGATAAAAAATGGATAAAGGCTTGCCCCATGTGGCGGCTGTTGCGTACATTGTGAGCTGTCATCCAAGATGAGAATCTGTTGCAGCCAAGTTAACAATGTGAACTTGTGAAAAATCTGATTGGCACGATGTTTGGAAATAACAAAAAAGGCTCCACCAAAATGGAGCCTTTTTTGTTCGTCAGAAGTTCCGGATCTCCGGTACGGGCATATAATCGACAAGAAACCCCTCCCACAATTGCGAGGGCCACGCCTACAGCCTGATTCCCTCTCCCGGCGAAAAGGGATAAAAACGGTTCGGAAGCGACGATTCCCTTTCCGACCGCACAACCAGCTGGAGACTCGCATGAATCTGACTGTTGAATATCAGCCCATTACCGAGCTGTTCCGCAACGCCCACACTGAGGGGCGGCATTTTCTCTATGAATTCGAAGTGTACAATCTGCTGAGCCTTTCCGGTTCGGAAACGCCGCCCAAATGCTCCTTCATCCCACGGAACGCCAAACCGATGGAAGAGGAGATCATGTCCCTGCCCGGCGAAAAGGCCGTGCTGAAAATCATCTCCCCCACCATCGTCCACAAGACGGAAGTGGGCGGCGTGCGCATCGTCCCCAAAACGCCCGACAAAGTGCGTTCCGCCGTGCGGCGTATGCTCTCCGAGGTGCCGGAACGCTATGCCGAATGGATCGAACGCTGCCCCGCCTCCGCGCCCGAAAGCTACAAGGGACTGGCGGGAACCGCGCTCCAGAACGCCATCGCCGCAGACCTCAAGGGCGTCCTGCAAGTACAGTTCATGCCGCCGGACTCCGCATCGTTCGGCAACGAGCTGATCGTCGGCCTGCGCCGCACACGCGAGTTCGGCATGGTCATCAGCGCGGGCCTCGGCGGTACGGACACCGAGCTCTACGCCGAGCGTTTCCGCAAAGGGCAGGCCATCGTCGCCGCACTGACGGAACTGACCGACGGCGATGCCTTCTTCGAGCTTTTCCGCAAGACCGTCTCCTACCGGAAACTGGCCGGGCTGACCCGCGGGCAACGCCGCGTTGTGACCGACGACCAGCTTATCGAATGCTTCGAGTCGTTCATCCGCATGGGGAACTATTTCTCCCCCTGCAACCCCGATGCACCGTTCATCATTGAAGAACTGGAGATCAACCCGTTCACGTTCACGGACTACCTCATGGTCCCGCTGGACGGCATGTGCCGCTTTTCGACTCCCGGCGAACGCCCCGCTCCCCGTCCCATCCAAAAAATCGCCAACCTGTTGCATCCGAAATCCATCGGCATCATCGGCGTTTCCTCCAAGCGCCGGAATTTCGGGCGGATCATCCTTGAAAACATCATCGACTCCGGTTTTGACCGCGACAAACTCGTCATCATCCGTGACGGCGAAAACGACGCCAGCGGGGTGCGCTGCGTGCCGAACCTCCGTGCGCTTCCTGATCCGCTGGATCTGTTCATCGTCGCCATCGGAGCGGAACAGGTTCCGCCTCTGGTGGATGAAATCATTGAAAACAACGCCGCGCACAGCGTCATGCTCATCCCCGGCGGCCTCGGTGAAACGGAAGAAAGCCGGGAAATGACCGAGCGCATGATCGCCCGCATCACCGAAGCCCACAAGAACCTCGCCGCCGGAGGGGACGGCGGCCCGGCCTTCCTTGGGGCGAATTGCATGGGCGTGATTTCCCGTCCGGGCAAATTCGACACATGGTTCATCCCAGCCGCCAAGATGCCTGATTACAAGCAATACCCTCGCCGCCGCACAGCCATCGTCAGCCAGAGCGGGGCTTTCCTTCTGAACCGGTTCAGCCAGACGCCGGAAATGAGCCCGTCCTATCTCATTTCAATGGGCAACCAGACGGATCTCACGCTCGGGGACATGATGCGCCATTTCATGGACTCCCAAGAAGTGGATGTCATCGCCGTCTACGCGGAAGGCTTCAAGGATCTCGACGGGATCCAGTTTGCGGAGGCCGTGCGCGAGGCCATACGGCGTGACAAGCAAGTGGTTTTCTACAAGGCCGGGCGGACGCCCGAAGGCAAGACGGCCACCAGCGGCCACACGGCATCCCTCGCCGGGGACTACATGGTCTGTGAAACCTGCATCCGGCAGGCGGGCGCGATCATGGCCCGCAACTTCACGGAATTCCAGGATCTGATTCTTCTGGCGGAAACCTTCACCAACGCGACCATCCGGGGCAAGCGGCTCGGTGCGGTCAGCGGTGCCGGGTTCGAGGCCGTGGGCATGGCGGATTCGCTCCAATCCGACGAGTACAGCATGTCCCTCGGGACTTATTCCGAAACCACCCGGCTGGCCATGAAACGGCTCATCGCTTCAAAAGGGTTGGAGAAGCTGGTTCCGATCAAGAACCCCCTCGACATAAACCCCGGCGCGGACGACGAGGTTCATGCGTACATGGCCGAGCTGTTGCTCAACGACGAGAACATCGACGCCGTCGTCATCGGCCTTGATCCCCTCTCCCCGGTCACGCACTCGCTTGCCGAAACGGATATCGACGCCTTCCGCATGGACGCCCCGGACGGCATTTTGACGCTGCTTTCCGATGTCCGTTCCCGCACTTCCAAGCCCATGGTCGCAGTGATGGACGGCGGCGAAAAATTCGAACCGCTCCGCAAGGCCCTCCGTGAGCGGGGCATCCCCGTATTCCCCGTGTGCGACCGGGCAGTCGCCGCACTCTCCCTTTATCTGGAGTCCCGTTTGGCCGCCGAAGGCCTCAAGCACGCTTCGTATTGTTTGTTAAGGTAGATAAAAGAATCGGGGGAGGGGGAGGAGGAACTTTCTAGAGAAAGTCCCTCCTCCCCCTCCCCAATGTTCCCATCGACACAACCCTCTTTTCTATCATGGCTTTCCCCTGAGCCGTTCGCGTATGATGACGGGAAAAGGAGAACCCCATGTCCGTCACGTCCGCACTCGGCAATCAGGCCAAACTGCTCTGGCAATTCCTTGGTTTTTTCCAGAAACCCTACCTGCGGTTCCTGCACGCAATCATCGCCGTTTTGGTCATCCTGCAAATCCTGAGCAGCTTCGCCATGCATATGCTCTCGTCCGGGCAGCTCAATCCCGCCCTCAGCAGCTGGCTTGCCTCGTGGTATCATATCCTGTCAGGCTTGCTCGTTGTCATCCTCAGCCTGCTGCTTGCGGCGGACAGCCTCACAAAGCGCGGTTTTCACTATTTTTTCCCGTACCTCTGGGGCGATACGGAACAGCTCAAAACGGACATTCAGGCCAGCTTGCGCTTCAAGATGGTTCCGCCGCGCCCGAAAGGGTTGGCAACCGCCGTGCAGGGGCTCGGGCTCGGCGCGCTGCTGCTCGTCGTACTGAGCGGCCTGATCTGGTTCATCCTCTGGCGGAACGGCTCATCGTTCGCAGGATTGGCGCTGGAAACCCATAAAAACGTGACGCTCCTCATCGAACTGTATTTGATCGGACACGGCTGTATGGCACTGCTCCACTTCTTCGTCTGGCAGCGCAACAAGGCGCGCCAGGAGTGATCAGTCCTGCTCCTGCCCGTACCGTTTGAGCTTGGTATGCAGGGTCTTGCGGGAAATGCCCAGCCGCTTTGCCGCTTCGCTCTTGTTGTCGCCCACACTGTCCAGCATACGAAGGATGGCTTCGCGCTCCACATCCTCCAGCGTTGCCCCCTCCAAAGGAACGGACAGCGCTGACGGTTCCGCATCGTCCTCTTGTTCGTACGCCTGTGTTACGGCAAGCGGCAATTCGCGTTCCGAAACGTAACTGCCGAACAGCAGCACCACGGCCCGCTCCACCGCGTTCTCCAGCTCGCGGACATTCCCCGGCCACGGGTATTTGATCAGCATGTCCATCGCCTTGGGGGTAAATCCCTTCACATCCTTTCGGTTCCGCTCGCCGAAAACCTTGAGGAAGTGCTCCGCCAGAAGGGGGATGTCCTCGCTCCGCTCCTGAAGGGACGGAACCTGTATGCTGACGACGTTGAGCCGATAATACAAATCCTCGCGAAAGCGCCCGGCCGCGACCTCATCCAGCAGGTTGCGGTTCGTAG
>OGEN01001573.1_pt1 | contig 14221 bp, 14 predicted proteins | sample 1570671 | NCBI WGS metagenome assembly OGEN01 (sample SAMEA2582128, study PRJEB24529) | metagenome | biome: Human gut stool | place: China | collected 2011
CATCCCGGCGCAGCAGTTCCGGCACGGCCACTTCAGTGCCGTTCCGGCGGGCCAGCTGGCGCAGCTGCGCCGCCACCTGCTTTGCGCCGGAGAAAAGGCTCATGTCCCCCGGCACGAGAGGGGTGCCGTCGTCGCAGAGGGCCACCGTCACGGCGGGCAGCGAGGCCAGCAGGGCGCCCATCAGCCGCTTTTTCGGGGCGTTGAAGGTGTCGAACTCGTCGATAAAGACGGCCCTGTCCCGCAGGAACTCCGGCAGTTCGCCCCGGGCCAGTGCGGCCTCGAGGCGGGATGCAGCCAGCTCCAGCCGGTCGGAGGGGTCCATGCCTGTCCCGGCCAGCAGGGTCTCGTAGCCCTGAAAGATGAGGGCCAGTTCGCTGAGTTTGGCACTGTCGGTGCCGCAGTCCTGCGCCAGCTCATAGAGCTGCCGGCCCGAGAGGCCCGCGCTCTTGAGCTCGTCGATGGTCTCGGCGGCCATCTGGCAGAAGGCGGCCGAACGGCGGTGGCGGTAGTAGTAGTGGACGTTGTCCTGTAGTTCTTCGAGGGCGCGGCGCACCAGCACGGCCCGGCCCGCGTCGCTGAGGGTCTGGACGGCAGAGCCTCCCTCCGCCGACAGGATATGCTCGGCGAGGCTGGTGAAGGAAAAGCTCTCCACCAGTCCGCTCAGCGCGTCGCCCAGCTCCCGGTGGATGCGGCCCTCGGTGGACGAGGTGAACTGCTCCGGCACCAGCAGGATGCTCTTCTCCCCCGCCTCGGCCCGCGCCCGGATGCGCTGGTACAGCAGGGTGGTCTTTCCGCTGCCGGAACCGCCTAAAAGTAGTTTTAACATGATGAATCTCTCCGTTGGGTCAGTTTTTTATCGTGGGCGGCCTGCCCTCATTTTTCTATCATTGTACCACAAAATTGCAGCGACATCTATTCTGTGGTACAATGAAGAAAAAATCATCTCAGAAAGAGGACACCTGCATGAAAATTTTAGCAGTAGATTACGGCGACAGCCGCACCGGCCTCGCCACCTGCGACCGCACCGAGTTCCTGACTTCCCCCATCACGCCCCAGATCACCGTCAAGGCCCGGGACAAAGTTGCCGCCAGGGTCTGCGAGGTGGCAAAGGAGATCGAAGCCGAGCTCATCGTCATCGGCCTGCCGCTGAACATGGACGGCACCGAGGGCGAGCGCGCCCGCAAGAGCCGCAAGCTGGCCAAAACCGTTGAGATCTGGAGCGGCCTGCCCGTCCGGATGTGGGACGAGCGCCAGACCACCTGCGCCGCTGCCGACCTCCTCGACGAGAGCGGCACCTTCGGCGCAAAGCGGAAAAGCATCCTCGACTCGGTGAGCGCGACGGTGATATTGGACGACTATCTCGCATGGCGGAAGGAGCATCCAGGAGAGGTCTGAACACCCCCGCTGCCCCCGCGGCAAAGTTTCTTTGCGAAGTCCGGACAGTTTGTTGCAAAGTCCGCAGAAAATCGTCGTTTTCCGGTTTGTTTTCACAATTTTCCTGAGCCGAATTTGTATAGTTTTCCGGCTTGACAGCACCGGCTCTTCTCCGATAAAATGAGGGTAGAAGAACCCCCTGACCAGATGGCCGGAGAGGACGCTTCTTCATGAGAAAAAACAACTGGACTCACCAAAACAAAAACGATTGGAGGCGATCCACATGACAAAACTGAGAAAGCTGACTGCCCTGCTTCTGGCCGGTGCACTGACCCTTCTGCTCCTGACCGCCTGCAGCGGTGGCGGCGGTTCTTCCGGCCCGGAGGCCCAAGCCGAAGCCGAGGTGATGCGGGCCATCCGAAGCAACCCCTCCACCGCAAGTCTGACATATGACGATGAGATGCGGGACATTGCCAAAGCCAATCTGGACGCCGAACTGAAGGGCTACATTGGAGGATACGGGGTCTACCACAAAGTAAAGATCGATCAGGCAAACTCCACCCTGACCCTCATCGCCCAATACGATTATCAGAACACCAAGCTGGAAGAACTCATCAAATACATCACTGACGACAGTGATGCTTCCCGCCTGAACTTTAATCAAGCTGGTCGTTGGACCAAGGTAGGCGTAGCAGCCACGACCCATAACGGGAAGACCTACATCGCCATCACTCTGCAGGTAAAGAAGACCTAACCTGTCCCTTTTCCCTTATAAACGCAGATCACCCGCCAGTTGGCGGGTGATTTTTTGCAGCTGTCCCACCGCCCGGAGGGCGGAAAAACAGCTTCTTATTCAAATTTCGTGATGCTCACGCTGTTGATGGTGACAGCCTCCGTCGGGCGCTGATTTTCATCCACGCCGGTCTGGGCGATGGTGTCCACCACTTCCATCCCTTCGTACACCTGCCCGAAGACGGTGTCGGTGTAGTCGAGGTAGGGTGCGCCGCCCGCCGTCTGGTAGGCGTTCACCACGTCGGCCCGCCAGCCGGCGGCGTTCATCTGGTCGATGAGCTCCTGCGTCACCGAGCTGCTGCCCGGCAGGGTCTCCATGACATAGAAGACGCTGGCGCAGTCGCCGGAGGCGTCCGCTGCCGCACAGAGTGCGCCGGAATAGTGGTGGAGCTTATCGGTGGTCTCGGCGGAGAAACGGTTCCCGTTCCAGATGGTGGTGCCTTTGCCGTCCGCGCCCTGCCCGGCCTCCACCACAAAGTCCTTCTCCACCCGGGTGACGGTCAGGCCGTTGTAAAAGCCCTGCTGGGCCAAAGTCGTGAAATTCTGCACGGCCTGCGGGGCCTCGGTGGAAAAGAGCACTGCTTTGAACACGCCTGCCGAGGTATCGAACACCGCGATGGTGTCCCCCGCCGCCGGGTGGGTGAACTGCAGCTCTGCCGACTCCACAGCCGGGCGGCTGACCGTCTGCACCGTGCCGGCCTTCCCGCCCTGGATGCTGGAGAGGATATTGTCCACACTGCACCCGGCCAGAACTGCCGTCAGGGCCAGTGCCGCCATTATTTTTTTCAAGGCTCTCATGATCGGGCCTCCCTGTCCATATATTATAGCAACGATGGCTTTTCAAAAGCTATCGCTATAGTATATCACATTCCGGCCCGGGAAGCGAGAGGGAAAAGCGTGAAAATTTGTTATTGGATTTCTATGCGAAAAACATCTTGACGAGCGGGCAAAAAAACGCTACACTATAGGCGTACCCGGAACCCACAGCTCAGAAGGAGCAGAGCGGGCGGGGTGTGACAGTTATTCCATTTTTTAGATATTTGACAGGAGAACGTGACTTATGGCAGAAGATATGAACAAGTCCGCCGCTGAGACCGAAGAGGAATATCAGCCCGACCTGATGACCCTCGAGGACGAGGACGGCAATGAGGTCACGTTTGAAGTGATCGACGCTCTGGACCATAAGGGCGTGCATTACCTGGCCGTTGTCGAATACGCCGAGAATGAGGAAGACCTGGACGAGGACGCCCAGCTGGTCATCCTGAGCGTCGGCGAGGACGACGAGGGCGAGTATCTCGACGTGGTCGAGGACGATGAGACCCTGCTGGAAGTCAGCAAGCTGTTCGAGAAGCGTCTGAGCGACCAGTTCGAGATCGAGTGATCTTTCAGCAAAGACTTCCTGCCCGGCGCGATTTGTTGCGGTTTATATGATCCTACTAATCATTCAACGGGAGCTTGGAGTTCGTCGGTGGATTGCAGACCTCCCCGTCATGGGTCGACCATGAAGGCTCGATGAGGAAGCGCGAAACCGGAGACAGAGCACCCACCTGTCCGAAAGGGTAGGTTTGATTGCCGCAGACGACCGGGCGGGATTCTTTATAGGTATTCAAAAAGGCTCTCGTGCCGTATTTCCTGCCGGCATGAGAGCCTTTTTCTTTTGTCTCTATTCCCCGGTCTCGTCCGTGAACAGGCCCGGGATGCCGCAGACAGCGGCCACACCCACCAGCGTGAACACGATGCGTGACCAGATGGACGCGCTGCCGCCCAGCAGCCAGCCGACGAAGTCGAACTGGAACAGGCCCACAAGACCCCAGTTGATGCCGCCGACGATCATGAGGATGAGACAGATTTTATAAAAGGTCTGCACAAAAAGACCCTCCTTCCTTTGGGCAGTATGCCCGACGGGAAGGAGGGTTATGCATTTTATAGGGTCAGCGCTGCTCGAAAGCCTCTCCCTATGGGAGAGGTGGCATTGCGAAGCAATGACGGAGAGGGCAAGCCCGGCACGAAAGAGCCGCTGCGCAGCGATGGGCAGGCTCTTTGTCAGCGCGAAACGAGCGCTGCACCTGTGCTTCCCCGCCAGCAGCCTTGCCCTCTCAGGCGCTCACGCGCCAGCTCTCCCAAAGGGAGAGCCTTTTACCTTCTTACTACGCAAGCCCCTCCCCTGACGGGCTGGGCCGTATAGACCTGCGGCCAGCGGGCGCGGAGGGCGTCAGCGGCGGCTTTGGATTCGGCTTCGGTGCGGAACACGCCAAAGACCGCCGCGCCGCTGCCGGTCATGAGGGCGGTGACGGCTCCGTTCTCCCGGAGGGCGGCCTTGATGGCCTCGTTGTCCTTAGCCCCGCTGCACTCCTCGAGGGCGTTTCCGGCAGCGGCACAGACAGCGTCCAGGTCGCCCGCCCGGATGGCGGCTTCCTGAGCGGCGCAGTCGGGGTGGACGCTGCTGCCGACTTTGTCGTAGGCCGCAAAAGCCTCCGGCGTCGAGATGCCGTAGCCGGGCATCACCACCGTGAACCAGCACTCGGGCATGGGCGGCAGTGCCTTGATAAGGTCGCCGAGGCCCTGCACCCGGCAGGTGCCGCCCATGAGGGCAAACGGCACGTCTGCGCCGATACTGACACCCAGAGCGCAGAGCTCGCTCATGGACAGGCGGGCGCCGTACAGCTCGTTCAAACCCACCAGAACAGCCGCAGCGTCGGCGCTGCCGCCAGCCATACCGGCCCGGACGGGGACGCTCTTATAGATGGTGATGTCTGCACCTGCCAGCAGGCCCGTATAGTGGAAGAAGGCCAGCGCCGCCTTGATGGCGGTGTTGCCCGGGCCGGGCTTGACATTGCTGCCGGGCAGGGCCAGATCGAGGTAGGGACTGCGGCGGATGACCACCCGCTCGTAGAGCGAGATGGCCTGCATGGTCATATCCAGCGCATGGTAGCCGCCGGGCAGGATGCCCACCACGTCCAGCGCCAGATTCAGCTTGGCCGGGGCCAGGACCGTCACACGATCGCGCATGGTTTTTTCCTCCTCACTTACAGTTCTCGTTCAAAAACTCCCGGATGCGGCGGATGGCCTCCATCAGATGCTCCACGCTGTAGGCGTAGGATACGCGGGCGTAGCCCTCGCCGGACGCACCGAAGGCGTTGCCCGGGATGATGGCGACATGCTTCTGCTCCAGAAGCTTTGTGCAGAACTCCTCGCTGCTCATGCCGCTGGACTTGATGCAGGGGAAAGCATAGAACGCGCCCCGCGGCTCAAAACAGCTCAGGCCCATATCGTTGAAGCTCTTCACCACGAGGCGGCGGCGCATATTGTACTCGTTGCGCATCCGCTCGATCTCGCCGTCGCAGTCCTTGAGGGCCGTGATGGCGGCGTACTGGCTGGTGGTGGGGGCGCTCATGATAGCGCTCTGGTGGATCTTCGTCATGATCTTGATGATGGGCGCGGGGCCGCAGGCATAGCCCAGCCGCCAGCCCGTCATGGCGTAGGTCTTGGAGAATCCGTTGACCACCACCGTCCGCTCGGCCATGCCGGGCAGCGTGGCGATGGAAACGTGGTTCTGCAGGCCGTAGTTCAGCTCGGCGTAGATCTCATCCGACAGCACCATGATGTTGGTGCCGCGCAGGACTTCCGCGATGGCCTCGAGGTCTTCCCGCTCCATCACCGCGCCGGTAGGATTGTTGGGGAAGGGCATGATGAGGAGCTTGGTCTTCGGGGTGATCGCGGCTTTCAGGGCGTCGGCCCGGAGGCGGAACTCATCCTCCTGACGGCAGGCCACATGGACCGGCACACCGCCGGACAGGGTGGTGATGGGCTCGTAGCAGACGAAGCACGGCTCCGGGATGATGACCTCATCGCCGGGCTGCACCAGAGTGCGGATGCACATGTCGATGGCCTCGCTGCCGCCGACGGTGACGAGGACTTCCTTTGCCGGGTCGTATTTCAGGCCCATCCGGCGGTCGAGGTAGCGGGCGATCTCGGCCCGCAGCTCTTTCAGGCCCGCGTTGGAAGTATAGCGGGTGCGGCCATGCTCGAGGCTTTCAATGCCCGCCTCACGGACGGCCCAGGGGGTCTTGAAGTCGGGCTCGCCGACGCCGAGGCTGATGCACTCGGGCATCTCGGCGGCGAGGTCGAAGAATTTGCGGATGCCGGAGGGACGCATGGCCGCAGCGGCAGGCGCGATCAGTTTATCGTAATCCATCACAGCACGGTGCACTCTCTTTCATCGATTTCTTCGTCCTGATACAGACGACCCTCTTTTTTGTAGGTGCGGAGCACGAAATGGGTGGCCGTGGACAGCACGTCGTCCAGCGGCGACAGCCGCTTTGCCACAAAGAGGGCGATCTCCTGGAAGGTCTGGCCCTTGATGACCAGCTGCAGGTCGTAGCCGCCGCTCATCAGCAGCACGCTCTCCACCTCGTCGAAGGAGGCGATGGTGGCGGCAATTTCGTCAAAGCCGCGGCTCTTCTTGGGGCTGACGTTCAGCTCGATGACGGCTTCCACCCGGTTCACGCCGGCCTTCTCCCAGTCCACGAGGGTCTTGTAGCCCTTGATGATGCCCTGCGCCCGGGCCAGGTCTATCATAGCCGCCACCTCGGCGGGGGATTTATTCAGCATGGCCGCGATGTCCTCCACCGACATCCGGGCATTGTCTTCAAGGATCTTCAGAAGCTGTTCCATCGTTGTCTCTCCTTTGTTCAGCCTGTGGCGATATTTATAGATAAGTATAGCACACTGCCCGGCAGTTTGCATCTGGTTTTTGCAAGTTCTGCCGGTGATAGACATTCTTTTGCCCTTTTCCCCTGCTCTTTTTTCCAAAAAGAGTGTTCATTTTTCGTGAAATCTGCTATACTTGAGAAAACCTCTCCGTCGCAGCTGCCGCTGCGCCACCTCCCCTACCGAGGGGAGGCCTTGGCATTTCGTAAAGCTTTTTCTCTTCGCCAGAGGCTCCCCTACCAGGGGCAACGACGACGACCGCCGCCAGTGGCGGAAGCAGGGAGTCATTGTTGGGGCCGCGGCCAGCAAGACGCAAGCGGAGCGTAGCGGATGCTGGGTGCCGCAACCCGGCCTTGTCTGCGAAGCAGACTGAGAGGTTGTATGAAGGCAAGCCTGCCCTCACGGCGCAGCCGTGACGGAGAGGTCTAACACTATAACAGAAGGGGTAGGAATTATGAAAGCATTCATTACCGTCATCGGCCACGACACCGTGGGCGTCGTCGCCCGCGTCTCGGGCCTTTGCTGTGAGCTGAACATCAACATCGAGGACGTCACCCAGAGCATCCTGCAGGGCATGTTCGCCATGATCATGCTGGTGGACATCTCCAAGTGCAGCGTCTCCCATGAGGAGCTGCACCAGAAGATGGACGCTCTGGCCGCTGAGATGGGGATGCAGATCAACCTCACCCGCCAGGAAGTTTTCGACGCGATGCACACGATTTAACCTCTCCGTCAGCGCTTACGCGCTGCCACTGCCCGGGTTGCGGCACCCAGCATCCGCAGCGCTCCGCTTGCGTCTTGCTGGCCGCTGCCCCAACAGCGACTCCCTGTTTCCGCCACTGGCGGCGGTCGTCGTTGTTGCTCCTACCGAGGGGAGGCTTTGGCATTTCGTGAAGCCTCGCCTCTTCGCCAGAGGCTCCCCTACTAGGGGAGCTGTCTGCGAAGCAGACTGAGAGGTTGTACGAAGGAGAGCCTCAGAAGAGAAAGGCAAACTACTATGAGCATGATGAACACCGGCGACATCCTCGAGACCATCGAGATGTTCACGCAGGACAATCTGGACGTGCGCACCGTCACCATGGGCATCAGTCTGCTGGACTGCATCGACCCGGACCCCAGGAAAGCCTGCGAAAAAATTTATCACAAGATCACCACCCGCGCCGCCCGGCTCGTTCCGGCTGTGGAGCACATCAGCGCCGAGTACGGCATCCCCATCATCAACAAGCGCATCAGCGTCACCCCCATCGCCATGCTGCTGGGCGCCTGCCCGGACGCAGACCCGGTGGACTTTGCCAAGACCCTCGACGCCGCCGGCAAGAAGGTGGGCGTCAACTTCGTGGGCGGCTACACTGCCCTCGTCCACAAGGGCTTCTCGGCGGGCGACCTGCGCCTCATCGAGTCCATCCCCCGCGCACTGGCCGAGACGGACATCGTCTGCAGCTCGGTGAACATCGGTGCCACCAAGGCGGGCCTGAACATGGACGCCATCAAGCTGATGGGCGAGGCCGTCAAGAAGGCCAGCGAGCTCACCGCCGACCGTCAGTGCATCGGCGCAGCAAAGCTGGTGGTCTTCTGCAACGCACCCGAGGACAATCCCTTTATGGCGGGTGCCTTCCACGGCCCCGGTGAGCCCGACTGCGAGATCCACGTCGGCGTCTCCGGCCCCGGCGCGGTCCGCGCCGCGCTGGCCCGGCTGCCCAAGGATGCCCCCATCGATCAGGTGGCCGAGCTGGTGAAGCGCACCGCCTTCAAGATCACCCGCGTGGGCCAGCTGGTGGCAAACCTCGCCTCCAAAGAGCTGGGCGTACCCGCCGGCATCATCGACCTGTCGCTGGCCCCCACCCCCGCCGTGGGCGACAGTGTGGCCAACATCCTCGAGGAGATGGGCCTTGAGACCTGCGGCTGCTGCGGCACCACTGCCTGCCTCGCCCTGCTCAACGACGCCGTCAAGAAGGGCGGCGTCATGGCCTCCAATCACGTTGGCGGCCTGTCGGGCGCTTTCATCCCCGTCAGCGAGGACGACGGCATGATCCACGCCGCCGAGTGCGGCTGTCTCACCATTGAGAAGCTGGAGGCCATGACGGCTGTCTGCTCTGTGGGCATCGACATGGTCATCATCCCCGGCGACACCACCCCTGCCGTCATCAGCGCCCTCATCGCCGACGAAGCCGCCATCGGCATGGTCAACAGCAAGACCACCGCCGTCCGCGTCATCCCGGCCATCGGCCGCAAGGCGGGCGAAGTGCTGGACTTCGGCGGCCTGCTGGGCTACGGCCCCATCATGCCGGTCAACCAGCGTGACCCCTCCGTCTTCATCAACCGCGGCGGCAGACTCCCCGCCCCGATGCAGTCGCTGAAGAACTGAGCGCTCTTTATAAACTTTCTGCGCACCGCTTGACTTTTGCGTAGAATAGCATATAATAAAAGTACAAAAGCAAACTTTGCATAACATTTCACCAAAGCAGAAGAAAACCCCCTCACGGAGCTGCAACTCCGAAAGGGGGTCTTCTTTTTAGTGCTTACGGCCCGAGAACCATCCGTCAAGCCACTTACAGATGTAATAAGAAATTACATTTGCTGCGACAGACAGCACAAAAGCTTCTAAACTTTGCATTCATTCCACCTCCCTCCCACTTAAAAATGGGCGGACGAGGCCGCAAAGTCATTATAACATACTTTTCGACAAAAAGATACCGCAAATCGTTTTGAATCAGACGGAATAAATCCCCCGAAACAGGCCCATCCTCTGGATAAACTTTCCAAGAGGGGGCCTGTTTTTTATGTTATCCCGCCGCGAAATGGGGGCGCTGTGCGCCTCGCTGCTGTTCTGTCTTCTGCTGTCGCTGGGGGCAGGCTGGGCGCAGAGCCAGCTCACCACCGCCGACCAGCTTGCCGCCGACACCCTGCGGCTCCACATCCGGGCCGATACCGACTCCGTGCGAGACCAGAGCGCGAAGCTGGCTGTCCGGGACGCCGTGCTGGCCCTCACCGACGAAGCCTGCCCGGCAGACAGCCGGGCCGATGCCCGGGCGTGGGCGGCGGAAAACCTCGTCCGCTTCGAGCTGACGGCCCGCCAGACACTGGCCTCTCTCGGCATCCGTACACCGGTGAAAGCCTGCCTCGTGAATATGTACTTCCCCACCCGGCACTATGACGGCGGAGCTCTGCCCGCCGGGCGGTACGACGCGGTGCGGCTGGACATCGGGACGCGGCGGGCAGGCCGGAACTGGTGGTGCGTGCTCTACCCGGGTCTCTGCCGGTCAGCCTGCGGCGGATACGACACGCCTGCCGAAAATGACCTTGTCTGCGGGGAGTATATCGTCCGGTTCCGGTTCGTGGAGTGGTGGGGCGGCCTCACCGCGCCCCGGGAGGATGTGGTTCTGGCCGGGTGAACAGGCCGTCGGCCCGCCGCATAGGATGAGCGCGGAAGGAGTGTGACAACACTATGGCAATTCCTGCTTACTACTCGCTCATCCAGCGCGGCAGCTCCGGCCCGGACGTAGCCCTCGTGCAGACCTGGCTCAACGGCATCCGGGACAGCTGCACCTGGCACGCTGCCCTCACCGTGGACGGAAAGTTCGGCGCAAACGCCGAGAAGGCTGTCCGGGAGTTCCAGCTCCGGTACGGCCTCAAAGAGGACGGCAAAGTGGGCGCGAACACCTGGAACGTGCTCTACGCCCGCTACACGGCCAAACACGGCCTCATCGTCCCCTACCCCGGCATCGTGCTGCGGAGCGGCAGCGCGGGCGGCTGCGTCCGGCTGGTGCAGCAGAAGCTCAACACCGAGGGCGAGCGGCTCACCACCGACGGCAAGTTCGGTGCCAGCACCGTCGCCGCCGTCAAGCGCTACCAGACCCGCCACAACCTGACCTCCGACGGCTCCGTAGGCAAGGACACCTGGGAAAAGATGTTCCCTGCCGCGTGACGTAACGGAAAAACCTCTCCGTCACGCCTTCGGCGTGCCACCTCCCCTATCGAGGGGAGGCCTTGGCATGCCGGGTCACCCTGAGCTGGACGCCGGAGGCCCGATGAGGCGAAAAATGGTGGGCCTCGCTACAGAGGGCAGCAGCTTCTGGACAACGCACCTTGTCAAGCTGTCGTGAGTCTAGACAGCGGAGCACTACCGTTCCCGAGGCATCGTGCTTTGCTCGTCCAGCATAGACCTGACCGACATGCCAAGGGCTCCCCTACTAGGGGAGCTGTCTGCGAAGCAGACTGAGAGGTTTTTACGAAACATCGCTCAAAAAGAAAGCCCCCTGGGAGTTCGCGGCTCCTTGGGGGCTTTTCCATTGGGGTGAAACCAATGGAGTATTCACATTCCTGAGTTTATTATATGCCATCCCGTGCAAAAGTCAAGCGGTGCGCGGAAAGTTTACAAAGACACTTTCCCTCTGTAGCAAGGCACTACTGTTTCTGAAATATCGCGCTTTGCTCGTCCAGCGTGGGCCTGCCCGGCTCGCCAGAGGTGCTTCGCACCCGGGTTGCGGCTCCCAGCGTCTGCTTCGCTGTCGCTTGCATCCTGCTGGCCGCGGCCCCAACAGCTCCTCCCTGTTTCCGCCGCTGGCGGCAGTCGTCGCCGTTGCCCCCTCGACAAACGCCCCCAACTCCCCTATAATAAAGTCATCCCAACGAAAGGCGGTGTCCCCATGCGTTTCCTTCACCTCTCCGACCTGCATCTGGGCAAGCGGGTCTGCGAATTCTCCATGCTGGACGACCAGCGGTACATTTTAGAGCAGGTCCTCTCCCTGCTGGACGCCCGGCCCGTGGACGGCGTTCTGCTGGCAGGCGACCTCTACGACAAGCCCGTGCCGCCCGCCGAGGCGGTGCGGCTGCTGGACTGGTTCCTCACCGAGCTTGCGGCGCGGGGCCTGCCCGTTTTTGCCGTCAGCGGCAACCATGACTCGGCAGACCGCATCGCCTTCGGCGCACGGCTGCTGGCAGGGAGCCGGGTGTACGTCAGCCCGGTCTTTGCCGCACCGCCCGCGCCCATCACCCTGACGGACGAATACGGCCCGGTGGACATCTGGCTCCTTCCCTTTTTGAAGCCTGCCGCCGTGCGGCACGTCTTCCCGGACGAGAAGATCGAGAGCTACAACGACGCCATCGGCTGTGTGCTGAACGCCTGTACACCCGACCCCGCCCGCCGGAACGTGCTGGTGGCCCACCAGTTCGTGGCCGGGGCGGCGGTCTGCGAGAGCGAAGAGCCCAGCGTGGGCGGGGTGGACAGCATCGACGTCTCCCTCTTCGAGGGCTTCGACTATGTGGCTCTGGGCCACCTCCACAGCCCTCAGAAGGTGGGGCGGGACACCGTCCGGTACGCAGGCAGTCCCCTCAAATATTCCTTCTCCGAGGCCCATCAGCACAAAGCCGCCCTCTTCATCACCCTGGGCGAAAAGGGCAGCGTCCGCTTCGAGGCCGTGCCTCTCACCCCCCGGCACGACCTACGGGAGCTGCGGGGCAGTTACATGGAGCTCACCGACCGCCGGGCCTACGACGGCACGCCGACAGACGACTACCTCCACATCACCCTCACCGACGAGCAGGACGTTCCCGACGCGCTGGCCCGGCTGCGGGTCATCTACCCGAACCTCATGCGGCTGGACTACGACAACCGCCGCACCCGGGCCGCTGAGACGCCCGACGCCGCTGCCCGAGCCGAGAGCAAAACGCCCCTCGAGCACTTTGCGGCCTTTTACGAAGCTCAGAACGGCCAGCCCCTCTCCGACGAACAGGCGGCGTTCTGCCAATCGCTCATCGAGGACATCTGGAAGGAGGACGAAGCATGAGGCCCCTGAAACTGACCCTGTCGGCCTTCGGGCCTTATGCCGCCGAGACCGTTCTGGACCTCGCCCAGCTGGGCAGAGGCGGGCTCTACCTCGTCACCGGCGACACCGGCGCGGGCAAGACCACCCTCTTCGACGCCATCACCTACGCCCTCTACGACCATTCCAGCGGCGGCGTCCGGGAAGGGGCCATGCTCCGCAGCAAGTACGCCGAGCCCGGCACCCCCACCTTCGTGGAGCTGGAATTCGAGGTGCGGGGGCAGCGCTGCACCGTCCGCCGCAATCCCGAATACCTCCGCCCGAAAGCCCGGGGCGAGGGCTTTACCACCGAAAAGGCCGACGCCTGCCTCACCTACGCCGACGGCCGTCCGCCCGTCACCCGGGCCAAGGACGTCACCGCCGCCGTGGTGGACATCATCGGGCTGGATTACAACCAGTTCTCCCAGATCGCCATGATCGCCCAGGGGCAGTTCACCCGGCTGCTCAACGCCTCCACCGAGGAGCGGAGCAAGATCTTCCGCAAGCTGTTCCGCACCCAGCCCTACCAGCGTCTCCAGGAGCGGCTGCAGGCCGAGAACGCCGCCCTCACCCGCCAGCGGGAGGAGCAGAGCGTCCGCATCGGGCAGCTGCTCTCCGGCCTGAGCTGGGCCGAGGGGGATGCCAATGGAGCCGTTCTGGACGAACTGGCCCCCCTCTGCGAGGCGGGCGGGCAGGCGTCGCCGGAAGCGGTGCTTCCCCTTCTGGACGCCCTGCTGGCCGGGCAGGAGCAGGCACTGAGCGCCGCCGCCTCCGCCCGGACTGAGGCCGAGGCAGAGCTGGACAAGCTCCAGCAGACGCTGGGCCGGGCCGAACAGGCCGAGAAGCTCCGCCTCGAGCTGACCGCCGCGCAGACCCGGCAGGACGCTCTGCGGCCCGTTCTGGACGCCGCCGAGACCGAAGCGGCCCGCCACGCCGGAGATCCTGCCGCGCTGGACGCGCTGGCCGGAAAGCTCGAGCGGGCGAGATCCAATCTCGCGGCCTTCGACGGGCTGGACAGCCTCGAAAAGAAGCTTTCTGCCGCCCGGGACGCCGCCGCCCTCGAGAACGCCAGAGCTGAAAAGCGCCGCGCCGCCCTCGGGCAGCTGGACGGAGAGCTGACCGCTTTGGAGCAGAGCCTCGCCGTCCTTGGGGGCGCGGAGGCCGAGAACGTGAGCCTTGAGGCCCGGGCCGAACAGCTGGCCCGGCGGGAGACGGCCCTCGCGCAGCTGGCTCAGAGCCTCGCCGAGGGGCAGCGCCGGGGGCAGATTACCCGCAGTATGCCATATTACGAGATTGCACATATGTATGCACTCTGCGAGAGGGCAATCATCTATGATTACTGCATTTCAGACGGTGGCTATGCGCTTGGAGAGTATACAAGAAAGACAATGCCTTTGCTGTTCGGCGGAGTGCGTGTAAAGCAGGAAGTCAAATAAAAAAGCAGACGGAAAATGCTTCTTAGGGGTATTTTCTGTCTGCTTTTGTGCGTGATAGCCGCGTACAGATCTTGAAGTCGAACACCACCGCAATGGAGATAATCAATG
>OGEN01001574.1_pt1 | contig 14213 bp, 13 predicted proteins | sample 1570671 | NCBI WGS metagenome assembly OGEN01 (sample SAMEA2582128, study PRJEB24529) | metagenome | biome: Human gut stool | place: China | collected 2011
GGCGAGCGTCGCCATGAGCGCCGAGAGCGCGGCCGCGCACGCCAGGAGCCCCAGGCGTCGGGGCGTCGTCGGAATCATCGGGGTCGACATGGTTTTTGTTGTCCTCTTGCGGTGGAGTTGGTGCCGGATGCGGGGAACCTCCGGGGTTCATCCGGGGTTCACGTCGAAAACGGCCTTCGAAATCCCGTCATTTCCGCCTGCGGCTTCCCGCCGGGGGAAGTCTGCGCCGGGCCCCGAAGGGAACCCCGCGGCGCATTCGGTCAGGCGAAACCGACCGGGATCGCTCTTGACAACTCACCCGGAACGTCCGCGCTCCGGGGGAGTCCTCGCATAAAAAGGGGCGGACCACTACAAACCAAGCCAGCCGCAGTCCGAGCCCCGAAAAACCTGTTGTCGCGAACGCCTTCCTTCTGCCTCACCCTCCCCGAAAAGCTTCGGGACGTGACGGTTTCGGCGTTCACCTACAGTTCTACAGCTTTTTCCTCTTGTTGGGGCAGCCGAGCGTCCCGCGCGAGAGGTCTTCAAAGCGAAGAAGCTTCCCGCCGAATTCCGCTTGGAAGGCCTCGGCCGCCTCCTTCGTCGCGAAGGGCGCCAAGGAGGGCCCCATCGTGGCCTTCTTCGACGACCCCAGCACGAACCACGCCGCCTCGGCATTGAGATGCGGCTCGTCCGCGTCGTGGCCCGACCAGTCCATCTTTTCGGCGTCCTGCATGAGCCACGCCTCCACGTCCGCCTGGTTCAGGAGAAGCGTGTTGCAGGTCATGCAGCGCGTGGAGCAGAACTTCACGACGTCGCCCGACTTCAGATGGACCTGGCCCTTGGGCCCGGGGTACTTCGTGATCCACATGCCGCAGCCGCCGCACTGGTCGGCCTCGGTGTAGGGCACCGCGTCGGCGGCGTGAGCGGTGGAGGCGGCCATGGACGCAACGCCGAGCGTCGCCGCGGTGAGGACGCCCGCAAGGGCGTGTTTCCAGCATGATTCGATCACGAAGGTCTCCGGGTTGGTTTCGTCAAGAGCAGTCTTCCCTGAATCCGGGCAGGCGGGAAGACTCGGGGTCTTGGGGAAAGGTTGGGAAAGTTGGGGTTGGAGGGAAGAACCCCGCCCGGAGCCGAAGCTCCGGGCCCGAAATTCCAATCGATTTCAGTGAGGGATTCCGTTGGTCCTCAACGGGATCGGCTCAATCAGATGCTGAAGAGCTGACCGGCGTAGAGGATGAAGAGACGCAGGCACATCATCCCGGCGACGCTCGCGAGGCCGCCAAGGAAGAAACCCGCACGGCTCTTCATGCAGCCGAAGAGGAGCGGGAGGACGAACCCCACGCCCACGACGCCCACCCAGAACTCGGTGGCCCAGGGGCCCGAGACGAAGGCGGCCGCAGCGGCCTGCTGCGCGGCGTTGCCCAGGATGAGCGAGACCGCGATCATGAAGATGCAGAGGATTTCCGCAGCCATCACGGGATACTCGACCCCGTGAAGGATGTGTTGGTCGTGGCTGTCCAGCTTGTCCCCGAACATCGAGACGGCGATCATCTTCGAGGCCGCGGCGCCGGCCGAGAGACCGGACGCGACGAAGAGCGCGGGAAGCACCGCCGTGTTGATGAGGGGGAACCGGATCAGCGCCGAGATGAGGAAGCCCGTGTACGCGCAGATCGTGAGCGCCAGAACGAGCACGATCCAGTGGAGCGCACCGCGCCACCCGTTGAAGACGCCGATCAGACCGTCGAGCCAGGCGAGCGCACCGCACTTCTTCACTTCGTCGCGCAGGGCCACGAGCGTGAGCACGAAGACCAGCGGGATGTAGAAGAGAAGCGCGATGACGCCCAAGCTCATCACGGACGAAAGGTTGTAGTAGACCAGAATGCGCCAGAAGAAGAGCGGGTTCGTGAGGTCCAGCACCAGGCACACCATCCCGAGCAGGATGGTGATGAGCCCGGTGAGGCTCGCCGCCTTCAGAACCGGCGTGTTCACCGTCGTCTGCTTGCGGTAGAGGTTCAGGATCAGCGCAATCGCGACGCTCCCGCCCGAAATACCGGCCAAGAAGAGATAGACGGCGATGGGCCACGGCCAGGCCACGCCTTCAGAGAGGCCCAACGTGAAATTCATGGCGATGTCCATATCACACTCCTTGCTTCACGATGGGGATGTAGCGCAGACTCGGCTCGGTACCAAGTTCCGGACGGATGCGGACGGTGTCCTTCACCTTCAGGAGCTTGTTGATGTACGAGTTCGGGTCGTTGAGATCACCGAAAACGAGCGCGTCGTACTTGCAGGACTGAACGCAGGCGGGGTCTTCGCCCTTCTGCAGTTTCGTGTGCAGGCAGAAGTCGCAGTTGTCGGCAACCTTGGTTTCCTCGTTGATGAAGCGCACGTTGTACGGGCAGGCCGCAATGCAGTACTTGCAGCCGACGCACTTCGAAGCGTCCATCGTGACGATGCCGGTCTCGGGGTCGCGGTGGGCGGCCCCGGTCGGGCAGACCTTCACGCAGGGCGCGTCCTGGCACTGCTGGCAGGAGACGCGGACGTACTTGCGCTGCGGGGCGTACCCGCCGCGGGCCGTCTTCACCTCAACCTCGCCCTGGAGCTCCAGAAGGAGCCTCGTGCGCCCGTTGGGGAGCTTGTTCGTCTCGTTGCAGGCGATGCGGCAGTCGCGGCACCCCACGCACTTGTTCTGATCGAAAACCATCGCGTAGTGCGGTCCCTTGGCGCCCTCTTTTCCGCTCTGGGCGCATCCGCCCAGAGTCATGAGGGTGAGGGAGCTCAAACCCGCACCAGTGAGGAATTTCCTCCGGTCGATTTTTTCGCTCACAATTTTCTCCTTGATCATCCGTCCCGCTTCGCCCTCAGGTTCCTTGAGGAACCCGAGCGGGCGAGGGAAACCGGAACGAACGTCACTCAATTTTCCTGATGAGCCATCTCGGCTTCGGCTTTGGCGATCGCGTTCTTCAACGCCCTCGTCTTCTCCGGGGCGACCCCGGATTCCAAGAGCGTCCGCCACTCCTTCACGGCCGCTTCCCAGCGGCCCTGGAGGAAGGCGTCCTGACCGAGGAGCATCCGGGTCTGAACCTCATGGGGGTTCTTCGCCAGAATCTCCGCGACCAACGCGTTCGACTCGTCGGTGAAGCGGCGTCCGTCCCTGTACCAGAGCGCGAACACCTTCTGCGCGAGCAGATCCGTCTCCCGGCCCCCGAGCGCGATCGCGCGGTCCAGGGCCTCGACGGCCTCGGCGTACTGACCGACGTCGAGGTGCGCGAGCGCTTCGCGCTTCTGCGCCCCGGCGTCATCCGCCATGAGGTCCGCCTGACGGCGTGCTTCGTTCACCTTCGCCGCGCGCAGATAGCCGACGTCGGCATCCGCACGCTGCTCGGTCCAGCCGGCGGGTCGGCCGAGCCAGGCGTAGACGCCCGTGCTCAGCGTCACCAACACCAAACCCAGAAGGGCGACGACCGGGCCCGCGGTCTTGGCCGAGGGCTCGTCCCGGCGCACCGCGCCCAAAACCAGCACCCCGACCGCGGCCAGCGAGATCAGAAGAATCGTCGTGAAAAGCCCGATCATCCGGTCACTCCTTTAGTGGGGCGACGCCATGCCCTTCAGGTTCGCGTTGCCGAAGTTCTGATGCGCACCGACCTTGTCCACCTTGACGAGCTCAAGTTCGAACACGAGGACCGATTCCGGCGGGATCTGACCGGCGCCATCCGGGCCGTACGCAAGCGCGGCGGGGATGGTGAAGCGGTACTTCGACCCGGGCGTCATCAGCGCGACGCCTTCCTCGAGGCCGGGAATCACGGACATCAGCACGAAGCGGGCGGGTTCGGCCTCACCGGTCACGTCTTCAAAGACGGTCCCGTCGATGAGCGTCCCCTTGTACTTGACGCTGACCACGTCTTCGACGCGGGGCTTCTCGCCCTTGCCTTCCTTGAGAACTTCGTACTGAAGGCCGGACGCCGTCGTGACGACGCCCTTCTTCTTCGGGTTCTCGGCGAGGAACTTCTTCCCCGCCTCCAGGTTGGCCGCGGCGACCTTCGCCTTGGCGTCGGCTTCCAACTTGTTGAGGACCTCAGCGCGGTCGTTGAGGATCTTCAGCATGTCGTCGTCGGACAGCTCCGCCTTGCCTTTGAGAGCCGCCTCAAACCCCTGGACGACGAAGTTCATGTCGATCTTCGCGCCCAGTTCGGTCTGACGGTAGATCTGCGAGGCGATGTAGTTGCCGACGGTGGCACCCATGGAGTAGGACTCCTTCTCCAGCTGCGTTGTCGGGGCCGCAGCGTGGGCCGCGGCGGCGAAGCCGATGGCGAGCGTGGCGGAGAGAGCGATCTTCTTCAGGGCAAACATAGTGGTCTTCATCTCGTAAGTCGTTTCGTGAGTGTCATGAGCATCCGCCGGATCACGGGCGTTCGATCGGACGGTTGGAGAGCCTCCAGCCGTAGATGCCCTCGGGCATCTGACGCACGTCCGTGTAGCCCAACTTCATCACTTCGCGCGCGGCGATTTCGCTCGACGTGCAAAGCGGGTTGGCGCAGTAGAACACCACCGTCGCGCTCTTGTCGGCGGGAAGGAGCTTCTTCCAGTCGTTCACGTTGAAGAAGATGGCGCCCGGAATGAATCCGTCCGCCCAGATCTCCAGCGTGTTGACGTCGTAGAAGGGCACCCCCGCGTCGTGAAGCATTTCGGCTTCGCGAAGCGAGATCTGGTTCAAAACCTCGTCGTAGACCGGAGCCGGTTCGATGGGGCCGTCGGCGCCCGCCTGCGCACCCATGGGGAGCGCGAGCGCGAGACCGAGGGCGAGCCCTGCGAGATGCTTGTTCATGATTCCTCTTGATGCTGTCGTTTCCCGGACCGGACCCGTGGGTCGGGTCCGGGGTCGGCGTTACGGTGCCGGCGATTTACTTCTTGGCTTCTTCCTTTTCAACGGCGGGGAAACCACCGTTGTCGAGGATCGCCTGAGCCTTCGTCAGGTAGGCGTTGGCCGTTTCGACGCGGGTCTTGAGGTAGTCGGGAGCGTGAACGCCCCACGAACCGTCCTTCTCGACTTCGATCGTGATGTCGCGGGCCTTGTCCACGAGCATCATGATTTCGGTCTTGGCGTCGACGGGCACCTTGGTGACTTCAAGAAGCTTCGCGATGCGTTCCTGAGCGGCGACCGCGGTCTTGTAGCCGTCCTTCACCGGGTTCTGCCATTCCATGACTTCGTCATAGATCTGCTTCTGGTCGGTGTACTGGAGGCCTTCCTCAAGCTCGGACAAGAACGCCGAGTGGCAGCCCTTGTTGTCGGTCACGCCCTTTTCAGCGTTGGCGGTACGCGCGCAGCTCCACATCAGGTCGACGTAGCCGTGGCCTTCCTCATCCTTGGCGATGCGCCAGCCCTTCGAGTTCGAAGCGCGGCTCTGGCCTTCGGCGGGGTTCAGCATCTTGGCGGTCGGGTCGACCTTGATGTTGAAGATGTGCGAACGGCGGACGGCGTCGAAGCCGGCCATGTCCGGACGCTGGATGGCGGTGAAGTTTTCACACGACATCGTGAAGGGCATATGGCAGTCCACGCAGTCCATCTTGCTGTGGGTGTTGGTCTGCGCAACCACGTCGGCCTGATCCTTGTGGCAGTCCTGGCAGGTCTTGCGGATCGCGGGCTTCGTGTAGTACGAGGTCCAGTCGTTCGACGTCACTTCGTGCGGGTCGTGGCAGGTGACGCAGCGCATGCCCTTTTCATAGTGCTTGGACATCATGAGCTGCGAGCCTTCCGTACCGCAGGACGGGCACGAGGACTTCATCTTGGCGTTGAAGCCGTTTTCGATCTTGCCCTGACCGGCTTCGGTGTTCACGTCTTCGGGGATGAAGTTGGAGCGCTGGTGGCAGCGTTCGCAGTTCGTCTGGAAGCCGTTGCTTTCGGCGCCGACCAGGTGGCCGCCCGCGCCGTGGCATTCTTCACAAGCGATGCCCTTCGAGATCGTGTGCTTCTGGAGTTCCTTCGGGTCGCCCAACGCCGCGAAGAATTCGTCCTTCGTCTTGAAGTCGAACTTGAACGCGTGGCAGACCTCGCAGTAGGAGGACGCCGGCTGGAAGAGGAATTCCTTCTCGAACGAGGCGCCGTAGGAGGTTTCACCCCACTGGTGCGAACCGGAACCGCCGAAATCCTTCATTTCGGTCGGGAAGCCGGGAACGACCTTGGCGATTTCCTTGGCGCGTTCGGGCGTGAGCCACTGGGCCCAGCCGCGGGAGAACTGGTTGCCGCCGGCGACGATCTTGCCGGTGCCGTCCTTGAGCAAACCGTCACGGACGTGGTAGGAACCACGGACGAGCCAGCCGTCGATGTAGCCGTACTTCGTGCGGGGGGTGCCGACCGTCGCGTAGATGACGTCCGGCGTGATGCCGTCCGGCAGGATCGAGGCGTCCGACCCGTAGAGCTTCTTCTTCAGGTCGTTGTCGACTTCGGGGTGTTCGCCGGGGAAGCGGATCGTCTGCGCATGACGCGAGCGCTTCCACTTCTGGTACTGAACCGCGTGGCATTCGCCGCAGCGCTCCGGACCGACGAAGCGGTTCGGGTAGTCGAGGATCGACTTCGCCGAGAGACGGTACTGCGAGGCCTGGGGCTTCTTGAAGCCGCCCGCCTTCGTGTAGCCCGCGGCGTTGCCTTCGCCCAAGTATTCGGACCCGCGGGTCGAAACCTTGTAGACGCCGACGATGTCGCCGCGTTCGGCGTACTTGAAGATCGGATGGTTTTCGAAGAGGAACTCGAAGAGTTCCTTTTCCTGGACGATGTAGTCCTGGAGGGTCTTCACGCCCTTGGTGGCCTGGTCGCCATCAGGGTTCGCGTAGACGGCCTGCGTCACGGGGTTGACGTTCTTGTTGCCCGTGCCCGGGACGGCGTCGGCGGCAAAGGCCGTAGAGGCCGCGGCAGCCGAACAAAACAGGACGGCGGTCACTGTTTTGAGAGTTGCATGCATAGTTGGTTTCTCCTGTCTTGCGCCGGCTTCTTGGGGTCCGCCGGCAAAGAGTCGATCCCGAAGGATCCGCCCCGCCGCCCTCCCAGCCCGGCTTCGTATGGCTCTCGGCTCGGGGGTCGGGCGTCACGGAAAAGCACCCCCTCATTTGGGAGGGGACGCCACGGGGCGCACGTAGTCCTTTCGGTCTACGCTCGCATGATCGCACCCCCTCGGGGCTTAATTTCGGCTTTATCTTTCAACGTCTGAAATATTGATTTATATCAATTGTCGACCGTACGCCGAAGGCGGCATAACGGATTTTTCCCTGCGCCGCAGGGAAATACGTCTTTCTCGTGAGTTTTGCAGACCTTTACAAGTGATGAAGGATTATGACGGACGGGGAACTTCGGGTCAGCCGAACGGGGCGTACCGCTCAGCCGATTGGATACCCCTTTCGGGGGGTGTATTTGGGGGTTTAGGCAAGGTAAACCCCTACGGAGTGCTGCGGTCACTTCACAAAATGGAATGACTGATTCCATTTCATCAACACTTAACCCCTTCCAAGGTATGTGTCCGGGGCCTTGACGGGCGGCTCCGGATTTGTTCTCCGTCAAGCACCCACTGGTGTTTTTCCTAAGGGTGGTTTTGTGTTGAGGCTATCCGTTTTGAATGGTTGTTAGATTTCTCTTATCGTCGCTTCTGCGACGACTTTCGTCGCACGTTCCCGGAGATCCCTCAAGAAAGGCCGATTCCGGTGTCCGACGTTTTGGCGCAAACGGGCAGCAAAACCCGACGCAGAAACGGAAACTCAGGATGACTAGCCGCACAAGCGTTCAGAGGGCTTGAACACGAAATCGGGGACCTTCAGACGGGATCCTCCGCGTCGGATCGCGTCGACCGGAACCGGCGTCGGCGAAGGAAAGATGACGCCGGATGACGATTCGGAGTGAAATGCCCTGCGGGCACGGTCGGCGGACCGGACGCCCCCTCGGAGCGTCGGGCAAGCGTCGGGAATGAGTCGGGAAAGGATCGGGCAAGGATCAGGGAGACGCGGGCAACGAAAACCTACCGCGAACGCGGGTGCACCCCTCCCGAGGCCCGGGGCCTCAGGCATAAAATGGTCGGATCCTGATGAGGCGGCCGTACGACCTGTTTAACCCGACGGACGATGCCTGCGGCGGCCTCCGACCTGACCCAAACGAGGATCTCAGATGCAATTCGCCCACTACTCTCCCACGAAGCTTCTCTTCGGCGCGGGCAAGCTCGCCGAACTCGAACGCGAGCCGCTCCCCGGCACGAAAGCCCTCCTTCTCACGTCGAACGGCACGGCGATGGAGCGGATCGGCGCGCTCCCGCGCGTGCGCGCCATGCTCGAAGCCCGCGGGATGCCCTACGTGCACGAAGCGGCGGCGGAGCCGAACCCCCTCTCCACCACCGTGATGCGCGTCGCCCAGGTCGCGCGCGACGCGGGCTGCGACTTCGTGATCGCGCTGGGCGGCGGCTCCGTGATGGATGCGGCCAAAGCGGTCGGCATCATGGCCGTGAACCCGGGCGAACTCTGGGACTACGTTCAGGGCGGCACCGGCGGCAGGAAGCCGATTGAGGTGACGCCCCTCCCCATCGTCGCGATCACGACGACCGCGGGCACGGGGAGCGAAGTCGACGCGGGCGGCGTCATCACGAACCCCGCCACGCAGGAAAAGGTCGGGATCGGGCATCCGGGCTGCCTCCCGAAGCTCGCGATCGTCGACCCCGAGCTCATGCGCTCCGTTCCTCCGCACTTGACCGCCTACCAGGGCTTCGACGCGCTTTTCCATGCGATCGAAGGCTACGTCACGAAGCGCCCGACGTGGCTCTCCGACATGTACGCGCTCGAATCCGTGCGGCATCTTGCCAAGGGGCTCGTTCACGCGGTGAAGAACGGCGACGACATGGAGGCCCGCGAACACGTCGCGATGGCGAACACGTTGTCGGGCTACGTCATGGTCTGCACGCGTTTGACCTCCGAGCACGCCATGGAGCACGCGCTCTCCGCCTTCCGTCCGGCGCTCCCGCACGGGGCCGGGTTGATCATGCTCTCGATCCCGTACTTCTCCCACATGATCAAGACGGGTGCGCGCTCGGAACGCTTCGTCGAACTCGCCCGCTGCCTGGGCGTCCGCGACGCCGTCTCGCCCCACGATTTCCTCCATGCGCTCCACGAACTTCAGGTCGCCTGCGGCGTCGCCGACCTCAAGATGAGCGACTACGGCTTCACGCGCGAAGACATCCCGGCCTTGGCCGAGAACGCCCGCGCGGTCGGCGCCGCGGCCTTTGAGAACGACCCGGTGGCGCTCACCTTTGAAGACACCGTCGCGATCTACGAGGCGGCGTACCGTTAACGGCTGAGAAGCTGAGAACAGCTGAGCGCAGTTGAAGGAGCCGCAGGGCATCCTGAGACTGCCGACGCGAAAGGGAAACCCCGGTTGAACGGTTCTGCGGAACCGGCGGCCGGGGTTCTTCTTTTCCGTCATTGCCCCCTTCACTTCTCAAGGGCGCTCGGGCCCGGAAGGCCTACAATCATCCTCATGCGCTCCACGCATGAATGAAGGGACTCACGACGGGAATCGTATCGACGAACCGCCCTCGTCCCTCCGTCGTATTCGACCCGATCCACTGCACCTCCCTGCCCCGACACCATGGACTTCCGATCGCTCCGCTACTTCGCCGAAGTCGCCCACCAAAAGAGCTTCACGCTCGCCGCGCAGAAGCTCTTCGTCACGCAGCCGACGCTTTGGGCGGTCCGGTCGGGCCTTGTCCGTTCCTCTCCGCTCAGGATTCATTTTCCGGGCCGGATCCACCGAGCCTTTTCACGATCCGCACGGATCCTTGCTCAATTTCGACAAGCCTCAGATCGAGGCTGTTTCCAGGGATTTCTGCGGCCAGAAAGCCTCGGGTTTCCCCGAGGAGACCTCCGGAGAAGGGGCGACGCGCCCTCCGTCCTGGTCGTTGAGGACGCACGGGGTCCAGCGCCCCGACCGGTTCAGCCGGGGCGGATGATGGTTTTCTCTAATGGGGAGACGCTTCTCCCGAAGGCCTCTACTTCTTCGCGCGGAAGACGACCTTGGCGTTCCCCGACGCCTTGATGGCGTCCAGCGCTTCCTGCGTCAGGTGCCCCAAGGGCATCAGCCCGTTGCTCTCGCGGAAGGGCTTCACGAAGACCGCCAGGTTTCCCCAGGGGATGTAGTAGGTGATGTCGCCGGTTTCGGGCTTCGTCGACTGCGGCGCGCCCGAGGTGGCGAGCTTCGACGGAAGGTACGCGATGCGCTCGGTCGAACCGTAGTCTTCGAAGACGACGGTGACGGGAAGCTGCGCCATGAGGCTCGCCGTCCCGGGGTGGTCGGCAAGGGTGATGGGGTACGTCTTGCCGCCCACTTCCATTTCGAGTTCCGCGGCGCCCGCGATCGTCGCGGCTGCGAGGGCGGCGCCGGCCGCCATCGCCTTGATGAGGTTCTTCGTCGTCATGGTCTTGGTCCTTGTTGGGTTCTTGGGTTGCTTGAGGTTGCTTTCGGTTCTCGGGCGACCCCGCCGGGCGGGGGCTTCTGCCCGGCCGGTCGCGTCCTTTCCTGCGTCTTTGGAATCAGATCTTCTCGAGCCGATACGTCCGGCTCCCGGCACCGATTCTCGCGAGGCATTCGAGCTGCAGGAACCCGCGGTCGATCTTCGTCTTCTCGTCCATGGCGCCGCTTCAGCCCCCAAATGAGGTCCACCGCCGCCTGGTCCGCCGCCACCATGTCGAGGCTCCCGACGATCCCGAGGTTGCCGCCCTTGGGCGCATCGCACCCCGGCACCGGGTCGGCCTTGAGGTTGGTGATCACGTTGATGTGAAGGAGCTTCCTGCCTTCGGCCCTGAAGGCGTCCGAGACGCCCTTCGCGGCGTCCGCCAAGCGCACGAAGAATTCGGGGATGCGGTCGTATCCGGGGCCGTGCACGCGGGCCTTCCCGTCCGGACTCACAAGGCCGATGCCGGTGTTCTTCACGCACCCGGTGTAGCCCGCAAAGCTCGGAATCTTGAAGTTCGTGAGCGCCACGATCGCGGCGTAGTCGCGAAGCATCGCGGCGGGCACCTCGATGTCTTTGAGTTCCGCGCCGCCCGAGACCGGCACCGTGCGGTAGTCGTCTCGCCCCACGTCGCGGTCCAGCACGTCGATCGGCGCGAAGTCGACGCCCTGCTGACGGATCACTTCGATGTGGGTGCGAGTGTGGCGCCGCGAACCCCCGAAGTCCGACGCCCAGTTCGTTTCGATGAAGCCGGATCGGGGATGCTTTCCTGGAGCGACCTCCAGAGGTCGAGGTTCACCGCGGCTTCGCCGCCGTGGATCTTGATGCCGACGCGGCCCTTCACCCCGCCCGCAAGCTTCTCGTAGATCGCCCGCAGGTTCTCGGGCGTGACGGCGTCCGCGTACCAGACCACCGGATCCGTTTCCGCGGCCCGCAGGGGCAGTGCACCCGTAGCGCTCAACGTCGCAAGCGCCGCCACCGTGCGGCAGAGTTCGCGCCGCGTCATGCCGAAAGTCTTCGTCGCCGTCATGGTGTGTGCCTTTCCAAGTGAATGGGTTCGCGGGAAGCGGTTGACCGAGCCGCCCTTGATCCGCATCCTATGCCCTGCCCTCATTCATAGCCATTACTATCTTCTCATGGACATTCATGCGACTTTTGAATGTCTCTCGGCAAAGAAAATCCGGCGATTCCAGATCGCCGGATTTTCCTGGGCTCTGAGGGAAGTCAACGGTTTCCGAACGTTGAAGACGGTCGGTCGCCGAAGGCTTCCGTGAAGGCGCCGCTTAGGGTTTGTTCGGGGCGGCCGGGGTGCCTGCAGCACCACCCTGCGGGGCCTTCGGCGCGAAGAGATCCTCCGACCCGAAGCCCATGCCGACGCCCACGCCGGGCATCCCACCCATGCTGGGCATGCCGCCCATGCCGCCGTTCTTGCCTTCGTCGAGCATGCGCATCATCTTCATATCATTGGGCTTGGGCGGCACCGGATCCTTCGGGGCTTCGGTCATCTTGCCGTAGCTCATCGCCATCTTGACGTTGTGGTCGAGCGCCATGGCGACTTCGTCGTCCTCGGGGAACTGGGCCTTCAGGCGGTTGAAGAGAATCACCGCCTCCTTCCAGTCCGCGCGGTCGAACGCGAACGCGCCGCCCACGATCAGAGCCTTCTGGTTGTAGGGATCGATCTCCAGGGCGCGCTTCGCGTACGCGCCCGCTTCGTCGGTCAGCTGCCCGTCCGAGACGGCGACCAAGAGGTCGGCCAGTTCAGCGAGAGCCACGACGTTCTTCGGATCCAGACGCACCACGTGCTCGTAGGCTTCCTTCGCGCGCGCCAGGTCCCCCTGCTGGTTGTAGTGGTCCGCAAGAATCTCCCAAGCTTCCAAACGGTCGGGATTCTTCTTCACGGACTCTTCCAAGCGTGCGACGTTCTGGAGCATGTTCGCTTCGGCGACGTTCATCGCGCGCACCATCTCGATCTGCTCCTGGGCCTTGGGGTCCAAGGACGAGAAGTCCCCGTACGTGAGGTAGAGCCCCACGGTGACGGCCGGAATCGCGACGAGGGCGGTGAGTGCAGTCGCGAACGGCACCTGCCCCGCGATCTTCCCCTGACGTTCCTTCAAGGGCGCTTCGGGTTCGATCTCGTCCAAAACACGGAGGCAGAGCTCCCGTTCACGGGCTTCAAAGGCTTCCGCCGAGATCCCGCCCTCCGCGCGCTTTTCTTCAAGCCGACGGTATTCGTCCTGAAGGACTTCGACGTTTTCTTCGAGGCGCTTGAGCTCGACTTCCGGCGAGTTCTTTCGGCCGAGCAGCGCACGGGCGAAGAGCCCCACCACCGCGAGCGTGAGGACCGCCGCGATGATGCCGAAAACGATTTCGAGGTTGAGGCCGGAGGCCGCGGCCCCCGCCATGTTGTCCTGCATCGGGCCCATGTTACTCAGCCTCCCGTTTGGAAACGGCGGCGCCGCTCACGGCTTCGGCCACCTTGAGTTCACCCTTGAGAATCCGGCGCGCGGCGTCGATCTGCGCGTCGGTGACCGCGGCGTCCGAATTCCCTGCGCGGCGCCCGCGGCGCGACGAGCCCACGCGCCAGGCGGCGAAGCCCGCCAACAGCACGAACGCGACCGGCGCCAACCAAAGAATCCAGGTCTTCGCCTTGAAGGGGGGCTTATAGAGGACGTAGTCCCCGTAGCGCTCCGTCATGAAGGCGATGATCTCCTCGTTGGTGCGGCCGGCTTCGATCTGCGCCGCGACTTCTCTGCGCAGATCGATTGCGAGCTCCGCGTTCGATTCCGCAATGCTCTCGTTCGCGCAGACGAGGCAGCGGAGCTGCCGGCTCACTTCATAGAGCCGGGGGTTCGCCTGCGGGTCGAATTCCGCGGGGGCGGCTTCGCGTCCCTTGGCGGCTTGTTCGGCGGCCAAGGCCTTCAGGTCGACTTCCGCCGAGGGCTTCCCCTCGTTCATCCACTTCTGCGCCGACACGGCTTCGGGGGTCGCGACGGCCGGGGCCGTCAGCGGAGCCTTCTCTTCCGCAGGGTCAGCCGCAAGAGCCGTCCCGGCGACAAGGACCGAGCCGACGGCCGAGAGCAGCACGGAGGCGACGGTCGTGTTGGTGCGGCGCTCAGGCATGGCGCACCTCCCCGCGGTTGTTTTCACGATGCGGCCGGTCGAAGAGCGCGAAGACGCCGCCCAGGGCCATGAAGAGCGTGCCGATCCAAATCAGCATCACGAAGGGCTTCACGTACGCGCGGATCACCCAGCCGTTCCCGTCCGGGGTTGGCGTCCCCATCGAGACGTAGACGTCTTCGTTCCAACGGTGCGTGATCGCGGCTTCGGTCATCGTCATCTGTTCAACGGCGTCGTAGTTGCGCTTCTCGGGGTTCAATTCCGCGACCTCTTCGCCCGAGCGGTTCAGAATCGTGATCGAGCCCTTGGCGCCCGTATAGTTGGGTCCCCGGTACTCGGCCCAGCTGTTGTAGCGGAAGGTCGCGTCGCGGATCGTCACCACGTCGCCCGGGTACATCGTGACGTTGCGCTCGATCTCAAACGAACTCACCAAAGCGGCGCCGAAGATCAAAAGCGCCACGCCGAAGTGCGCGAGGTGCGTGGCCCAGCGCTGCGCGGGCTGCAGGATCGGATTCAGCCCCTGACGCAAGCGGGTGCGCCCGAAGCGGACGAGGTCCTCGAAGACGCCCCCGGCGATCCAACCGGTGAGGAAGGCCCCCACCAACGCGACGAAGGTCATCTCGCCCATCATAACCCCGACCC
>OGEN01001575.1_pt1 | contig 14210 bp, 13 predicted proteins | sample 1570671 | NCBI WGS metagenome assembly OGEN01 (sample SAMEA2582128, study PRJEB24529) | metagenome | biome: Human gut stool | place: China | collected 2011
CGGGAACGTGTTGGTGGAGAAGCGGGAGTGGACGATGGCGATGGTGGCCTTCATGCGCTCGTCGTTCAGATCCTCGAAGAAGTGGGTGAGCTGCATGGTGGTGAGCATGCCCTTGTACGTGATGGTACGGGCGGACAGGGATGCGAAGTAGACGCCCACCTCATGCTCGACGCGCTTGCGGATGCGGAAGGTCTTGCGATCCAAGTCCACGCCGGCCAGAGCACCGTCCGGAGAGGCGACCACGAGAGTCTTGAATCCTGGCATGGCGGCAAGGGCCTGCAGGCCAAGGCCGTCCGGGTTGGTGGGCACCACGCGCCATGCGAGGACTTCGAGTCCCTCCTCGCGCACGATCTTGGCAATGGCCTGTTCCTGCTGACCGGAGGTTTCGATGTCGCGGTCAAGGAAGGCGATGCCTGCCGCATAGTGACCGGCTTCCGGCAGTTCGGCGGGCACGGTGGCACGCATGAACTCATCCGGCATGCTCATCAGAATGCCGGCGCCGTCACCTGTGTTCTCCTCGGCACCCACGGCACCACGGTGATCAAGGTTGACCAGCACCTCAATGGCGTCGGTGACGATCTTGCGCTCAGGACGCTTGTTCAAAGTGGTGACCATACCCACACCACAGGCGTCATGCTCGTTGGCGGGATCATACATACCGTCCGGAGCGTGGACCGTGAGATCGAGCGGGGCTTTGAATGTCACCGAAATCACCTCAATTGGTTGTGGGCACGTAAGAAAATCATGCCTCTTCGTTCATTGCTGTTGACACAGTACCGTCGCTCCATGTCATTTACGTTTCATGTGTCCATATACCGAGTCGCCATAAAAGTCAATAGTGATTCTCAAGCAATTTTTTTATGGCCAGTTATGGGGGTATTTCGAACTTTTTCGCTCGAAATGTCTATTTGACCACACGAAAATACGATACGGAAACGTCCGTATCGTGAAATGCTGCGTTGGGTGATGTTACGGATTGGCGGCTGTGGACCACCCTCAGTCATGCTTCGCATGACAGCTCCCGCCAGCGGGAACATGAGAACTGTGCATGTCTGACACCATAGCGATCGGCGCGCTCCGCGAACTCACCGAACATGGCATCCACGCGCCCGACGACGTACGGCTCATGGGATTCGACGGTATCCCCTTCTCCGCCTGCACCAACCCACCCATCAGCACTGTGGCGATGGACGTCTCCGCAATGGCTCGTACGGTTATCGATCGCATGGTGACGCTGAACGAGTCGAACCTACGGCATGAACGGCCCGATGACATCACCCATGACCATATCCAGTTCCAGGTGATGCCACGCACGTCGACTCTGTCCGCCTGATACCGGCCGGCACCCTTATGAGTGCCGGCCTTCATCCTTGAAAATATGAAGGCTATGCCACGTACAGCGCGGCGGGATACGTAAGATACGAAATCTCATCGAGCTGATCGACCGTCACATATCCGGCTGGCGCGTTGAGCACGTCCGGAATGCGGTTGACGATTGTGGCGCACGTATGTTCGACGGTCGCCGGCTTGACCACGTGGAACTCCACGTCCGGTTCACCCTCGATCTTCCAATCGCACATATCGCCATCATCCGGCCCGTACACCTTGCCGATACAGGCAGTTTCCAACGTGATGCCCTGATTAGTTTCGGTGGTTACCACGGCGGACATGCCGATGCATTTGCCGACCGGAATCGTCTCGCCCATCGTTTCGGAATACACGTCGACATCGCTGAAATACGGCACACTGGCCTGGGTCTGCGATGCGATGGTAAGCCCAAGCTTCTGGGCCAGCGCTTCATTGGAATTCCATACATACGAGGGCACCACGGTTTCGGGATGCGCGAGCTCGGCCTCGAACTCCTCGGCGGTCAGACCGCAGCCGTGCGCTTTGGCCAAAGCCAGGCCGTAATCCTCGACGTTGTAGCTCACCGCACCGGTGATCTTCTTGATGCTGTGGCATCCGGCGGCGACGGTGGAGACCATGTTCACCCAGTAGATGTCCTGCATGCCGGAGCCGACCATGGTGGCACCGGCTTCCTTGGCGATGATGTCGAGACGGTTCGTGGTGGCCGGATCGGTGGTCCACGGGTAGATGCATTCCTCGCAGGTGGTGATCACGCTGATGCCGCGGGCCAAGCACTGCTCGCACATGGTGGCGATTTCGTTCTCGAAGCTGAATAGCGTGACTACCGCGATATCCGCGTCGCACTCGTGAGTACAGCCTCGGCATCGGCGCGAATCGGCACATTGATGGGGCCGATGCCTGCAAACACACCGGCATCCATGCCCACGACTTCCGGGTTCACGTCGATGGCACCGACGATTTGAATGCCTTTCTCGTGCATATAGCGAATCGTGTACTTCGCCATTTTGCCGCAGCCGTATTGAATGGCTTTGATTGGTTGCATACCGCATGCTCCTTTGCAACAGTGCATATTGGCCATTGGAGAAGTCTCGCCGTCGAGACCAAGCCAATAGCCTTTACTCTACCGACATCAGGCTGGGCATTCACTGATATCGGCGGCACTGGAGTGTCGGGGAGAGTCGGTGTAGCGGTACCACTACCGAACAGAAGGGCTGGGGCCAGTACGAGACCTCCCGCCGAATCACGGCATCTCGCTGATTTTCTGCCCGCCGGGCAGGGGCCCATGCCCATCGGCGTATGCGCCGCTGATCTGGCCGAATCCAACGACCCGAGAGAACGACGCGCAGGGGCTCGAAACCCTTACAGAACTCATCACGGCATACAACAAGGAAATGAGCAATGATTTCCCGCATTGCAATCCCCAGCGGCGCTCATCCGTGGAATATCGTATACATGGTGGCCGAGCGCATTGCCGAATCATGACTGCTCACCGGCGGTCTCATGGTGCAGTTGCACGCCATCATGGGCGGTCTCGACGTGCGTCCCGCTACCGACGCGGATCTGCTTGGCGCGTTGATTCTTAAGAGCGCCGCATACCAAGCAGACCATGCCGGATATGGAGATAGACATCTGTACGATGCCGCAATGCTCGCATCCCTCATCACCGACCCTGATGCCGAAACTCGGCGACTACATAGCCACACGGATCGCAGACGTATCAAGCTCCCGTACGACATGCTCACCGATGAATCACCTTACTGGAACAACCTTGACGAACAACATCGCAGAACAGGATTCGATGCCATAGAGACACTGGCCGATTGGTAGCCGCTCTACCGAACCCGGCTGTGGCGGATACCAGTCAGACCAATCCCGCCTACAACCTACTTCCGGTTACGTAGGGCGTGGAGCATGGCGACGAACACGATAACAATGACCACGGCCATGATCGTACAGATGAGTTTGCCGGGGATGCGTTCGTCGCGGGCCGATTGCATCACGGCGTCTGCCGCTGAGATAGTGCCCGAGGTCTGGGGCTGAGTCTTCAGAGTTGCCGATTGTTCAAAAGTCATACTCTAACGATAATGCTACAGAAAGCGGTTACCATAAAGCGTGCTCACAGTCGCCCGTCATGCGGACTTTTCGAAAACTGTTGATAAATAGCCATTTTCCGCAAAAGCCCTTGCAAAACACTATGATTTAGAATATCTATTAGTATGACGTAAACCATATTACAAACTACTTAAGGTAAGCGCTTACAGTTCGGCATGAGAGACTCCTCACCACGATATGGATGCGCTACAGTCACTATCGATTGATACGCACGCCCCATCGACTACGCGATTTCGCCGTCGCCGTACGCGCGTTCGGAGGCTCGCAGACACGGCTTGCCTTGCACCACCTCGACCTGCGAGGGCGGCGCGTCATCGCCGGCGCGCTTGGCCTGGATCTGTTCGAACAGCATTCGGAAGGACCGCTCCCCCATGTCCAGGAAGTTCTGGGTGTAACTGGTCAGCGCCGGATTCCACATGGCACCGAAGTTGCGGTCGTCAAAGCCTACGACGCTCACGTCAGCAGGCACGCGGCGACCAACCTCCCTTAGACCCCGGATCACAGCGATGGCAGTCTCGTCGTTGCCGGCGAAAATCGCAGTCACATCACCACGACGGCCCAAGGTGCGCCCAGCCTTGACCGACTCCTCCAAATCATCGTCGGGCACGATGATTGGGTCAGGTGCCGTGACGCCGCGCTCCTTGAGCGCGTCACGCCACCCATTGGTGCGGGTGTTATCGGTCGGACCTTCCGGACGCCCCACATGGAACACGGTGCGATGGCCGAGATCCAGCAGATGCATGGTCATCCAACGGCCGCCATCCCTTTCGGCGTTGATGACCTGGTATTCGCCGTCGCCGAAGCTGCCACCCACCACGACCATCGGCATATCTTTGGGAATGTATTCCAGTGCGGCGATGCCGGCCCGGTCGTACTCGTAGACGATCACGCCCGCCGGCCTGATCGACAAACCCATGCGCACGCGAGCCTTGACGGAGTCCATGTCGGACTCGTCCAAAGAAACAATATTGAGCAGGAACCGACGTTTACGGGCGGCGGCCTCCACCCCATGGTTCGTTTCGGACGTGGAGAAGGCGGAAGGATTGGCCGCGAACACCACCACGGAGTCCATCTCCCGGTTCGACAGAGCGCGCGCCACAATGCTCGGCTCGTAGCCCAGCTCCTTGATGGCCTTGGCGATGCGTTCACGCTTGTCTTCGGTGACGTTGACGGTGCCGTTGAGATACCGGGAGACGGTCGGTGCCGAGACTCCGGCCAGTTTGGCCACGTCCTTGATCACCGGCCGGGTGCGGCCCGCACTTCTCGCCATCCTTGTCTCCCCTGTTGTTGTCAGTTGTTGTTATTGCGTATGTTAGAGAACCGGCATCACTATGACAGCCATCCAGTCACACCCATATCCGTTCAGCCGCGCTCCGACTTCGGTTCTCCGTTTTTCGCCGCGATTCATTGTAGTTCATGACGGGGAACCTATACCCAAATCGATAACTTCGTGAAAACCGTACGCTGAGTTGCGGTGAGTGTACGGTTTCCGCGAAATCATCCCTAATTTCGTGAAGAACGTACACTGAATCGTCGTCAACGTACGGTTTTCACGAAATGGGGCCTCATCTCGTGAAGAACGTACACTGAGTCATTCTGAGCGTACGGTTTTCACGAAATGGCAGCTGATTTCGTGAAGAACGTACGCTGAAGATGCCCCCGGTGTCACTGATGACTGTTTTCGGTATGGAAGGCGGCGCAGCAAGGTGTCCTAGGCTAATATCGCCTCCGACAAGACCGTCGGCAAAGCCGTCGACGTCGATTCAAGTTATCCACAGCAACAATTCGCGTGACATAGTATCCACATTTGCCGGTTGAGCTTGTGCAACGATCAAAATCACCCTTAGCGTCGAGATATGAAAGAACACAAGGAAGTTTCTGCACTGCTGCAGCAGGCGAAGCAGGAGCGTCGCTGCTGCTATGGCACCAGTGATGCGCAACGGCGCGCCCTGAAACGTCGCCTGCATGCCGGGGAGCTGGTGTCACCGTATAAGAACCTGTACGCCGACCGAACACTTTGGAACACCATGACCAGAGAGCAACAGTCATTGCAGGTCATACGTGCGTTGTCCGCAATCCACCCTCAGTGGGTATTTGCGGGGTTGAGTGCGGCGTGCGTATACGGACTGCAGCACAACTATTCCCTGCACGACGGCACAGTGCACATCGCCTCGAAGTCCGGCATCGGCGGCGGAGACGAGGCGCGTCTCAACCGCATCTATATCAATCGGATTCCGACGCGGAAGCATAACGGCATTCTCTTGACGACTCCGGCGCGAACGCTGCTCGACTGCGCGGTATTCCCATTCCCACAGGCGCTGCCCATATACGATTCGGCTCTGAGAAAGTCCCTGACGACCATCGAAGAGGTGCAGTCGCTGATGATTCAAAGCGTCTGCGACGAGGTCTCCGTGACCAAGCTGCTGAAGTACGCGGATCCCCTGAGCGAAAACGGCGGCGAATCATTGATGCGTGGCCAGATCACCGAATTGTCTTTCGGCATCCCCCTGCTGCAGGTGCAGTTCATGAATCCCGACAATCCCGCAATGTCATATCGCGTCGATTTCTGTTGGAAGCTCGCAGACGGCCGCATCATCGTGGCAGAATACGACGGCATGGCCAAATACGCCGACATCAGCAACAAGAATCGCGCAAGCCTCCAGGCGAAAATGGAGTACGACCGCAGACGTGATCGGCATCTCCGGGAACAGGGCGTCACCGAAATCGTCCATGTGTTCTATGAGGATCTGCTACGCCCCATCAATCTTGAGACCAAGCTGCTCAAGGCCGGTGTGCCCAAAATCCGGTGAAGATAGGCCCCATTTCGTGAAAACCGTACGCTTACGACGACTCAGCGTACGATTTCCGCGACATGAGGCCATACCTCGTGAAAACCGTACGCTCAGAACAAGGCCGTCAGAAGGTCGACTAGACAACCTCTTAACTACCGAATGGTATCTAAAGAACGGCGATATTCCGCCAGAAACGCCGAGAGCGGAATAGTCCCCTTGCGTTTGTCATCGGACTGCGTTATTCTGAAACCGGTTTCAGAAAGAAGCCGATAAACAAAACTCAAAGCCCCAAGGTTTTGACCAACGAAAGGAAACATGATGTCTCTCAAGGATTCCATGATTCGCGGTCTGGCTGTGTACGGCCTGAGCTCCATGAGCCAGTGCGGTCGCGCCAACAGCAGCACGCTCGTCGACCTGATCAACAAAGCCAACAAGAACGCTCGCTGAGCCATCGGCTCCGGTCCGGCAATCCAATCAGATTAGCCACGGACCCCATAACAACAAAGCTTAAACAACAATCGCAAAGCCGCTCACGGCGATGCGCAAACGAAAGGTAATGATTATGTCTCTCAAGGATTCCATGATTCGCGGTCTCGCCCTCCCCGGTATGGATGCCATCGCCCGCGCCGGCTACGCCGACTCCAAGATGTTCGCCGACATCATCAACGCCGCCAACAAGGACGCTCGCTGAATCTAGCGAACAATCCCGTTCATGAGATTGCATGACACATACGAAGGCAATCCCCCTCAGGCCGCAATCGGCCGGCACACCACAATAATTGAATAACGCAATAATTCAACACAGTAAAACTGAACAATAACCGGGACAACGGGGTCCATATATTCTTTCTTTTCCCATCGTGCGTACGCCGCGCCAGCACAGGTTCACATACGATGCACACGGCCGCCAATACACGATGCGTCATCATCAACGCCCTCACCGCATCATGAGATACTCCCCCGCCCGTTGTCCACACTGTTGCCTCTACAATGCCTGTGATGCACGCCGAACGGCATCCTGCACAGTGACTGAAGAACGAAACACCAAGGGACGGAAATGGATAACGAACTCTTCGAAAAGGCGCCGATTCCGGAGGCGTATTTCTCGCTGGCGATGCCCGTGGTGCTCAGCATGCTGGTCACCTTGGTGTACAACATGGTCGACACCTATTTCATCGCGCATACGGGAAACACCGATATGGTGGCGGGCGTCTCCCTCACCGCGCCAGTGTTCACCGTGATGATCGCCCTCGGCGACATCTTCGGCCTCGGCGGCAGTTCGGTCATCTCGCGCTTGTTCGGCCAACACCGGTTCGCCGACGGCAAGCGACTCAGCGCGTTCTGCTTCTATGCCGCCATCGCCACCGGCCTGCTGATTCTGGTGCTGGGCCTGGCGTTCCGCGACCCGATGCTCGCGCTGCTCGGCGCCACTGACGACACTTGGCAGTATGCCTCCGACTTCTACACACTGATCATCGTCGGCTCGCCGTTCATCATCGTGTCGATGACGCCGTCCAACCTGCTGCGCACCGAAGGCCACGCCGTGCAGTCCATGATCGGTTCGGTGGCCGGCACGGCGGTCAACATCGTGCTCAATCCCCTGTTCATCCACGGATTCGGCTGGGGTGCTGCGGGTTCGGCCGGTGCCACCGTGATCGCCAACATCTGCACCGACGCCTATTTCGTCTGGTTCACGCTGCGTCACAGCAGCAACCTGTCCATCGACCCGCGGACCGTCATCGACCGCGCGCGCCGGCGTCTGGCGGTCACGGCCCGGGAGGTCGGGAGCATCCTCGCCATCGGCATCCCCTCGGCGATCACGAACCTCACGCAGAGCGTCGGCATCGTCATGATCAACCTGTTCCTGCTCCCCTACGGTACCGACGCGGTAGCCGCGATGGGCATCGCGCTGAAAGTCATCATGATCGCGGTGCTGGTTTTCGTGGGATTCGCGTTCGGCGCGCAGCCGCTGATCGGCTACAACTACGGCGCCCGCAATATGCCTCGACTGCGCGGCATTCTGCGTTTTTCCTACCTGTTCCTGTCCCTGTTCGCCCTGGTGATGACCGTGGTGCTCAGCCTGTCCGACCGTCTACTGATGGGATTCTTCATCGAGGACGCCACCATCATCACGCTGGGCGCCGGCATGCTGCGGGTTCAGCTGCTGAGCCTGGTGTGCGTAGCCGTCGTGATGGTCACGACCTGCACCTTCCAGTCCGCAGGCAAGGCGGTCGGCGCCTTTGTGCTGTCGATCAGCAGGCAGGGTGTGATGCTGGCGATTACCCTGTTCGTCGGCTCCCGGCTGGCCGGCTATCAGGGTGTAATCGCCGCGCAGGCCATCGCCGATCTGCTGACCGCGATTGTGGCGGTCATCCTGTTCGTCGTGATGTTGCCTGAGCTGCGCAGTCGGAAAGCTCGCTGATAGAGCAACACGAGGTTTAGCAGACACGCATTCGGAGAGCCAATACGCTGCGTAATATTGCGCGCGATATTGCGCAATGGGAGGCGGTGCCGTTTTGTTGGACTCATCGTTGATTCCATCACCACCAATCATGTCACAAGACCGAGCTCGCGTCGACGATCCATGATACCAGTTCCACGATGCCGGTGTCGCTATCTTTGCGATACACGGCGGTCAGTTCGCCGCAGCTCACGGTTTCCAGTGTGGCGCGCACGTCTTCCTTTCCGGTACTCGCTCCCGCTGCGGGAGCTGTCTCGCATAGCGAGACTGAGGGTGGTTCTCAGCGCTGCCCCCCCAGTCGGGCGAAGCCCGCCAGCCCCCGCCAGCGGGAGCCTGCTCACAGTTGTAGGGTTCGTACGATTTGTTCGGTGGTGCGGGTCACGTTGGCGGCCGCATCGGCCAACAGCTCACTAAGGCTGGCGGCTCCGGGCGCGATGCCGAATACCGCGTCGATGCCGACCTCATGCAGCTCATCGATGCCGGTGCCAATATGCCCGGCTACTGCGATGACCGGCTTGCCGTGGCGCTTGGCGGTTTCGGCCACGCCGGCCGGGGTTTTGCCGAACTTGGTCTGGAAGTCGATGGAGCCTTCGCCGGTGAACACCACGTCAGCCCATTGCGCGGCCGCATCGAGTCCGGATTGTTCGATGACGATGGCGATGCCCGGGCGGAATTCGGCGTTTAGGAAGCCCTTCAGCGCTGCACCGATGCCACCGGCCGCGCCGGCACCCGGCACGTCGTTCACGGCAACGCCGAGCTGGCTGTCGATTACCTGCGCAAAATGCGCGAGGGCGGCGTCCAATGTGGCGACATCATCTTTGGACGCACCTTTCTGCGGGCCGAACACGGCGCTGGCGCCGGTGGGGCCGGTCAGCGGGTTGGTCACGTCGCAGGCGGCGGTGATGGCGACGTTCTTGAGAGCCGGGTCCATCGTGCTGATATCGATGGTGGTCAGATTGGCGAGGGCCGCTCCCCCGTGTGCCAAGTCGTTACCGTTCTTGTCCAGAAGACGAACGCCGAGGGCCTGCAGAAGTCCGGCACCGGCGTCGTTGGTGGCGCTGCCGCCGAGCCCGACGATGATGCGCTTGGCTCCGGAACGGACGGCGGCGAGCATGAGTTCGCCGGTGCCGTAGGAGGAGGCGATCAACGGGTTGCGTTCTTTGGCTTCAAGCAGTTCCATTCCGCTGGCTTCGGCTGTCTCGACCACGGCGGTCGTGCCGTCGGCGAGCAGACCGAAGTGGCCTTCGACAGGCCGGCCGAGCGGGTCGTGGACCGGCACGGCGTGCATCGATCCGCCAGTGGCGTCGACAAGCGCACGTGCGGTGCCTTCACCGCCGTCGGCCATGGGAAGGCAACGGACCTCGGCATCGTGGTCGGCATTCTCAATCCCCTGAGCCATCGCCCGGGCCGCCTCCATGGCGGTCAGGCTCTCTTTGAAGGAGTCAGGGGCGCATAAGTATCGCGTCATGCTTCGAGCATACCGCACGACACGACGAAACGGTAAACGTTTTCCGTAATTCGCTTGATTATTTTTTTGTTCAGAATTCAGGCTTTCCAATCCACAATGCTACTATTGCAAGCAAAAATGCGATATCGTTTCGGTAAACGTTTAGACACGTTTTCCGTTTCAGGGAAGAAAAGGATCGATTCGATCGTGGCTGTACAGAACGATAAGGCGCAATCGCCAGCGACATTGATGGATGTCGCCAAAGAAGCCCAAGTCTCCATCGCCACCGCATCCCGCGTGCTCAACGGCAGCACCCGCAAGGTACGCAACCAATCGTATGTCAAGGTGATGGAAGCAGCCACCAAGCTCAACTATCGTCCCAACGCCTATGCTCAGGCAGTGGCCAAAGGCACCGCACCGAACATCGTGCTGCTGGTCTCCGATATCTCCGATCCCTACTTCGCATCCGTATCGCAAGGCGTGGTCAAGGCGGCGGCCGAACGCGGCATTTCCGTGACCATCGGCGTGGCAGCCACCCCGCACGAAGAGTTGGAGGCGGTGCGTAAGTCCGTATCCACCAGGCCGCGCGGCATCATCATCTCCGAAAGTGAATACACCGACGCGCCGGAACGCCAGGCGTTGCAGACGGAACTCACCCAGTACGAAGCATCCGGCGGACGTGCCGTGTTCGTGCTCAACCGCAACCTGCCCTTCCCGGCCGTGGACGTGGCGAACGATGTCGGCGCGCGCGCCATCGCAAAGCTGATCGTCGATTCCGGGTATACGCGCCCTGCGATTCTCAAGGGCGATGACGCACATCGCTCCTCCAAAGAACGACTGGCCGGTGTGATGGAAGTGCTGGACGAGGCAGGCATCACCGTGGATCCGAAAGCCGTGGCGAATGGTAAGTTCAGCCGTACCGACGGCTATGCGGCCGTCATGCAAATGGCCCGATCCGGACTGCTGAAGCCGGGCGAAGGCGCACTGTACGACGGCAAAGGCATCGATTCAATCATCGCGCTCAACGACGTGATGGCCATCGGTGCGATGACCGCGTTGCGCGCCAACGGCATCGAGCCGGGTCAGGAAATCGGCGTCACCGGTTTCGGCGACATCCCCTACTCCGCCGACGTGTTTCCGCCACTGACCACCGTGCATCTGCCGCTGGCCGAAATGGGCCAGGCCGCCGTGGACAGCATCCTGTCCAACCGCGATGACGGGGAGGCCACCGGCGGCACTGCCAACCGCCTGATCTACGTGCAAAGCGCCCCGGACGTAGTCCTACGCGGTTCCCTCCCCCGCCGGTAAAACAAAAATAGCTCCCTCTGACGGTGTAACCACAACTAGCGAACAGGTAATGGCGACTGCCGCGCACCATACCACCGACTCATACACCGACGAAATCGAAGAACTGTCCGATTCCCGAGTCATTGAGCAACCGGCCACGCCGAGTGGGCACCACTCGATGATTATCGGATACGGTAATCAGGCCTTCGCTGACCATTGGGGCGAGTTGGTCAACCGAAACGGTTCGGAGAGTCTGGGGCGTGCTGCTCATACCCGCATCGTTGATGGCGCGGTTGATGCGGTCGAGGTCAAGGCCCTCGTGCAGGCGCAGCCCGAGCATGATGAGCTCTTCGAGGTTTTCCTCGGGAGTGATCGTCTCGCTATCGGCCCACGGCACACGGTTCTCGTTGATGGCCGTGCCCCACAAACGCGGGTGCGCGATGTCCCAGCTGCGCAGACCGTGTGAGACAGAAACCACCCCCAGTCCGGCATCCGCCGGACAGCCCCCGCCAGCGGGGGCTGTCAGCGAAGCTGACTGGGGGTGGTCAGCCTCGGTCACCGCGTTGTAGTGGGAGTGGGCACCTGGCCCTAGACCGGCCCAATCGACGTTGCGCCAGTAGCCGAGGTTGTGCTGGCTTTCGTATCCGGGGCGGGCCCAGTTGGAGACCTCATACCATTCGAGGCCGGCGGCGGCGAACAGGTCGTCAGCGATCTCGTATTTAGCTGCCTCGTCATCGTCATTGGGTTTGGGCAACGTGCCGGCGGCAATCTGACGGCCCATTTTCGTGGTCGGCTCCACGGTCAGTGCGTAGGCGGAGATGTGGTTTACGCCAAGATCGATGGCGGTCGTGACCGAGGTGCGCCAATCGTCCAGGCTCTCCCCCGGTGCACCGTAAATCAGATCCACGCTGGAGCGCAGGCCGGCCTTATTGGCGGCATTAACGCCTGCGGCCACGTTGGCCGGCGTATGCGTGCGGTCGAGGGTTTTGAGCACGTGCGGCACGGCAGATTGCATGCCGAAGGAAACACGGGTGAAGCCGCCGGCAGCGAGCTCATTGATGTAATACTCGTTGACCGTGTCCGGATTGGCTTCGGTAGTGATTTCCGCGTCGGGCGCGATGCTCCAGATCTTGCGGACGGCATCGAGCATGGCGACCAGATCGCGGGCGGCGAGAATTGTGGGGGTGCCGCCGCCGAAGAACACGGTGGAAACCGGCGGCTCCTCGATGCCGTGGTCGAGCTGCCACTGCTTGGTCAATTTCATTTCCCGAATGACCATATTGGCATAGTTGCCGCGCGAGGCCCCCGCACCAAGATCCGTAGCCGTGTAGGTGTTGAAGTCGCAGTAACCGCAGCGCCGCAAGCAGAACGGGACGTGGATGTAGACCTCGAACACTAGCCCTCGGTCTTCTGAGCGGCGCGGATCTTGTCTTTGGTGTCGCGGTCGTTGGAGTCCTCGCCGGTGGACAGGGCTGCGATGAACGCCTCCTGCGGCACCTCCACATGGCCGAGCATCTTCATGCGCTTCTTGCCAGCCTTCTGCTTTTCGAGCAACTTGCGCTTACGGGTGATGTCGCCGCCGTAGCACTTGGCGAGCACGTCCTTGCGTAACGCACGAATGTTCTCACGTGCGATGATGCGCGAACCAATCGCAGCCTGAATCGGAATCTCGAACTGCTGACGCGGAATCAGACTACGCAGTTTCTTGGTCATCATCACACCGTACGAATACGCCTTATCGCGGTGAACGATGGCACTGAACGCATCGACCTTCTCGCCCTGAATAAGGATGTCCACCTTGACCAAATCGGCGGACTGCTCGCCATCCTCATGGTAATCAAGGGAAGCGTAGCCCTTGGTGCGGGACTTGAGCTGGTCGAAGAAGTCGAACACGATTTCCGCCAGCGGAATGCGGTAGTGCATCTCGACACGATCGGTGGAGATGTACTCCATCGTGCCCATAATGCCACGGTGGTCCTGGCACAGATCCATCACCGCACCGATGAATTCCTTGGGCGTGATGATGTCGGCGGCAACCATCGGCTCGACAATCTTCTTGATTTTGCCGTCCGGGAATTCGCTCGGGTTGGTCACATGATGCTGGCTGCCGTCCTCGGCGGTCACGTCGTAGGTGACGTTCGGGGCGGTCTGGATCAGGTCGAGGCCGAACTCGCGGGAGAGTCGCTCGTTGACGATTTCCATGTGCAGCAGACCCAGGAAGCCGCAGCGGAAGCCGAAGCCTAGGGCCACGGAGGTTTCCGGCGTGTAGATCAGGGCGGCGTCGTTGAGCTTGAGCTTGTCGAGTGCATCACGCAGTTCGGGGAACTGGGCGTTGTCGATCGGGAACAAACCGGCGTAGACCATCGGCTTCGGGTCGCGATAGCCGGGCAACGGCTCGGCGGCCGGGCGGACGGCCGAAGTCAGGGTGTCGCCCACCTTGGACTGACTCACATCTTTCGCACCGGTGATGATGTAGCCGACCTCGCCGGCACCGAGTGCCTTGGTGCGGGTCATATCGGGGCTGATCACGCCGATTTCAATGGGATCGTGGGTCATGCCAATGCCCATCATGTGGACCTTTTCGCGGTCGTGCAGTTCGCCGTCCTCCATACGGATGTAGGTGACGATGCCGCGGTAGGAGTCGTAGACGGAATCGAAGATCAGCGCGCGGGCGGGGGCATCGGGGTCGCCGTGCGGGGCGGGCACGTCCATGACGATCTGGTCGAGCAGGTCGGCCACGCCT
>OGEN01001579.1_pt1 | contig 14170 bp, 10 predicted proteins | sample 1570671 | NCBI WGS metagenome assembly OGEN01 (sample SAMEA2582128, study PRJEB24529) | metagenome | biome: Human gut stool | place: China | collected 2011
GCCCTCAGGCCGACAGCGACCGACCGCGAAGACGGTTGGAAAGGATGAAGATCAGTCCTTCCAGACTTCGTCCGCGATCTCGCGCACGAGGCGGACCTTCGCCCACTCTTCGTCTTCCGTCATGAGGTTGCCCTCTTCGGTCGAGGAGAAGCCGCACTGAGGCGAGAGGCAGAGCTGCGCGAGCGGCACGTACTTCGTCGCCTCCTCGATGCGGGCCTTCACGGCCGCCTTGTCTTCGAGCTCAGGGAACTTCGACGTGATGAGCCCCAGGACGACCGTCTGATCCTTGATGAAGCGGAGCGGCTCAAAGGTCCCGGCGCGCTCGGAGTCGTACTCGAGGAAGAAGCCGTCCACCGCGCAGCCGCCGAAGAGCGTTTCGGCGACGGGTTCGTACCCGCCGGACGAAAACCAGGTCGAGCGGAAGTTCCCGCGGCAGATGTGCATCGTCACGGTCATGTCGGCGGGCTTTTTGGCCAGCACCTTGTTGATGCACTCGACGTACTTCTTCCCGACCGCATCGACGTCGATCCCGCGGGCGGCGTAGGCGGCGCGCTTCTCTGCCGAGCAGAATTCGCCCCAGCTCGTGTCGTCCAGCTGGAGGTAGCGGCAGCCGCGCTTGTAAAGCGCCAGGAGCGCGTCGCCCCAGGCTTCGGCCATGTCGTCGAAGAAGGCCTGCGGGTCCGCGGCGTAGCGCTCCGTCGGCTTGTAGTTCTCTTCGCGCACCGCGCAGATGAGGTGGAGCATCGACGGGGACGGGATCGTGAACTTGATCGGCGTGCCGGGGGCGACTTCGTCGACGATCGCTTTGAGGCGGTCGTAGGCTTCGAGGAACGGATGGTCTTCGGGGAAGTCGATTTTGCCTTCCACCACGACCGTCTCGGCCTTCGGCTGATGGCCTTCGAAGTGCACGGACCAGGCTTTGGCCGACACGTGGCGGATGCCCAAGAGGCCGGCCAAAAAGTCGAGGTGCCAGAACGCGCGGCGGAATTCGCCGTCGGTGACGGCGGTGAGGCCGTTGTCGAGCTCCTTCTTCACGAGCGTGCGGATCGCGTCGTCCTCGACGCGCGTGAGCTCTTCGCGGGTGATCTCGCCCGCTTCGAACTTGCGGCGGGCGGCGTGGACTTCGGCGGGGCGCAGGAAGATGCCGACGACGTCGGCGCGGTACGGGGGCAGGACGTGAGCCATGGGGGTACTCCTTGATCGTGTTTGCAGATTCGACCATTCTGCGCCCGGCGCGATCCGTTGACCAAGGTCAGGCGGACGCACCCGCGGTAATACCTCAAGGAAGGCGCAGATGACGGGCCTTGCGGCCGCTCGAAGTCCTTCGAAGTGAACGCTCCCCCTCGCCCGGTCAGCCGACCCGCCCGGCGGCGCCGTTCCTTCGTCTTTTTGTCGAAAACGGCTCACGCGCCGGATGATGTGCGGTGTTTCGCCGAGGAAAACCGCCGCGCGCCCGTGCGACAATGTGGGGCCTTACAAAAACGATTCAACCCCTCGGCTCACCCACGCCATGTCTCTCTTTCAGCTGCGCCAGTCGGCGCTTCTACTCATCACCGCCTTCATCTGGGGCTGCTCCTTCGTCGCGCAGTCGGTCGGGATGGACTCGGTCGGCCCCTTCACGTTCACCTCCGGCCGCATGGCCCTGGGCGTGATCGTGCTGCTCCCCCTTATTTTCTGGCGCCGCAGCCGCCTCCCCGCGCCCGAAGCCGCGCGCCGACGCTCGCCCGAGTACAAGAAGAACCTGCTCGTAGGCGGGGGCCTCTGCGGCCTCTGCCTCTTCGGGGGCGAGTCGCTCCAGCAGTTCGGGCTCGTCTTCGGGACTGAAGTCGGCAAAGCCGGCTTCATCACCGCGCTCTACATCGTCCTCGTGCCGCTCCTGGGGCTCTTCGTCGGCCGGCGCACGACGCCTCTCATCTGGGCGGGGGTCGCGACCGCGGTCGTGGGCCTCTGGTACCTCTGCATCCCGCCCGAAGGCTTCACGATCTCCGCCGGGGACTTCTTCATCTTCCTCTGCGCGCTGGTCTTCTCGCTTCACATCCTCGTGATTTCGTTCTTCGTCACGAAGGTCGACGCGGTGGAGCTCTCCGTCACGCAGTTCGCCGTGGGCTCCGTCACCGCCACGATCGCGATGATGCTCTTCGAGCACCCGACGTGGGAGGGCGTCCTCGCGGCCGCCATCCCGATCCTCTGGGCCGGCGTCATGAGCAACGGCATTGCCTACACGCTTCAGATCGTGGGCCAGCGCGGCATGAACGAAACCGTCGCGAGCCTGATTCTGAGTCTGGAGAGCGTGGTGTCCGTTCTCGCCGGTTGGGCGCTTCTGAACGAGATTCTCAACGGCCGAGAACTCTTCGGCTGCGCGCTGATGGCGGTCGCCGTGGTGTTGGCGCAGCTTCCGATGCCCTCGAAGAAGACCGCGAAGAAGGCGAAGAAAACGGCAGGAGCCGTCGCGGAAGCCGAAGGATCCTGATCGGACGGGACGGGACGGGACGAATCAGTCGGGCCCGTCAGACCGGTCCGAAGGGTCGACAGCGAGAGAGCCGCGTGGTCACGCGGCTCTCGTCGTATCTGCGGGTTGAGGTTCCAGTCGCAGATTCAGACGTCCGTTCAGACGTCCAGGGCCTCGATCTCGGGAAGACTCCCGTAGCGGCCCTTCCGGTAGCCGCCGTAGACGGCTTCGGACTTCCTCACCTTCCACTGCATCAAGGGCACCGCGCGCGTCGCCTCGTCGACGTCCTTCGAGCACATCCACACCTGGTCGCGCCGGAGCCGCTTCGGGGTCCCCGGATAGGTTCCCACGGCTTCCAGCACCGAATCCCGATGCACCGCGAGAATCCACTGCGAAGCGTGCGCGGCGTTTTCCTCCCGCTGCCAGAAGGCGATCAGGGCTTCCAAGAGCATCGGGTGGAGGTGGTGTTCGCCGTCGTCGATCAGAACGGTGAGGTCTCCGGCGTTGGCGAGCACGAGGGACGCCAATGCGAGGATTCTCTTCACGCCCGCCGACTCCTTCTCCCAGGGGACGACGGGGCCGCCCGGGCGGTGGCGCACGCCCTCGGGCTCGATTCCCGCCACCATCAGGTCGGCGGTCGCGAGAAAGCGGATCGCGTGGGCTCGGGCCGCGGGGTTCGCAAGCAGAAAGTCGAGCTTCAAGGGCACGCCCTCACGAAGCACGATCAGCCGCTCGTCGAACCAGTCCCAAATCGGGCGGAGCTGCTCCGACCCCAACATCACCGCGGTCGGGAGAAAGAGCGCGTCCGCGCGGGTCGCCTCCTCCCAAGCCTTCCTGCGGCCCTTGAAGTACGGCCCATACTTCACCGCGTAGGCTTCTTCCTCGGGGATGTAGACGCGCTCGAAGTAGACGCGCGGACTCACGCCGTTGTAGGCGACGAGGTACTCCTCTTCGATCCGTTCTTTGCCGCAGAGGAACCCGTACTGCCAGCGCATGCCTTCGAGCTCCAGCGTCACCTCGAAGTAGGTCGGCTCCTTCTGGATCCCCTCGTCGTAGAGGAAAGGATCGTGCCCCTCGTAGGCCGGGGCCTTTTCGGGGGCGGAGGTCATCAGCGCGCTCGTCCTCACGACCCGCTGCATCGCTTCGAAGGCGGCGAGCATGTTCGTTTTGCCGGACGCGTTGGGACCCAAGAGGAACGCCGTTTTGAGAAGCGGCGGCAGGTCCTTTCGGCCCGTGTCGCACGCCGAGAATTCCAGGCCGTCCGGCGCCCGCATGTAGGCCCCCATCGAGAAGACCTGTTCGTCGCGGTAGCTGCGGAAGTTGGCGAAGCGGAATTCAACAAGCATCGGTTGGGTCGTAAGGCGCTGGGTGTTGTGGGGCGGTGCGGACGGGGTGCGTGAATGCATTCGAACGCTTCCCGCCGCGGGCGTCCCACTATTCTAGAGCGCGAGGAGAAAACGCAAGGATGCGGAGAAAGTCCGGACCACGCCCGGCCGACGGAACCTGCCGCTCATTTGCCGTTTTGCCGGGGCCTTCGCTAGAATGCGGTTTCCGCGCTGAAGAAGCGCCTGCGGAGGCGTGGCAGAGCGGTTGAATGCACCGGTCTTGAAAACCGGCGATGGCTAACCCCATTCGTGAGTTCGAATCTCACCGCCTCCGCCAGATGAGCCTGCAAGTCGTTGAACTTGCGGGCTTTTTCTTTATTCTCACCGCCCCCTCAACGGGCGGCCGCTGGGACTGACGCACCGCGCTGATCAAACCCCTCCAAGGGTATCTCCCACAACAGGATTACCCTCGGTTTGGGGTTTTCTGAGACCTGAAACCCGGTACTTCCGGGTACGCTTGAAACTCACCCCAGCGGGGACCGCCGCGGAGATGTTGCGTCAAACGGCGTCCTGCGGAAAACCGCAACGCTCGAACCCTATCGAGCCTCCAAGCCCGGCCACTCGGAGCGAGTGCCGGGCTTGATCTTTTCAGGGAAGAACCTTCGCACGAGAGGCAGCTGCGCCGTATCATCGATTCAGCCCCAACCATCCTCAAGAGACTGACGATGACCACCCCCATCATCACCGCCCGCGCCCTGCTCGACGCCTATTGGGACCTCCAAATCCCGATCGAACCTGAAGCCTTCGCCGCCAAGCTTGGGTTGCGGATCGTCGAGACTCCAGCCATGGGCCTGATGTCCTCCTCGCTAGAGCGGGACGACAAGATCATCTGCTTGAACGCCGACGCCTGTCCCGAGCACCGACGCTTTGCCGTTGCACGCGAACTTGGGCGTTGGTGTCTCGGCTTCTCCCGAAGGGCGTCCGCATCCGAACTCGAGCGCCTGGCCGTCGACCCCGATGAGGAATGCCGGGCGGACCAGTTCGCCTTGGAACTGCTCATGCCCGGCATCGCCGTGAAGGCCATGATGGAGATCCACCGCGTGAGGGACCCCGTCGCCCATCGGAAAGCCTTCGGCGTCTCCTCTCTGGCGCTCTACGCCCGATTGGACGCGCTCGGGTACTTCCTTTAAAGACCGACATCATCTGAGAAAGCTCGGCTTCCCGCGCAGCGCCGTCCGAATGGTCTCGGCCTCCACATCCGTCAGACCGTAGAGCCGCATGACCTCGGCGTCGAGCGCCCCGTAGAGCGCCTCAACATCCTCACCGCGATCCGCGCTCATGATGCGCTCGACCTCCCGGACGATCTGCTCCTGCACCTCGTCCGGCACCACCGGGATCGGCAGCGCCTCCAAGTGTGAACGGAGCATCTTCACCGAGCGGAAGCGCTTCGCGAGCCAGAAGGCCGCGGCGCTCGAATTCAGGATCGCGAGGACGTACTTCATCCGAAGGCCGGGGATCTCGGGGATGAGGATGTTGGCGCTGTTGAGCGACAACCTCCGCCCGTCGTCGTACGCGAAGACCGGCACCTCCGAAATGAAGCGGTAGAGGAGCTTCTCCTCCGCCCGGTACATCGCCGTGGGCGCGACCTGCTGGAACGCGTCCGGCGTGAAGCGGATGAAGTTCTTCGGCGTCCTGATCCCGAACCTCCGGATGTCGCCTCCCTTGAGGACGGGCTCCATACCGGGAAGCTTCTCCGCCGAGAGATGCGCCTTGTTGTCGCCCGTCACGATCCCGAGCGCGAACTTCGCATGTCCCTTGAGATGCGCGGCATTCTCCATCCGCTCCATGGCGGCGAGGCACCGTGCCTCCTCTTCCGACACGTCCAACGCGAGAACGTCCTCCGGGAAGGTGCGGGGCTCGCCGATGACGAACGCCCTCCCGCCGGTCGACACCCGGCATCCGACGACCGTGGGCACTGCGCTCAGCCTAAGCCCAAGGATCACCGACGGGCACTGCACGCCGGGGAAGGCCTCACCCAAGTAGGCGGCGAACCTGAAGTCGCAGCGCTCCAGCACCAAACGCCGCAGCGCGGCATGGGACGAGACCGTCAGAATCGACTCAGGCAGCACGAAGGCCACGGTCCCTTGGGGAGTCAGCATCGACAAGGCCTTTTCGACCATCAGCGCGCTCGACTCAGGGCGCGCTCCGCGGGCGGTCCGGAAGCGCCACCGGAGTTCGTCTGCGTACGGCTTCGTGAAGGCCGCGCCCCAAGGCGGATTCCCGAGGACGACGTCAAAGGGCATCAACGGCGCGTCCAGCAGCGAATCGCCCACCGTGAAGTGCGCGCAGAGCTCCTCGGTCGGCGCGTCCTTCTCCATCAGCGCGACGTTGATGCGCGCGAGCCGCACGCTCGTCGCGTCGACGTCCTGCCCGTAGATGAGCTTCCGGTCCACGCCCGCCGTGAGGAGCCCCAGGAGGAAGTTCCCCGACCCGCAGCAGGGGTCGCAGAAGGTCTTCTCCGACAGGTCGCCCTCGGCGTCGCGGAGGTTTTCGATCAACCGACGAACGATTCGCTCCGGCGTGTAGTACGTGCCGGTGCTCTTCCTCAGGCCCAGGTCCCGGAGCGACAGGTAGAGAAAGCCTAGCGCGTCTTCTCCGCGCACCCAGTTGAGCCTGCGGGTGAGCGCGGGAAGGAGCCGCCCGATCCGTGCCTCGTCGGGAACGGTACCGTCGAGAAGATCGACGACGAGCCTCCTGAAACTCTCGTGACCGTCCCCTACGGAGACGTCCGCGATGAAATCCGCCAAAAGGTTGTTCTTCCAAGCGGCGGCGCCCCGGCTCTGGAAGTAGAGCTGCAGGGCGAAGTTCGCGAGAAGCACCTTGAGGTCTTCGTCGTCCCTCACCAGGCCTGAGGCCAAGAGCTCCACGCCCAACGCCCGGTTGTGGGCGTCCGAGATGTAACCGTCAAACAGCTCCCGACCGCGCACGGCCGATTTGTTCCGCCGAGCTTTGAGTTTGGCGCTCTCGTCCGAACTCAGACTCTCGATCAGCCGCTTGACGTAGGCCCGACTGAAGTACCCACCCACGTCGGGCGCGATTCGCCCGGAGCGGATCCAATTCCTCACCGTCGCGCGCGAGACGCCGAGCGCACAGCTCACGTCCTCCGGCAGGAGAAGCAGCGGGAGCTCGTCCGGGACTTGCGGCCACTTTTGAGGGGCGGGGTCGGGGAGCTTGGCGTCCTTGGGAAGGAGCCAGGTGCCGCCTTCCCGCCGGACGCCCGGAATGCGGCCTTCTTCGCAGAACTTTTCAAGCGTGCCGGCTGCGAGGTGGAGTTTGGCGGCCGCGGCGGCGAGCGTGAGGTGCATGATGCTTCTCCAGGGGTCACGAAAGCACTATAGGCCCAAGAAACGGGCGTCTCAACGGCCGGGGCCTCAGCCCTCGACCTTCTCCTCCCGCGCCTTCACCTCCGCCGTGCCGGTCAAGTCCGCCATCAGCGCGTAGACCTCTTCCTTCCGCTCCGCGTCCATCAGGTCGAGCCCGAACTTGTGCGTGAAGAAGAACCCCTCCAAAGCCATGATCACCAAAAGCATCCGGGTACGGCGGCGCTTCGGAAGGCGCAGGATCCGGGCGTAGAGACGGTCGTACCAGGCGCGCACGGGCTTGAGCAACTCCGGCTCGTGCGCCTGTTGGCTCAGAAGCTGCACGCCCACCGACGCCCAGCCTTTGTTGTCCGCGTCGAAGCTCCTGAACCACGCGATGAAGCCGGGCACGAGCGTCTCCTCAGGGGGACCCTCGAACATCGCCTCGTGGCGGTGAAATTCGCGCTCCAGATGCTCCGCGTAGTTTTCGATCATGGCGGCTTCCAAGGCGCGCTTCGTCGGGAAGTGGTACATGATCGCCCCCTTGCTCACGCCCGCGCGTTCGGCGACGCGGTCCATGCTGAGGCGCGCGATGCCCTCTTCCAGAAGCAGCTCGCGGGCGGCTTCGAGGAGTTCGGCTTTGGTGCGTTGAGCTTTCTTGATCGTCATCTTGTGTCCCGGGGGAAGACATGTTGCTTCAGGCGACTATTATGCGTAAACGCCCCGGCAGACGCGGGATCTGCGCGGGGCGTTTTTGTCAGCGGCCGGACAAAGCCCGATTACTTCGCGGCTTCGGCGGCGGCCTTGCCGGCGATGCGGCCGAACACGATGATGTCCGTGTAGGCGTTGCCGCCCAGACGGTTCGTGCCGTGCGTGACGCCGGTCACCTCACCCGCAGCCCAGAGGCCCGGGATCACCTTGCCTTCGGCCGTCAAAGCCTGGGCCTTTTCGTTGATGCGCACGCCGCCCATCGTGTGGTGGGTCGAGGGGACGGCCTTGATCACGTAGTACTTGCCCTGGCTCATGTCGACGAGGCCGGAACGATGGTTGAAGTCCTTGTCGTTGCCCTTCCCGGCCATGGACGACACGCGGTCGACCGTGCCCTTCAACGATTCGTACGGGATCTTCGTGAAGTCGGCGATGCACTTCAGGTCGTCGCAGGTCGCCATGATGCCCTGCTTCGTGAAGGCTTCATACTCGGTCGTGTGCGTCCCGACGGTGTTCGAGATCGCGCCGATCTTGTCGTTCCAGAGCACCCAGCAGTAGCCGCCGGTCTGCTCAAGGATCGCGTGCGAGAGCACGTCGCGGCGGTCAAGCTCTTCCACGAAGCGCTTCCCTTCCTGGTTGATCATGATCGCGCCGTCGAAACGCGAGTCGGCGATGAGCTCGATCACGCCCGAAATCGGGTCGCAGATCGGGTACGTCTGAATGTAGCCCATGTTCACCAATTCTGCACCAGCGCGCTCCGCCATATAGAGCGCTTCGCCCGTCGTTCCAGGGGCATCCGTGGTTTTGAAGCGTTCGTCAATCGACGGATTGTACTTCTTCACCATCTCGGGATTGGCACCGAAACCGCCCGTGGCGAGCACGACGCCGCCCTTGGCGTTGAAGGTGTATTCGGCGCCGTCCATCGTGGCCTTGACGCCGACCACGCGGCCGTCCTTGTCCTTGATGAGCTCTTCGGCCTTCATGTTGGTGATGACCGGAATGCCGAGCTCATCGGCCTTCGCCTGGAACTTCGTGATGAATTCCGTGCCGGTGTGGCCGACCGGGATGAGGGCGCGCTTGCGGCTGTGACCGCCGAAGAAGAAGAGGTTGTCGTCTTCGAAGCGAACGCCGAGGAAGTCGCGGCACCACTTCGCGGCGTCGAGCGCCTGATGCGTCATCACGTTGATGACCTTCATGTCGCCCTTCTGGTCGCCGCCCTTGTACGTGTCCTGAGCGTGGAGTTCGGGGGAGTCGTCGTTGATGCCGAGCTTGGGCTGCACCCAGTTCTTGGCGACGTTCATTTCGGCGCCCGAAATGAGCGAGTTGCCGCCGACGGCGGGCATCTTTTCAAGGAGGACGACGTTCGCGCCCGCGGTCTTCGCTTCGATCGCCGCGGAGAAGCCCGCGCCGCCCGCACCGATCACGACCACGTCGTAGCTCGATTCCTTCGGGATGGCCTTTTCGACCTTCTTGATCGCGGCCTTGTCGGCCTTCGAGAGCGTGACGCCCGCCTTCTTGGCGGCGTCCTTCACGGCGTCGAGAAGCCCCTTCGACGAGAAGGTCGCGCCCGAAATGACGTCGAGGTCGGCGGAGTTGGTCGCGATGACGGCGTCCTTCAGATCCGAGTAGACCTTGGCGGCGAGAACCTTGTTTTCCTGCTCCTTCACGAGCTTGATGTCGGTGATCTTGCCGTTGTCGAACGTGACCGCGACCGTCACGTCGCCGTGCTTGCCGATGCCGGTGCCTTCCGTCGTGATCGGGGCGGCCGAGAGCGTGGCGGCGAAGAGGCCGCCGATGACCGCCGCGGCGATCTTGGTGCGCATGAACATTTCTGGGGTTCCTTTTTGAAGTGAGCGTTTGGACAGACAGAGAGAGTCGGGAGACGGCGCGTGGTCCCGCGCCGACCTCCGTTCGAATTGGGGGCGATTCTATTCAAAAACCGACCGGTCGGTATGTTGGGAGAAATCCCTATGTCGACGCCAAACTACCGTGGGCTTCGGGCTTTTTGTTCTTCATACGACGAAGATGCGTATTTTCCCTAAACTTTAAAAACAAACCGACCGGTCGGTTTGATCGCTATGATTCGACCCGACCTAGAACGCGTCGGCACGGGTCACGCCCGCTGTCGACGCCCGACCTTTCGACCATCCTCCCGACCACAGGAAGCTCCGTAAAATGCAGCTGAAGTCCATCGTCGCCGCTCTCGCCATGTCCGCAGCAGCCTTCTCCGCCCACGCCACCGTCACGCTCACGGGCCACAGCCTCACCCAGGAAGAAGCCTGGCGCATCGCCGAAGGCGAAGAAGTCGCCATCGCGCCGGAAGCGATGAAGCAGGTGACGGATTCGAACCGTCTCGTCATGGAAGCCGCCCGTCAGGGCGTGGAAATCTACGGCCTCACCGTGGGCGTGGGTCTCAACAAGGACCACAAACTCTTCGACGCGACCGGCGAACTCACCGAAACCGCCCGTCAGGCAAGCATCGACTTCAACCGCAACATCCTCCGCTCGCACTCCGTGGGCTACGGGAAGCACCTCCCGAAGGAAGTCGCCCGCCTCGCGATGGTCGTGCGCCTGAACACGATGCTGACCGGCCGCTCCGGGGCGCAGCCCCGCGTCGCGGAGATCTACCGCGACTTCCTCAACAAGGGCGTGACGCCCGTCATTCCGACCCGCGGCTCGATCGGCGACGCCGACATCACGCTCGCCTCGCACGTCGGGGCCGTGATGATGGGCGAGTGGCGCGCGGAAGTGGACGGCAAGGTCGTCTCCGGTGCGGAAGCCCTGAAGGCGAAGGGCATCGACCCCCTCACCCCCGAAGGCAAGGACGGTCTCGCCATTCTTTCGACGAACTCGGTCGGGATCGCGATGACGATGAATGCGATGCGCGAAATGCGCCGCGTGGTGAAGCTCTCGCCCCTCGTCTTCGGGCTGACGCTCGAAGGCATGAACGGGAACGTCGCCCCCTTCCTCACGCAGACCGTGAAGAGCCACCCGCTCACGGGCCTCGCCGACGCGGCCTCGGAAATGCGCGCGACGCTCAAGGGCTCCTACCTCTGGGAAAAGGACGCCTCCCGCGCCCTCCAGGATCCGCTCTCCTTCCGCACGACCGTCTACACGATTTCGGAAGCGAAGCGCGCGTTGGCTGAATTGGACGAGCTCGTCGACATCCAGATCAACTCCTCCGACGACAATCCCGGCGTGATCCTGAACGCGAGCCGCGAAGACGTGAACTTCGACCAGGTCGCGCAGTACTTCGTGAAGGGCGACGGCCTCGAAGGCGCGATCATCCCGAGCGCGAACTTCGAACCGCTCCCGATCGCGATCGCCGCGGAACGCGCCGCCATCGCGTTGGGCCACGTCGCGCACAATTCGCTCCACCGCACGCTGCGCCTCGACGAAGACCGCTTCTCGGGTCTCGCCCGCTATCTGGCCGGCCCCAACAACCCCGCGGGCCACGCCTTCGGCGCGACCGAAGACAGCATGGTCTCGATCTACGCGGAAAACGTCGAGCTTGCGAACCCGGTTTCCCTCGCGAGCACGCCGGTTGAAGGCAACATCGAAGACTCCGCCTCGAACCTCCCGCGCGTCGCCGACCGGCTCGCCCGCAGCGCGACGAACATCATCGACCTCTACGCGATGGAAATGCTCCACAACACGCAGGCGATCGACCTGCGGAAGATGAAGCAGACGAACGTGCGCCTGTCGGAAAAGACCCAGGGTCTCTACGACGCCTACCGCAAAGTGGTCCCGTTCGTCGAGAAGGACCGCATCTTCTCCGAAGACCTTGAGGCCGGTCTTGAAGTGCTCCGCAGCTTCGAGGTGAAGTAACCGACCGCAGCGTCCTTCAGGCCTCCGGCTCCCTCCGGAGGCCTGAGCGTTTCCAGGACCGGCGTCCCGAAAACCCGCACGCCGGTTTCCCGGCGGCGTGCTAGCCTTCCGGGGCGCCCTCTCCGCACCCGACCAACACGCGCGGACCAGGCGTTTCACCCGACCATACCGACCGACGGACCCGACCAACCTTTCGGCCACCATGAGGACCACCACCCCCAAGAACGGCTTCGTGACACTCTGCGGCGCGGGCACGCCCTTTCTCGACGGCTTTTCGACGGCCTCCGCGGCGTTTCTGATCCTGACGATCCCGGGGTTGGACGCCCTGGAAGTCGCACTGCTCACGAGCCTCAACCTCGCCGGGACCTTCTTGGGGTCGCTTCTCATCGGGCCCTTGGCCGACCGCTTCGGGCGGCGTCCCTTCTTCATCGCGTCCGTCTTGGGCTTTGCGCTTCTCACCGCGCTCGCGATCGCGGTTCCCGAGGTCGCCGTCATTCTCTTCATGCGGCTCGCGACGGGCTTTCTCGTGGGCGGCGACTATCCCGTCTCGCAGGCGATCGTCACGGAAAACGTGACGGAGGACTTCCGCGCCCGCGCGCTCGCCGTCCTGATGATCGCCTGGAACGTGGGTGCGCTCACGGCGGCGCTCGCGTCGCTCCCCGTGCTTCTTTCGGGCGTCGACTGGACGCTCTTCTTCTGGATGCAGTTGGCCGTCTCGGCGGCGTTGACGCTTCTGCGCCGACGCGTCCCCGAACCCCGCGCCTGGCACCGCGCGAAGGCCGAACCGGAATCATCCGCCCCGAGCGGGCGTCCCGCCGCATGGAACACCGAAGACCGCCTCAACCTCTTTTTCTGCGCGGGCTTCTGGCTCTGCCAGACGGTCCCCGTCACGGTGATGATGTTCTACGCCGGGCGGATTCTGGAGCGCTTCACCGGGGCGAGCGGGCCCGTCACGCACATGCTCCTCCTCTACGGCTTCTTCATGGTAGGCGCGATCCCGAGCACGCTTTCCTTCATCGCGCGCCGTCCGAAACTCGTGCTTCTTTCCACCTTCGCCGCGATGGCGGCGGGTTTGGCGATGGTCTTTCCCTGGGGCGGGTCGCCCTCATCCTTGGCGGGGCTGGGCTTCGTCCTCTTTGCGTTCGCCTACGGGCTTCAGGCCCCGATCGACTTCGTCTACCCAAACCTGCTCTTCCGCACGGTGAACCGTGCGCGGAGCGTCGGCGTCATCACCGCGCTGGCGAGGGTCGGCGCGACGCTCTCGGCCTTCTGCTTTCCGCTCCTTCTGGAGCGCTTCGGCGCGCCCGCGATGTTCATGGGCGGGCTCGTGATTTTGGGCGGAGGCTTCGTGCTCGCGGTGCTGATGGCGCCCTCGGACCGCCGATGGACCGGACGGACCGGGGACGGCGGAAGCGGTGGAGGCGCCGAGCCCGTCTGACGCCGCAGCCGTCATCCCTCCCGCCTTGAGCCGTCCTTGAGCGCCCGTATCCACGGGTTTTCCCGCCCTTTCCTTCCACATCCGCCACACCCTCTTGAATCTCCATCCTGACCTGCATTATTCTCGACTTCGAGAATCTCGATATCGAGATATTTCCGTTTTGAGAGAAGGACTGCACGGCGATGGAACCTTTGACCGAAACCACGACCACCACTCCCCCCGACTTCTTCGACGTTCTTCAAAAGGAATGGCGCACCGCCTTCCCCGAGCGCGGCATCAGGTGCGAGCCGCTCATGACCCGCATGACCTGGCTCATTCAGAGGATGGACCGTCTGGTCGACAAGGCGTTCGAGCCCTTCGGACTCGGGCGCGGCGACGTGGAGGTGATCTGCGCGATCGCGAGAAGTCCCGGTCACAGGCTTCAGCCCAAGGACCTTCTGAACAAGATGGTCGTATCGTCCGGCGGCCTCACCGCCCGCATCGACAAGCTCGAAAAGCGCGGCGCGCTCCGGCGCCTTCCCGACCCCAACGACCGCCGCGGCTCCATCCTCGAAGCCACGCCCGAAGGGATCGAACTCGCGGTCGACGTCCACGCGGCGCACGTCGCCGTGGAGGAAGCTTCATCGCAGCCTTGAGCGAGGGCGAGCGCGACGCCTTCAACCGGCTCCTGCGCCGGTTGGTCTCGAGCGTCGCCGCCGTCGAGACGCCCAGCAGCGGAAAGAACGGAAACTGAGGCTTCCCACTCGGACCACCGGCCACCGACCCACCCCGTTCCGACCACCCCCGACCACACATCCAACCCCAAAGCCCACAAAGGAGAACCCCCATGAGTTGGCGTCAGATGATCGAGCTCCAGGAGCTCCTCGACGACCCGGCCGTCACCGGCGAAGCCGCCGCGGCCTATCTCGAACGCGAAGGCGTGCCGGATCTCGCCGTCACCCGCGTCGAAGGCGAAAAAGGCGCGGCGGACTTCATCCGCGCCGTCATCCCCGGCACCGATGGGCGTCTTTCGGGCGGCAACGCGCCGACGCTCGGCATCGTCGGGCGGCTGGGCGGCATCGGC
>OGEN01001581.1_pt1 | contig 14158 bp, 9 predicted proteins | sample 1570671 | NCBI WGS metagenome assembly OGEN01 (sample SAMEA2582128, study PRJEB24529) | metagenome | biome: Human gut stool | place: China | collected 2011
CGGGCCAGCCCGGATTGGCTGAGTCCGGCGCGCACGCGGATCGTGTGCAGCCGGGAGTCGCCCTCGGTGCGATTATGGGCGGCCCGCTCGTCGTACACGTCGACGAATCGGCTTTCGTCGGCTTCGTGCAAAGCCGGGTAAAGTCGCACGATATCGCCGAACGGCAGCACGTCGAGAATGTCCGAGAACCGCACTCCCCTGGCCCATTGGCAGTATGCGAGTACCCATCCGGCCCAGTATTCGGGTGTTGAGCCGGCGCGCAGTGCGGCTGGCGGCATATCGAGAATGCGCGCCCAACCGGTTTGCCGCATGATTTCGGCCACCAGCTCCTCGCCGGACATGCCACACACGTATTTGGGCGTGCCTCGCCCGAAAAGCGCGGCCGCCTCGGAGGTGGCGAAGAAGTCCATGAATAGGCCGACCGGCAACCCGCAATCGTTCAGCGCATAATCGAAGGCGCCGGCCAAGTTGGCCATGGCGTCCGGCAAGTATGTCTCATCATAGGCGGGGATCATCGTTGGTCACTTTCTCGCGGATGATGTCGCGCATGAACAGGCCGTCGAGATCGGCTTCTGCACTTTTGCGGCGGTAGGCTTCGCGAGCTGTGCGGTCGCGCTCGTTACGCAATCCGTGGTAGGTCGAAGCGCGGGCGATTTCGCAGCCTTGGAACCGCAGTGCCGCGAATGCCTGAGGACTGGCGAGTACGATCTGCTTGCCGAGCTCGCCCAACCGCATCGCCTCAGCGAGTTGGTCGATGGAAATCGCGTTATTGACAAAAGCGCGGGCGAACGAGAAATACGAATCGTCGGCACGATATCCGACGATGACGTCAGCCTGACTGGCATCCGGCAGAAACACTTGTTTCAGATATTCGATGCCTTGCGCGGCGACGGCGGTGGTCGGCTGGAAACGACGGTTTTCGACCAGCATGGCCAGCCAGTTCAGGATGGTGTAGGGCGGCTGGGACAGGTCCAGGAAGAGGAGCCCGTCCGTGGTCAACGTGTACCGATTCGCGAAACCGTCATCCAGTCCCGCACACGCCCATTCCTTGGCCAGCTCGACGCTGCGCGTGCAATAGAATCCGCGGCCATAATCGTTGTTCGGCTTGACCAGCCCGTATTCAGGATGCTTGATGACATGCGAAGAGCCATGCCACAGTTCGATCGATGCGGTCTCCATTGGCCGGCTCCTTCTCTTTCTCCTTACATATTCTTGATTATATCACTGTGGTGATAGTCATAAGGGAAATACGAGGTGAAAGACACTGTTGTATACGTTCGTACACAACGTGAAATGTATACGAACGTATACAACACTGACGTCCGGAGTCATGCTCCGCAGTGGCGCAGCGGGCGCGCCACTACAATCGGAATATGGGACCGAAGACGTGGAAGAAGTGGACGGACTGGCCGCTGATGGTGCTGTCCGTGGTGTTTCTGGTGGTGTATTCGTGGGAGATTCTCTCCCGCACGCATATCGCGCTGTGTGAAACCGTCATCAACGTGATCTGGGTGGTGTTCGTCGTCGATTATGTGGTCTCGCTGTGGTTGGCCGACGATCGCTGGCGGTGGTTCAAGCACAACCTGTTCACGCTGCTGACCATCGCGCTGCCGATGCTCCGGCCCTTGCGACTGTTGCGTTTGCTGACCGTGCTGCACGTGCTGAACCGCACCTCCGGCATGGCGGTGCGCGGGCGCATCACCGTATACGCGGTCGGCGCGGTGGGAATGCTCATGTACGTGGGCGCGCTGGCCGTGTATTCCGTGGAGCGCGGGGCGTCCGGATCCACGATCACCGACTTCGGCACGGCGTTGTGGTGGGCGTTCGTGACCGTGACCACCGTGGGATATGGCGACTTCTCGCCGGTCACCTTCCAAGGCAAGATCATTGCGGTGGTGCTGATGTTCACCGGCATCGCGTTGATCGGTATTGTGACGGCCACGCTGGCCTCGTGGATCGTGGATCAGGTCAATCTGGAGACGGATCGGCGCGAGGACGCTCGGGAGAAGGAAGTGGCCAAGGAAGCCGCGCAAGAGGCTATTGCAACATCAGCCAATCCCGAAATCGACCTATTGCGCGAGGAAGTGCGTGAGCTGACCGCTACGGTAGCCGGTCTGCGCACCGAACTTGAGCGACGTTGATTGGCGAAGCGGGACAAACAACGATTCTGCCAAGAAGGTCCGCGTCAGTTGTTGTCACCGCGGATTGCGGCAGAATCATTGTCGCCACGGCTGTTTTCTTCAGTCGGCTCAACCCAACTTTTGATAATTTTTATTTTTTTGATATTTTTGATAATTTTTATTTTAGGTTGATTCAGCGAGGAGGCGGTCCACATGAAGGCAAAGGAAAACCCATTCAAGCCAACGGCAGGAGGGGAACCGCCCCTGCTCATCGGCCGAGGCAAAGTTATCCGCGATTTCGAGAAAGGTCTCGATAACGGAGTCGGTGCCCCAGGGCGCATTATGCTCGTCACCGGCGCTCGTGGAACCGGAAAAACCGTGATGCTCACTGTGTTCGGAGACCGGGCCAAAGCGCGCAGATGGGATGTCATCGAAGAAACGGCCTCTGCCGGACTATGCGAACGCCTTGTTGATGCCTTACGAACCGGGCGAGGGGCCCTTGACCACCTCACTATCCGACCATCGTTGACTTTTGCTGGAGCGGGCATCGGCCTCGGAGAAGCCGAACTATCCCCGAAGCGTATGCCCGAAACGTTGAGAAGTGCCATTGCCGGACGGTTGGATGCGCTTGAGAAGCGCCATGCTGGGTTGCTTATCACCATTGATGAGACTCAAGCGGCTGAGCGATCCGACATGATTGCCATCGCCACTGCCATACAGCATCAAATCAGGGAACGACGCAATATCGCCATCGTGTTCGCCGGTCTCCCACAGATGATTTCTGATTTGTTCAATGACGAAGTCATCACGTTCCTACGTCGCGCGAAAACGAACATACTCACAGATATTCCTCTTGATGAAGTGCGCGATGCTTTCGCCACAACATTCCGCGCCTCCGGCATGTCCATCACCGACGCTCAATTAAGCACTGCAGCCAATGTGACAGCCGGATACCCCTATATGATTCAACTGGTTGGCTACCATATCTGGGATGCCGCAGACATGCGGGACTCGGATACCATCATCGACGCTGATGTTACGGCAGGTATCGAGGAAGCACGTATTGACCTTGATAACGCCGTGTGCATCCCGGAGTTGCAAGGCTTATCCAAAAACGACCGTGAGTATCTCGAAGCCATGGCAGCGTCAGATGGTCCCTCTCCCACCGTGAATGTTGCACAGCGCATGGGCAAAACGCCTAACTATGCCGCCACCTACCGCAAACGCCTCCTTGACGCCTTCGTTATCCGCGAAACAGAACGAGGCGAAGTCGATTTTGCCGTGCCCTTCCTGCGCGAATACTTGCGTCGGAATCAGTAATCGGCACAATGCACAGTATCGATATATTCCGTTCCATATAATGACTTTTCGCATTCAGATACACAATGGACGGCCTGTTGAGTAGCACTCAGCAGGCCGTCCATTCTATTTAGCTATTCAGTTATCGGAGACACACCTCAGGCCTTGACCGGAGCGTCAGCGACCTGCTGGGAGGCCATCACGCCGAACAGGTAGCCGTCTTCGGAGAAGTATTCGAAGGTACGACCGGCGAAGTCGCGGCATTCGAATCTGATATCGTTATCGATTCGATCAGCGGCTCACGATACTGCCCTTGCATCGCTGTGCCACTGTTGAATGTGCCCGGCTGGCTCACCTTTGGGTCACCGCCGACACATCCTTGATGCCGATGGTTATAGAGTCGCAAATTCACGACTGGCGCACCTGCCCACGCACCTATCCTGTCATTTCGAGCGCATAATTTGCTACCACATCCGGTCAGGGCAATCGACCTTAATGGCGTAAACGGCACTTCTCAATACGTAAACGGCATTTATTCTTGGCTCCCCTCTCAGAGAGGGGAGCCAAGAAATATCAAGCTCGGCCTCCCAGGAGAGAGCCAGAATAATGCACCAGCAAGGCATTAGGATGGAGGGCATGAGCGATTTGAACGCGTTGAATCTTGAGCCCGGCGAAGTGGTTGGTGGGTATACGCTGATCTCCCGGCTCGGCTCAGGAGCTATGGGGTCGGTGTGGCGGGTGCGCGACGACGGCGGCACCACCTATGCCATGAAGATTCTGCGCGACTCCCTGACCGACGAGTCAGTGGCAGGCTCCGGCTCTGCGTCCACGGCCCTGCACGACCCCGACCTCAAGCCCGATGTCACGCCGCGCGAGCGCCTGCGGCGCGAGGCCATGGCCTTGAAGAAGATCAATCATCCGGGTGTGTGCGGCATCGTGGATATGGAACTCGACGATACGTTGGCGTTCATCGTCACTGAACTCATCGAGGGCAAGAATCTTAAGGATGATGTGGCCGCCAATGGCCGGTATGTGGGCGACGATCTGGAACGCTTGGCCCGCAAGCTCATCGAAGCCACCAAAGCCGTACATGCGGCCGGCATCGTCCATCGCGACATCAAACCCACCAATGTGATGGTGTCGGCCGCCGGACCGGTATTGGTCGATTTCGGTATCGCGATGGGCGAGGGCGAAAGTCACGTGACCCGCACCGGCCTAGTGATGGGTACACCCGGATTCATCGCACCCGAGATTATTGACGGTGCCGAATCCGACGACGCCACCGATTGGTGGTCGGTGGCGTCCGTGCTCGCTTTTGCCGCAACCGGCGCGCCTGTGTTCGGCACCAAGCCGATGATGGCGGTACTTGAGCGCGAGGCCTCGGGCAACGCGAATCTTTCCGGACTACCGGCCGGCACATTGGCTGCCTTCCGTTCTGCACTGGACCCGGATTGCAGGGATCGTTGCACGCCGGATCAATTGCTGAATGCCATCGCCTTGGATGCGTTGAATCCCAACGCTTGGCAGGGCGAGCAGGCGGGACCGTTCGCCGCGGGAGCCGTGGCTGGACAACCGGCTGCGATCGTTGCCGAAGCCGCGGAGGCGATCCAACCTTCTGCCGCGGCCGGCGGCGCTGACCGCAATAATCCCCGAACCATCTGGCGCGCGGCCGAGGAAGCCGCTGAGGCTCCCACCATGGCCGTGTTCTCCGGCAATAAGGGCGATAACGGCGATGGCGAAACCGCCGTATTCTCGCCGGCTGGCGCCGCTACCGCCACGCTGCCCTTAGCCGATATGCCGCCACGTCCGCCGGCCGGTGCGGAGCAGGCCACGCAACTGTTGCCCGACGCTGCTGCCGATTTCACCGACGACGCCGGCACACAGGTACTCACCGGCGCAACCACACCGATGCCGGACCAAACCACGCCAATGGCCGAGCGCACCACCGTACTCCCCACGCCGCAGCCGTCATCATTCCCCCCGTCCGGCACCGCCCAGAGCAGCTGGGATCCCGCAAGCAACCAGCCCACAGCGGTGGACCCCGCCATTCGCCCGGCATTGCAGCGCATCATCGACCAAACCGCCCAAGCGGCCCCCACCGAAACCATGGTCCAAAATCCTCCCATGCCCAATCCGGTGGACGTGAAGCGAGGGGAATATCTGCAGCGCGGCACCCTGCCATTGATCCTGCTGGCGGCGCCGCTGGCGGCACTGGCGGCAAATGCTCCGCTCGTGGCCATCATCGCGGCCACTGCGTTGTTGTGGCTACTGCTCACCCTGGCCTATAACACCGAACCCCAGCTTGAGCGCGAGGGCAAACGCGGCGGCGAGCGCAAAAACTCCGATTCGTGGATTCGCGTGGCGACTTTTCCCTGGCATCTGGTCAAAGCCCTGCTGCTGGCCATTCCCCGCATACTGCTGCTAGTCATCATCTATATGGCGGGAACCGCCGTGGCCACCGCGGCTCTGGCACTGCCCGTTCACACCATCTCCTGGTATTTCACCGCGGATTGGGGTATTCCGGTGCCGTTGCTCAATGATGTGCCGTTCTCCGCTTCCGGGCTGGCGCTGGGCGGTTTCATGGCCATCGGCTGGCTGGTCACTGTGTTCGCCCCACAGTCGATGATGATTCGGCTGGGGGGCGGCGTACTGCGCGGGCTCAAACACAGTCGCCCGGCGGGCGCCCCATCCACCGAAGTGGGTGGGGCTCCACCTGCTCCAGTGGCGCCGGCGCCCAAGGGCGGCGGGCGCGGCACCGTGCTGTTCACCATATGGGCCATCATCACCGTGGCCTTGTGCGCGATGCCGATTCTGGGCATGCCGATCAACTGGATGCCGTTCGCCTAGAGCGGGGCGGAATCTCACACATCAGCCATCCGCACACATGGCCGTTGTGTATCCGATACGTTCGTTCCGTCACACTTTTACAGGGAATTCACCTTCCAGCTGATCTGAGCACGGTCTTCCTCAGGACTGGTCATTATGATGGGGCCAAACACCGAAGCGATCTCAAGGGGATATCCATGTCAGATCAGAAGCACCAAGCCAAGCGTGCTACTCGCGCTGAACGTCGCGCAGCTGAACAGGCCGCACAACAGGCACGGGCCGAGCAGGCAGCCAAGGAGCGTAAGCAGCAGACCATCATCGGCTGCATTGTGGTGGCCATTATTGTGGTGCTGGTGGCCATCGCTGGATTCGCCGTATACAAGGCTATGCGGCCGTCCAACACCAGCAGCAGTAGCCAGCAAAGCAACATGACCGTGGACGAGGCCTATAGCAAGCTCAAGAAAGTCAGTACCCAGCCGGCTAACGCCGACGACAAGGCCGGCTTCGTAATCTCCAACAAAGGGTATGGCCAGAAAGCCGAGGGGGCTCCCACCGTATCCATCTACATGGAACCGCTGTGCCCCGGCTGCGCCTCGGTGAACCGCCAACTCGACCCGACGCTCGTCAAGCTGATGAACGCAGGCCAGCTCAACATCGATTTGCACTTCCTCAATTTCCAGAACAACAAGAGCTCCGACAACTACTCCAACCGCGTGTTCAACGGTGCCATCTACATTGCCGAGCATGATGACGATCCCGACCACCTCATGAGCTACCTCTCCAACATCTACGCTGAGGATTTCCAGCCGGGCGAATTGTCCAATTACGAGCCGGTAAACAACGCCAAGCTGGAGAAGCAGGCCGTCAAGGCCGGCGTGAGCGAGGATGTGGCCGCCGCGGCGTTCAGCGGCAAGAACGAATACCTCGACTGGCTCACCGCCTCCAACAACTACACGATCCTGCGCCCCGAACTGTTCAACAGCTCCGGCGCCTTCTCCTCCCCCACACTCACCATCAACGGCGAATACTGGGATCTGAAGCAGCTCACGCTGGCGGACACGAATATGGTGGACGGCTTCCTCAAGTCCATTGGGCTGGATGCTGACCAGGTAGGCGTGGAAGGCAAAATGCCATCCATCGGTGCCAGCGGAAAGCCGATTTCGGTCGCCTCCTGATGCTGCGTGGCCGAATAAGTTGACGCCGCGACATATGCAATACCGCCTGCGGCTCGGCTTAAATTGACCACTCGGGAAGTACCGGTATACTAGTCATTTGTTCGCAACGATTTACGCGTTAAGAACAATCGCCTCTTTAGCTCAGATGGCCAGAGCGGCCGCCTTGTAAGCGGCAGGTCGTCGGTTCGATCCCGACAAGAGGCTCGTCGCGCAGAAAAAATGGCGTATTATGTGATACGTAGGTTTTTCTACGCATATAATTCTTACCTTGGGTAAGTACTCCAGGAGCCTTCCCCCAACTATGGGCTTCCTGGAATGAGGGCGGAGCGTCCCCCAACCAGCTCCGCACCTTCAAGGGGGCGGGAACATCCCCTTCTCTCCCGCCCCCCTTTTCTTTTCTTTTTTTGAGCTCAGAACAATCTGACGAGCAGGAATGGTGACGGTGGCCGGTGAAACCGCAGTACGGGCCGGAACAACCGTTACGATGGGTGGCGTAATCGTTCACCCAGCAGGAAGAGTATGGCAATGGCACGGCGTTGGACCCCGCAGCGGTTTGTTACACTGCGTCGCATCCGCGTAATCGCCTGTATCGCGGCGACCAGTATCGCGCTGGCTGGATCATTCGCGTTCACCGCGCGTAAATCCGTGGCCCTGAACATCAACGGGCAAACCACCCAAGTCACCACATATGCGATGACGGCCACCCGTCTTCTGGAGGAACAAGGGGTGGATATCAAGACCCACGATATCGTGACCACCTCGTCCGGCGACCAACTCGCCAATCATGCCGTGGTCACCGTACAGTCCGCCTACCAGACCACCATCAACATCGACGGCACCGCCGTGCCGTTCTGGACCGTGGCCACCAGCGCCGACCAGCTACTGGGATTTTTCGAGGAAAACCAGAACAACGCCGCGAAGATCACCGTCGACATCAAGAACGTGTACAACCAGCTCACCGGCGGCCTGGTGATCAACCAGTCCGGGCCGGTCACCGTCATCGCCGACGGCAAAAGCTCGGTGGCCCCCAATGGCAAGCTGCCGGCCGCCTCCATCCTCGATTCCAAGGGCATCGTGCTCAACAAGGAGGATCGCGTCAGCGTTGAGAAAGACAGCGACGAGACCATTCTGCGCGTACGCCGCGTGACCCACGGCGAGGAGACGCGCACGTCCGTGATTCCGTTCTCCACCCAGACCATCATCGACCCGAATCTGGCTGAAGGGCAGGCCGATGTGCGCCAGCAGGGCGTCAACGGCGAGAAGACGCAGGTGTACGACGTCACCTATGTGGATGGCGTGGCCGAATCGGAGACGCTGAAATCGGAGACCGTCACCTCGATGGCCATCGACCAGATCATCGCCGTAGGCGCCGCCAAGTCTGATACCGATAAAGGTTCCGATAAGAAATCCGACTCCGCCGATAACGGCAAGGCCGATTCCGGTTCCAACAATCAGCACGAGTCGTCCAACAACAATGCCGGCAACACCGGCGGCAACAACTCCGGCAACACCGGCAATTCCGGTAACACTGGCAACACCGGTAACACCGGCAACTCCGGCAACACTGGTAACACCGGCGGCGGTACGAACAACAATTCCGGCTCTTCCGGCTCCGATTCAGGAACAACCACCACGCCCTCCGGCCGACTCTGGCACGCCACCGTAGCCCAGGCTCAGGCCTATGCCGCCGGTGCCGCCGCGCAGCGCGGGTGGACAGGCAACGACTGGGATTGCCTGGTCAAACTATGGAACCGCGAGTCCAGATGGCTGTGGTATGCCGAAAACGCGAGCTCCGGTGCCTACGGCATTCCTCAGTCGCGACCAGCAGACAAAATGGCTGCGTTCGGTGCCAATTACCGTGACGATGCCGCCGTACAGATCGATTGGGGTCTGTGGTACATCGCACAAGCCTACGGCAGCCCGTCCAAGGCATGGCAACATTCCGAACAAGTCGGTTGGTACTGATCGGTTACGAAGCCCACAAGGAACACACGCTTATGAACGACACCATTCCCGCCACTGGTCACCTGTTAGGTGCCGCCGATATCCGTCGTATCGCGGCCGATGCCGGCATCAGCCCCACCAAGAAATTCGGGCAGAACTTCGTCATCGACCCCGGCACGGTCCGTCGTATCGTACGCGAGGCGGGAGTGACCGCTGCCGATCATGTCATGGAAGTCGGCCCCGGCCTGGGATCGTTGACGCTGGCGATTTTGGAAACCGGCACCACCATGACCGCAGTCGAAATCGATCCGCCGCTGGCCGAACGACTGCCGGGCACAGTCGCCGAATTCATGCCCGAAGCCACGTCACGACTCACCGTCGTCAATCGGGATGCCTTAACCGTCACCCCGGAGAACGTGCCTGATTTCAGCGATGACGCATCGTTTACGCTGGTCGCCAATCTGCCGTACAACGTGGCCACGCCGATTCTGCTCACGCTGTTGGAGCGTTTCGACAACCTCGGCTCGTTCTTGGTGATGGTGCAAAAAGAGGTGGCCGACAGACTCGCCGCCAAGCCCGGTTCCAAGATCTACGGCACGCCGAGCGTGAAGCTCGCCTGGTATGGCACCGCCGAACGGGTGGGCACCATCGGCCGCAATGTGTTCTGGCCGGCTCCCAATGTGGATTCCGCGCTCGTCAAATTCACCCGGTATCAGGCCGATGACCCGGCTGCCCCGGGAACTGCGAACAGCACAGACGACGGCACACAACGGGAACTCGTATTTCGTCTGATCGATGCGGCATTCGGTCAGCGTCGCAAGACCCTGCACGCGGCATTGAAGACCATTGCGCCCTCCGAGGCATTCTCCATCGCCGGCATCGATCCGACCCGTCGAGGAGAGACGCTCACCATCGCCGAATTCACCGCTCTGGCCAAGGCCATCGAATCGTGTGGAGATGGAGATGAGGCACAATGAGTCCGGTAATCTCACATCCACGCTCAGCCGCTGCCCGACATCAGTCCGATGAGCTCTCCCCCATCACCATTACGGTGGATTGCCCGGCGAAAACCAATCTCACCTTGGAAGTGGGACCTGCTCACGACGAATGGGGCGGACGCCACGAACTGGACACCATCTACTGCGCAATCGGCGTATACGACACCGTCACCGCAACCGCCAAGCAACCCGGAGCAGGATTCTCTCTGGAGCTCGAAGGCGCTTATTTGGGCGACTTGGCCTCCTCACGCAGCGACATGCGCCGCAACCATGCGGTACTGGCCCTCTTCGCCATGGCCCAGGCGGCCGAGCGCGAGCCGGATGTGGCGTTGACCATCACCAAGCGCATTCCCGTGGGTGCCGGACTAGGCGGCGGTTCAGCCGACGCCGCGGCGACCATGCTGGCGGTCAATCGTCTCTGGGAGCTGAACTGGCCCATAGAGCGCCTGCGCACCATTGCTGCCACGTTGGGCGCGGACATGCCGTTCTGCCTGACCGGTGGCCTTGCATACGGCACCGGTTTCGGCGAACGCATCACGGATATCGCCCCCGGCAGCCGCGATGAGCTGGCGCTGATAGAACAGGGATTCAGCGGCGAAGTATTGGTCGGCGCATACCAGTCGCAACTCAGCACTCCTGAGGTCTACCACACCTTTGACATCGTGGGAGCCGCAGAAGGCGACCGCAATCATCTGCAGGCTGCGGCAATCAGCCTGCATCCCCGCAGCGGGCAGGCCATCGACGCCGCCACGCAGGCGGGTGCCAGCCATGCATTCGTCTCCGGATCCGGCCCCTCAGTGGTCGCTTTCGCCGCCGACGAGGCAGCGGCACAACGCATTATCGAGGTGTGGCGCGATACAGCTGTGGTCGATCGTATTATTCGAGCCAAATCTCCCGAACACCCCAATATCAGCGTCAGACAGTGACGCTAAGGTAGCAACCAGCCACCCGACCCATGAAAGAAGTCCACCGATGACGTATCAGGTTGATGAACGTGAAGCCCGCAAGGCGTACGTGCGCCGCCGCCAGACCATCGTCTTTTCCATCAGCGGCGCGGTATTGGCAGTAGTGCTGGTCATAGCCCTACTGTTCAATTTCCACGTTTTCGGCCTCGGCGAAGTGGAGACTCCGGCCAGCCAGCCGAATTACGGCAACGCGGCGCCGTGCGCGGTCAAGGACAGCAGCGGCAAAGCGCAATACGTGTCCAACGCTTCGGTCGGCATTCGCGTGATGAACGGCACCTCTCACGGCCAATTCGCCAAGGCCGTGGGTGAAGCTTTGGCCAATCGTGGATTCAGCGTGCAGAAAATCGATAACTATTCCAGCACCGACGTTGAACGCACCACCATCTACTTCGGCAAGAACGCCATTAATCAGGCGTATACGCTGATCGGCAATTTCACCGACGCCACCATGATCATGACGGCTCGCGAGGATCAGCTCATCGATGTGGTCATCGGCGCCACGTTCAACGATCTGCAGGACACCAACTCCTCCCCGCAATCCGGTAAGACCATCACCAATATCGAGGGTTGCAAGGCCGCCGATAGCATGACCAAGCTGCCCGCCGACACCAAACACGACGCATACACGGCGCAGTAAGGCGCATACAGCTTCATCTTCGCGAAAAACCGTACGCTGACACGTATTCAGCGTACGGTTTTTTGGTATCGGACTAGTATCGGACTACTGAATCTCGGCGTACCAGCGCTTGAGTTCTTCGACGGCCACATCGTGGTCCACCGGACCGTTATCCAAGCGGTATTCCAGCATGTGCTTGTAGGCGCGGCCGATCATCGGGCCGGGCTCCAGGCCCAGCAACTCCATAATTTCGTTGCCGTCCAGATCCGGGCGGATCGCGTCGAAGTCCTCTTTCTTCTTGAGTTCGCGGACGCGCTCCTCCATCTCATCCATGGCCTGGGAGAAGATCATCGCCTTGCGTTTGTTTTGTGTGGTGGCATCCGCACGCGTGAGCCTGTTCAGCCGCTCATAGAGGTGCCCGGCATCCTTGACATACCGGCGTACGGCCGAATCGGTCCACGGCTCGTCCACATAGCCGTGGAAGCGCAGGTGCATATTCACCAGTTCCGAGACGTCCTCGACCAGATGGTGGTCAAAACGCAGCGCCTTCAAACGCTTGCGGGTCATTTTGGCACCCACCGCGTCATGGTGGTGGAAGCTCACCTTGCCGCCCGACTCGAACCGGCGGGTCTTCGGCTTGCCGATATCGTGCATCACGGCGGCCAAGCGCAGCGTCAGGTCGGGGGCGGGCACCGGGCCGTCCGGGCCGGTTTCCAGGGCGATAGCACGTTCGAGCACAATCATCGTGTGCTCGAAGACGTCCTTGTGGCGGTGGTGTTCGTCGATCTGCAATTGCAGGGCTGGAATTTCCGGGAAGACGATGTCCGCAAGACCGGATTCGACCAACGCCTCAAGGCCGGCGCGCGGACGGTCGGAGAGCAGCAGTTTGGTCAGTTCGTCGCGCACACGCTCGGCGGATACGATGTCGATGCGGTCGCGCATCGAGGTAATCGCCTCGGCCGCGTCCGGCGCGATACGGAAGCCCAGCTGGGCCACGAATCGCACGGCGCGCATCATACGCAACGGATCGTCGTCAAAGGACTGTCGCGGATCCACCGGCGTGCGCAACACGCCCTTGGACAGATCACTGGCACCACCGAACGGGTCCACGAATTGCAGGTCGGGCACGCGCAGAGCCATCGCGTTGACGGTGAAGTCGCGGCGGGACAGGTCGCCCTCAAGCGTGTCGCCATAATTGACCTCGGGCTTACGCGAGTCCGGATCGTACGTGTCAGAGCGATAGGTGGTGACCTCCACCTTGACCTCGGTGCCGTCCGGGCGGCGGCGCATGGCACCCAGCGTGCCGAACTTGCGCCCCATGTCCCAGAAGCCGTCATGCCCCCACCGGCGCAGTATCGGCTCGAACTGCTCAGGCCGTGCGGATGAGCAGAAGTCCAAATCGTGGCTCTTTCTATGGAGCAGCAAATCCCTGACCGGGCCGCCGACCAATGCCAGCTCGTAACCCTGTTCGGCGAACAGTCGACCAAGTTCGATGGCTTCAGGCCATACTTCGAAATCCAATGGGCACCTTCCCGCGTGCGACGTTTTTCTGCCCTACCAGCATACCGTTACCCCACCTGCACACGGGGTTGAGTAAGGTGGAGAATATGATTACGCCCGCCGACCTTGCCCGCATGCTGGGGCAAACACCAGATTCGGCGGATAGCCATACCCAAGACCACCTGCTGTATACGTCCGAAACTCCGCATCATTCCGCCGATTCGGGCGATTCTTCCGATGTCGGCGGCACCGCGAGCCACTCCACCAATCAGGCCGTTCATCAAGACGAAGTAGACGCAGTACCGACTGCGCAACATTCCGGTGTGCCTGGCACACCCGCAACGCCCGCCACACTCGAACCATCCGAATCCGAAATATCGGACGCCGCCAGCGACATGCCCGCACCGAAGCCGATGATGCCCACACCGGCCACCGTCTTCGGCATGCATGCCACCGTCACCATCGCCACTACCAGCGGCACTATCGAGGGGCAGGCTGATGGTATCGCCGGCGAGGCCGGTGCCGAGACGATTGCCGAGGTCGAGCCGATTATCGCCACGGCACAAACGTCCGTAACCATCGTCACGAACGATCCCGCGGCGACCGCTCACGCGGCCGTAGATGCTGCCGTTGCGGTCGCCAAGGCCGCCGCCGCGCACACCACAGCGATACCGACTCCGCGCGACGTGCTGATGCCGCCTGCGGCACGTACCGC
>OGEN01001597.1_pt1 | contig 14022 bp, 11 predicted proteins | sample 1570671 | NCBI WGS metagenome assembly OGEN01 (sample SAMEA2582128, study PRJEB24529) | metagenome | biome: Human gut stool | place: China | collected 2011
GGTCAAATATTCTGATGCTGTTGATACGAATTTTGAAGCAACACCAATCAATGAGAGCATGCCATATACAATTTCTGGAGAACAATGGGCTGGTATTAGAACTGAGGACATGTTATTAAGTAGACAGCTTGTAAATAAAAAATTAAGATTTGATCTTGATAAAATTGGAACAAAAAATGTTACGGAGAAAGGTTGATCTTTTATAATTTTATGGTGGAGCTCAATATAAATTAATAGAAAAATCATTAGAAGGGTTATAGATATGAATAAAACAACAAAGAAAAGTATTGCTATCGGTGCTACTATTATTGCTGCAACTGCTGTAACTTCAGTTGTACAAGCTGAAGAGCCGGTAGTTTCTCAACCGTATGCAGAAACACCGGCAACTACTTCAAATATCGATCATCCTGCTGAGGTTACAAAAGAGGCAGTTGATACAGCAAAAGAGAAAGCTAATGAAATGGCTAAATCAGTAGCTGAACAAGAAAAAGTTGTTAGCGTGGCTGATCAAAAGGCTAAGGAAGCTGAAGCTACGGAAAAAACAGCTGCTGAAACCTATAAAAAAACAAAGGAAGCTACTGAAAAAGCAACTCCAGAAAATATTACAAAAGCTGAAGATACTATTAAAACAAAAGAGACTGGGGTAAAGTCGGCTGAAGAAACTGTTAAAGCTGCTGAAGAAGGTGTAAAATCAGCTGAAAAAGCAGAATCTGAATCAGAAAAAGCTTATGAAGAGGCTACTAAACAAGTAGAAGATGAAAAAGCAAAAGTCGCATTAGCTAAAGAAGAAGTGAAAAAGGCAGAACAAGCTCTTAATGAAACAACATTGACCAGAGCACAAGAGACAGTGACGATTGTGGGAAATAAACTGAAAGATGCAGAGTCTGTAAATAAAGCAGCTCAAGACGAATTGACTCGCGCAAAAGACTTCGATGCATCTCGGCAAATTAAAATTGATGAAACAAAATCAGCTCTCGATAAAGAACGCACTGAAAAGAACGTTCCTGCACTTGAACAAGGTCTCGCTGATGCAAAAGCTAACGTAGAAGCAAAAGAAAAAGCTCTCGCTGAAACAAAAGCTAAAGCGGGTGTCGCTCAAGCTGAAGTTGATGAGGCTCAAAAAGCACTTGATGAAGCAAACGCAGCATATCAAGAAAAACTTGCTAAATTGAAGCAAGACGAAGCTCTTCGTAAAGTTGTGATTCCTACGGAATACGCAAAACACGACATCACAGACTACGCTTGGTTCATTGCTCATGAAGATGAATTTATGAAATTGCAACCAGAAATCGACTGGTATACTTATAACCAAACAGCTCTTGGTACAAACAACGACAAGGTAGACCTTGCAAATCTTACATCGGCTCAACGTAAAGAAATTGCTGAATTTGTGGCTCAAATGTTGAATGACCTTAACCAACAATATTGGTCTCAACGCGAACCTGGTAAGACCATCACACCAATCCAATTGACAGTTGGTGGTCAGGAATTTGCAGATGCTATCGCACAAGGATATTCTAAATTCTATGCCGATAACGGTGGAACTCCTGACAAATTCAATTTTAATAATAACTGGGGTCACCAATATTCACTTCTTCATCAATATCAAGCATCTGAATCCCTCGGTGGACTTTTGCCAGAATCGCATAAAGACATGGGTGGATACACTATGTTTAACTTGAAACAAGATATCGCAAGCGGTATTCGTCAAATGATGTTCGTTGATGGAGACCAAGCAAACGGTCACGCTAAACATTTGATTTCCCTTCATGGTATAGGTATCGGTATTGGTGTAAGTTCTGGTGCTGTTCATATCTTGTCAACAAGTCGTGCTATGAACGAAGATAAGGCAGACTATATCAGTACTGATGCTGAATACAAAGCCTCCCTTACTTCTTCGATTGCAGAGAAAGAACAAGCCCTTCAGGCAGCAAAAGATAAGAAAACAGCGGCAGATAATGCCGTTAAATCTGCTGAAAATGATCTTGCTTCCGCAAAAACAGCTCAAGTTGACTCTCAAACAAAATTGAACGCTGCTCAAAATGCTATTGCGAAAGCTCAAAAAGCATACGATGACGCGCTTGCGGTCAAAGAACAAACTCCAGCAGCTCAAGCTAAAGTAGCAGAGACAGCTAAACCTCTTGAAACAGCTAGAGCAGAACTGGCAACCGCTCAATCAAATCTTACAAACTTGCAACAAGTTCGTGCACAACGCGAATCTGAATTGAAAGACGCTAAAGCTAAATTGATTGCTCAAGAAGAAGCTCTGAAACAAGCCCTTCAGGCAGCGCTTGATGCTGAAAACGATTTGAAAGCAAAAGGTCTCGCAACAACTGAAGCAACAGCTCAAGTTGAACGTGCTAAACAAGCTGTCAAATCAGCAGAGCAAGCTGTACAAGACGCAAAAGACTATCTTGAGTTGCTTAAGAACGCACCTGTGAAACTTGCTGAAGCTGAAAAAGCATTGACTGAAGCTAAAGCTAAAACAGCTGAAGCTAAAGCAACTCTTGAAACAGAAATTGCAAAACTTGAAGCTTTGAAATTGAAAGCGAAAGCTTCTCAAGAAGATTACACTCGTGTCCTCGAAGCTTACCAAAAACTCGTTAAAGCAAAACAATTGGAAGAAACAATTCGTCGTGAGCAAGAACGTATCAAACACGAAAACGAAACTCGTCGCAACGAACCAGTTCGTCATGAATCCACTCAAAACAAAGTGATGAAGACAATCATCCCGATCGTAACAGGAACTCTTGGTGCAAAAACACCAGTTGCAGCTCAAGAAGAACAAGCAAATACGAAGGAATTGCCATCAACTGGTGAAACTACTAGTGCACTTGGACTTATGGGCGTAGCAATGGCTGCTCTAGGTCTTGCTGGATTGAAACGCAAACGCGAATCAAAATAATAAAATAAGACTAAGATATCTTGGTGATTTAGTTAAAGCAAACATCTAAAAAATGTTTGCTTTTTAAATTAGATCAGGTTTGGTATAATATTGAGAAACTACATAAGGAGACAAGCATGAAAAAAATTGGAACATATTTACTAGTTGCAACCCTCTTGCTTTCCCTAGCAGGTTGCGCTCCAAAACGGTATGAGCGCAAGCATGGTCCGGTAGGGGCTTCATCAGTCAAAAAATCATCTGACAAGGCCAAAGAAAAAGAGCAGTCGCAAGAAGAAAAGTCAGATAAAAATGACAAAGAAGCCATTGGGACCTTGTCAAAAGCGGACGAAGCGGATATCTACTCAATCATTGAAAAAGTGCGTCTTTAACCTATTCACTTCAGGTGCAACCGACTCGTTTGCTGGAGTTGAACAACGATCACAGTGCAGTTGAAGGCTACTCGCAAGACATGTTCATTGATTACTACAATACCTACACGCTAGAAACCTATAATTTACAAGATATCATTGATAAATTGAATGCAGAAGAGACATCAGACTCTATCCGCAGCCTTTCACAAGACAAGCTGATCCAACTAACAAATGAAAAGAAAGACGGCTGGATCTATTCGACAAAAGACAAGGCCTTCTACGAAATTGTAGCTGGTGGTCGTGGCGGAGCGATGCCACCGATGGAAATTCCTTCACCAGATGAATGGGTGGTCAATGAAGATTCAGTTGAAGTGACAACGACTATTCAAGGAACTTCCGATCCATACAGACGCTTTGTCTTGAAACGCAACAACAAGAACTACAAGGGTGGAACCAACAAAACACGCTTTTATGTCGACAGCACAGAATTTGTGAAATCGTAAAAATAAATAAAGGCTATATCTAGCTCTAGAATTTTAAAATAAGTGGAAATCAAATATTCCTCGAAAAAGGCTTTTAAAGCCTTTTTCTTTTGGACTTGAATATGGTAAAATAAAGGTTATACGTGCTTGGATACAAAGATGAGGATATAACATACAGATGGGCAGCGTCAATCGAATGCTATCATGAGTAATTGAACCCGCCTACAACTCTGTGGAAAAAGATAAATCTACCTAGGAGCGTTCGCTCCGTCGTTCGATTTCCTATTTTCCTTTGAGTTGCTTAACGGCTTGGTATCTTGAGTAACTGAACCCGGACGAAGAGCTGTGTAAAAAAGATAAACTGTCTTGTCTTCATCGAAGACTTCGTCAGTTTCCTATTTTTACTTTGCTTTTGGCGGCCTTGGTATCTTGAGAATTGAACCCGCCTACAACTCTGTGGAAAAAGATAAATCTACCTAGGAGCGTTCGCTCCGTCGTTCGATTTCCTATTTTCCTTTGAGTTGCTTAACGGCTTAGTATCTTGATCTTTGTAGGCAAGTCGTATAATTTTATCAATCCAAAGGGGATTACAATGACAAAACAAGTGTTTCAAACGACTTTTGCGGGTCGTGAGTTAATTGTAGAGACTGGTCAGGTTGCCAAGCAAGCAAATGGCGCTGTTGTCGTGCGTTATGGTGAGTCAACTGTTTTGACGGCAGCGGTCATGTCTAAGAAGATGGCAACTGGGGATTTCTTCCCACTTCAAGTCAACTACGAAGAAAAAATGTATGCGGCTGGGAAGTTTCCTGGTGGCTTTATGAAACGGGAAGGACGTCCTTCAACAGATGCGACTTTGACAGCGCGTTTGATCGACCGTCCAATCCGTCCGATGTTTGCGGAAGGCTTCCGTAACGAAGTGCAAGTCATCAATACGGTTCTTTCTTACGATGAAAATGCCTCTGCACCAATGGCAGCGATGTTTGGTTCATCATTGGCACTTTCTATCTCAGATATTCCATTTGACGGACCAATCGCTGGAGTACAAGTAGGTTATGTGGATGGGGAGATCGTCATCAACCCAACCCAAGAACAAGCTGAGCGCTCGCTTCTTGAATTGACAGTAGCTGGTACCAAACACGCTATCAACATGGTAGAGTCTGGCGCTAAAGAATTGTCAGAAGAAATCATGTTGGAAGCTCTTCTGAAAGGGCACGAAGCTGTTAAAGAATTGATTGCCTTCCAAGAAGAAATCGTAGCAGCAGTTGGGAAAGAAAAAGCAGAAGTAGAATTGCTTCACGTGGACGCTGAATTGCAGGCTGAAATCATTGCAGCCTACAACAGTGACCTCCAAAAAGCAGTCCAAGTAGAAGAAAAATTGGCGCGTGAAGCTGCAACTCAAGCAGTAAAAGACCAAGTAACAGCCGTTTACGAAGAAAAATATGCAGACCACGAAGAATTTGACCGCATCATGCGTGATGTAGCTGAAATCTTGGAACAAATGGAACACGCAGAAGTGCGCCGTTTGATTACAGAAGACAAGGTTCGTCCAGATGGTCGTAAGGACGATGAAATTCGTCCTTTGGATGCGGTTGTTGACTTCCTTCCTCGTGTGCACGGCTCTGGTCTCTTCACTCGTGGACAAACGCAAGCCCTTTCTGTCTTGACCTTGGCACCAATGGGAGAAACCCAAATCATCGATGGTTTGGATCCAGAGTACAAGAAACGCTTTATGCACCACTATAACTTCCCACAATATTCTGTAGGGGAAACAGGTCGTTACGGTGCGCCTGGTCGTCGTGAAATTGGTCACGGTGCTCTCGGTGAGCGTGCCCTTGCTCAAGTATTGCCAAGCTTGGAAGAATTCCCATACGCCATCCGTTTGGTAGCAGAAGTCTTGGAATCAAATGGTTCTTCATCTCAAGCCTCTATCTGTGCGGGAACACTTGCCCTTATGGCTGGTGGTGTGCCAATCAAGGCCCCAGTAGCTGGTATTGCCATGGGTCTGATCTCAGATGGAAACAACTACACCGTATTGACAGATATCCAAGGTTTGGAAGACCACTTTGGAGACATGGACTTCAAGGTTGCAGGTACGCGTGACGGGATTACAGCCCTTCAAATGGATATCAAGATCCAAGGGATTACTGCAGAAATCTTGACAGAAGCGCTTGCTCAAGCCAAGAAAGCTCGTTTTGAAATCCTTGACGTGATTGAAGCAACCATTCCAGAAGTGCGTCCAGAATTGGCGCCAACTGCTCCGAAAATTGATACCATCAAGATTGATGTCGACAAGATCAAGATTGTCATCGGTAAGGGTGGAGAAACCATCGATAAGATCATCGCTGAAACAGGCGTTAAGATTGATATCGACGAAGAAGGTAACGTATCTATCTACTCGAGCGACCAAGATGCGATTAACCGTGCCAAAGAGATCATTGCTGGTTTGGTGCGTGAAGCCAAAGTGGATGAAGTCTACCATGCCAAAGTAGTTCGGATCGAAAAATTCGGTGCCTTTGTCAACCTCTTTGATAAGACAGATGCCCTCGTTCATATCTCTGAAATGGCTTGGACGCGCACCAACCGTGTTGAAGACTTGGTAGCGATCGGCGATGAAGTCGATGTCAAGATTATCAAGATTGATGAAAAGGGTCGTGTTGATGCTTCTATGAAGGCACTCTTGCCACGTCCGCCAAAACCTGAACATTCAGAAGAAAAAGGTGAAAAGGGTCCTCGCCATGGCGATCGTCCTCGTCACCACAATAAAGACCACAAACCTAAAAAAGACTTTACCATTACACAAAAAGATTCAGAATAATCATTAGAAAAGGAGGAGCACGGTATGGGATGGTGGCGTGAAACCATCAATATTGTAAAAGAAAATGACCCAGCAGCGCGTACCTCGCTGGAGGTCCTTTTGACCTATCCGGGCGTCAAAGCACTGGCAGCTCACCGTGTTTCCCACTTTTTGTGGAACCATGGATTTAAGCTCTTGGCGCGGATGCACAGCCAATTTTGGCGTTTTTGGACCCAGATTGAGATCCACCCAGGTGCGACCATTGCTTCTGGTGTCTTTATCGACCATGGAGCAGGTCTCGTTATTGGGGAAACAGCCATTGTTGAAAAAGGCGTTATGCTCTACCATGGGGTGACCCTTGGGGGAACAGGAAAGGATGTCGGCAAACGCCATCCAACGGTACGTGAGGGAGCCTTGGTTTCCGCTCATGCTCAAGTCATCGGCCCGGTGGAAATCGGAGCCAAGGCCAAAGTCGGAGCAGGAGCTGTCGTGGTCTCAGATGTACCAAGTGATGTGACCGTTGTCGGTGTTCCTGCCAAGATTGTGCGGGTTCACGGTCGAAAAGATGAACCAGTCATTCATCAAGAAGAAGAAAAACGGGAATACTACATGAACAAGCTGGAGCATGCTAAGGAAGCTAGCCATCGGTCTTCGAGCTTGTAAGGAGATCGCTACGTGATTCAATCAACCAATACATTGAATGACCACCAACTACTGGAAGCAAAGGCCCTTATTGCCATCTGTCAGAACTATGACGGAACGTTTCGGGATCCTTATCTCTCCAATATGCTCAATTTTGACCCCGATATGCCGGCCTTTTTCCTTTATTATGAAAAAGGTGAACTTGTTGGCCTATTAACCGTCTATGCGGATGACCCAGATGTGGATGTGGCGATCCTGGTCCACCCTAATCACCGTCGGCAGGGAATTGCGCGTGCTTTGTATAGAAGTTTTGAGAAAGAAACGGCATCTTATCCAATTGAGTCTGTGACTTTTCAGACAGAGCGTATTTTTCTAGAGAATCATCCTGATTTTGCCAGCAATTGGGGACTGGTTGAGGATGACGAAACAGAAACCTGGTTAGGACGTGATCGAACCGCTTATGCATTAGATTCTCGTTCGGATGTCGATGTGCTCTTGGCAGAACCTTCTTATCTTGAAGCCATTGCCCAGCTCCATCATCAGACGTTTTCAGATGAAGTGGAAGCACCGGAAGTGAGCCACAGATACATTTCGGAGGCCTTGAAGGATCCTGATAGTCTGCTGTACATATTACTCAAAGAAGGTCAAGTGATTGGCGTTTGTACGGTCGATGTATCTGGAAAATGCAATTACCTTTATGGACTTGCGATTGCTGAAGTCTATCGTGGGCAAGGTTACGGAAGCTATCTAGCAAAATCCCTCGTCAACCAACTCATTGCGCAAAATGACAAGGCATTTCAGATTGCAGTGGAAGACAGCAATGTAGGTGCCAAACGCTTGTATGAAAAGATTGGCTTTATCAAACAGACTCAGGCGGTTTATTTGAACCCAAAAGAGTAGAAACAGAAAGGAAATGAAGCGTGTTAAAAATTTATGATACCATGTCTCGTGATCTGCGAGAATTTATCCCCATCGAGGAAGGGAAGGTCCGCATGTATGTTTGTGGGCCAACAGTTTACAACTATATCCACGTAGGGAATGCCCGCTCAACGGTGGCCTTTGACACGATTCGTCGCTACTTTGAGTATCGTGGCTACGAAGTTGCCTACATTTCCAACTTTACAGATGTGGATGATAAGATTATTAACCGTGCCAAAGAAGAAGGCATTACTCCACAGGAAGTGGCAGACAAGTATATTGCGGCCTTCCGTGAGGATGTGACGGCTCTTGGTGTGAAACCTGCAACCCGCCACCCTCGTGTGGTTGAGTTTATGGATGACATCATTCGTTTTATCGCTGATTTGATCGAAAAAGGCTATCCCTATGAGAGCAAGGGCGATGTCTATTTCCGTGTGGAAAAATCCCACAACTATGCTAAGTTAGCCAATAAAACCTTAGAAGACTTGGAGCTAGGAGCTTCTGGTCGGACAGATGAAGAAACAGCTCGCAAGGAAAATCCAGTCGACTTTGCCCTCTGGAAGGCTGCCAAACCAGGTGAGATTTCTTGGGACAGCCCTTGGGGACCTGGTCGTCCTGGTTGGCACATTGAGTGTTCGGTCATGTCAACGGGAATTTTAGGCGATACCATTGATATCCACGGTGGTGGAGCCGACCTTGAGTTTCCACACCATACTAATGAAATTGCCCAGTCTGAAGCTAAAACAGGCAAAACTTTTGCCAATTACTGGATGCACAATGGCTTTGTCAATATTGATAATGTCAAGATGTCCAAGTCCTTAGGCAACTTTATCACTGTGCATGATGCATTGAAGACTATCGACGGCCAAGTGCTTCGCTTCTTCTTTGCAACCCAGCACTATCGCAAGCCCATTAACTTCACAGAAAAAGCGGTGCGCGATGCGGAGACCAACCTCAAGTATTTGAAAAATACCTATGAGCAACCGTTCACAGGAGAAGTGGATCCAGCAGACTTGCAAGGCTTTGTGGACAAGTTTATCGCGGCTATGGATGAAGATATCAATGCGGCAAACGGAATCACCGTCGTCTTTGAATTGGCCAAATGGATCAATTCAGGTCACTACAACCAAGACGTTAAGGATGCCTTGACCAAGATGTTAGAAGTCTTTGGAGTGGTCTTTGTCGAAGAAGTCTTGGATGCAGATATTGAAGCCTTGATCGCTGAACGTCAGGAAGCGCGGGCTAAGAAAGATTTTGCGCGAGCAGATGCCATTCGCGATGAATTGGCTGCGCAAGGGATCAAGCTCTTGGATACAAAAGAAGGTGTAAGGTGGACACGTGATTGATGTCAATCTAATCAATGGGATTGCTCTGGCCTTTGAGGGAGATGCGGTCTATTCCATGTATATTCGCAGACACCTGATTTTTCAAGGGATGACCAAGCCCAATAAGCTTCACCAGGCTGCCACCCGCTATGTCTCTGCTAGGGCTCAGGCCAGCTTGATTGAAAGCATGCTGGAGCAAGAAATTCTGACGGAAAAAGAGTTGGAGATCTACAAGCGCGGTCGCAATACCAATAGCCATACCAAGGCCAAAAATGCCGATGTCGTGACCTATCGGATGTCGACAGGCTTTGAGGCTGTCATGGGCTATCTCCATATGACGGGGGAGCTCTCTCGTCTAGAAGAGCTGATTGACTGGTGTATCCAGCAAGTAGAAGAAGGAAGAAAGCAGTGAAAAATATCAGAGAGTGGTTTCCTCATGCAGAGGTGACGGATCAAGCCAATCCACCAGCTGGTTATGTAGCCATTCCCCTTCGGGCTCATCAATGGTTGCTGCTGAAGGAAGAAGAGCTAACCGAGCGAGAAAAACAATTGATTTCCTGGTTGGGCAGTGAAGAAGAGGTTGCCCCTAATCCTTGGTACCAATACCTGATCGATGGAAAGGGAGAAGCCCCTCAAGTTATCAAAAAAATGCAACTTGCCTATTGCCATATCTCGCATTCAACAGCGGAAGGGACGGCTTCTTGGTTAGAGATGATGCAGACACTCTTGCCCAATTTCCGAGCAACCTTGCAACTGAGTGGGCAGGACTATGTGCTCATCCTAGATCAAGACCAGTCTTTACCTGTGGCCGATATCTTAAAAGATACGGTCTCTGCCATGGAGTATGACTTCAATATTCGTTTATCTATCCTGGTCGGGCAAGTATGGACCGAGTCTAAAGACGGGAAAGTGTCTCCTATCATCCGAGCAGAACAGGCGGTCTTTCGAGCTTGGATTCGAGAAGGCCATCAAGGTGTCTATCGCTTTTCTCAACTCTATCTGTGGGGAATCGAGCAAGCAGATCTGGATCTCACCCCGATCAAAGCAAGCTTGCATCAGTTGATTGAAAGTCAAGATCAATTGCAAGACATCATTGTTGCTCTTTGGGACAATGGGGCAGTCGTAACCAAGGCCGCCCAACAACTCTATCTCCACCGCAATTCGCTCCAATACAAGATTGACAAGTGGGAGGAGTTGACGGGTCTTCAGTTGAAAAATCTGACAGATCTAGCCCTGTGCTATCATTTGGTCTTACAAGATGTGATTTAAACGGAATCAATCCAGAGTTTTGTGCAACTTGCACAAAACTCTTTTTCTTTTTTGTGAGACTTGCCATAGATTTGTAAAACGTTTTCATTTACAATAGAACTATAAAAATCAAAGGAGTACCATCATGGTAGAATTGAATCTTAAAAATATTTACAAAAAATATCCAAACAGCGAACACTACTCAGTTGAAGACTTCAACTTGGACATCAAAGACAAAGAATTTATCGTTTTCGTAGGTCCTTCAGGATGTGGTAAATCAACGACTCTTCGTATGATCGCTGGTCTTGAAGATATCACAGAAGGTGAATGTTCGATCGATGGTGTCGTTGTAAACAACGTGGCACCTAAAGACCGTGATATTGCCATGGTATTCCAAAACTACGCTCTTTACCCACACATGACTGTTTATGATAACATGGCTTTCGGTTTGAAATTGCGTAAATACAGCAAAGAAGACATCGACAAACGTGTGCAAGAAGCAGCTGAAATCCTTGGCTTGAAAGAATTCTTGGATCGTAAACCAGCTGACCTTTCTGGTGGTCAACGTCAACGTGTGGCTATGGGACGTGCCATTGTCCGTGATGCAAAAGTGTTCTTGATGGACGAACCTTTGTCAAACTTGGATGCGAAACTTCGTGTATCCATGCGTGCTGAAATCGCTAAAATCCACCGTCGTATCGGAGCTACAACTATCTACGTAACTCACGACCAAACAGAAGCGATGACATTGGCTGACCGTATCGTTATCATGTCTGCTACTAAAAACCCTGCAGGTACTGGTACAATTGGACGTGTAGAACAAATCGGAACTCCACAAGAAGTGTACAAAAACCCAGTCAACAAATTCGTAGCTGGATTCATCGGAAGCCCTGCAATGAACTTCATTAACGTGAAATTGGAAGGTGGATACATCGTTGCCAATGGCTTGAATTTGAAAGTTCCAGAAGGTGCTTTGAAAGTTCTTCGTGAAAAAGGCTATGATGGTAAAGAAATCATCTTTGGTATCCGTCCAGAAGACGTGAATACAGAAGCTGCTTTCCTTGAAACATTCCCAGAATCAGTAGTAAAAGCAACCATCTCTGTATCTGAATTGCTTGGTTCAGAATCTCACTTGTACTGCCAAGTTGGTGACAACGAATTCATCGCTAAAGTAGATGCACGTGACTACCTTGGAACTGGTGAAACCATCGAACTTGGATTTGACTTGAACAAAGCTCACTTCTTCGACAAAGAAACTGAAAAAACAGTATACTAATACCTACTGAAACTGTAGAGACTGAGACGATATGTCTCAGTCTCTTTTGTTTTAAGGAGACAAAACATGGAAAAAGATTGGTGGAAAGGGAAGGTCGCTTATCAGATCTACCCAAAAAGCTTTAAAGACAGCAATGGTGATGGCGTTGGGGATTTGAAAGGCATTACGGAAAAACTTGATTACCTTCAAAAATTAGGAATTGATATTCTCTGGTTATCTCCTATTTATAAGAGTCCTTTTATTGACCAAGGCTATGATATTTCTGACTATTATGCCATTGATCCTATTTTTGGAACCATGGAAGATATGGAAGAGCTGATCGCTGAAGGCAAGAAGCGGGGCATTTCCATCATCATGGATTTGGTGGTTAACCACTGCTCCAGTCATCACGAGTGGTTCCAAAAAGCTCTAGCGGATCCAGATGGTCCTTATGCGGATTACTTTTATTTCATCGAAAGTGACAAGGAACCCAACAACTGGGAAAGTTACTTTGGAGGCAGTGTCTGGGAATCGGTTCCTGGTACTAACAAATACTATCTCCATTCCTTCCACAAGGATCAGCCGGACCTCAATTGGCAAAATCCTGTCTTACGCGAAGAGATTTACACCATGATCAACTGGTGGTTGGACAAGGGAATTGCAGGCTTCCGGATTGATGCCATTATCAATATCAAAAAGGATTTAGAATGGCGTTCACTTCCGTCCGATCGTGACAATGGCCTGGTTCCAGTGCCGGAATCGCTGGTCAATGCCCAACCGATTGAACCTTTCTTGCAAGAGTTAAAGGAGCGCACTTTTGCCAAGTACAATGCCTTCACTGTAGGGGAAGTTTTCAATGAAACCGATGAAGAACTTCATTTCTTCATTGGAAAAGATGGCGTCTTCTCTTCAATCTTTGACTTCAAACAAACCATGCTGGGACAAGAAGGAAAAGGCTGGTTCGACCATGCTCTTCCAACTGCAGATGAACTCAAGGAAAGTATTTTCCAAGCCCATGAGCGCGCGGATAGCATTGGGGTGCTCTCAACCATCATTGAAAACCACGACGAACCTCGTGGCGTGTCCCATTATATTGCGGAAGGTCCGGTAAACGATACCAGTAAAAAGGCCTTGGGAACCATTCAAATCTTGCGTAAGGGAATTCCTTTTATCTATCAAGGCCAAGAAATTGGAATGGAAAACCAAGTCTTTGAATCGGTGGAGGATTTTGATGATATCGCGACCATCAATGGCTACCATGTCGCGAAAGAAGCTGGTTTGAGTGAGGAAGAAGCCTTGGCTGCGATTGCTAAATACAGCCGGGACAATGCGCGAACACCCATGCAATGGTCAGCAGAGCCAGGTCTGGGCTTTAGCGATGGAACAGCCTGGTTGATCAGTCCCAAACCAGATGTTGCCATCAATGTGGAAGACCAGGAAAAGGATCCAAATTCCATCTTTAATTATTATCGCCAGTTGACGGCCTTGTACCGCCATCCCCTCTATGGAAATACTATCCGATTTGGAGATATGATCCCAGCGTATCGGGACCGTGAAAACATCATCGCCTTTGAACGCCGTGGGGACAAGCGTCTCTTGGTTGTCAGCAATTTCCAAAATAGCCAGGCCACCTTGGAGTTGCCAGCTCCGATTAAAACGGTCGTTTTAAATAATACTGCAGGATTATTCCAAGAAGGAGACCAAGTGCTCGAATTGGCCCCTTACCAAACGGTTGTGTTGGAATTGGTGGAATAGAAAAGAACCTTCGCAGATGCGAGGGTTCTTTTCATGTCATCCAAGTCTAAATCTGGAACTTACTCAACTTCTTTCTTTTTCAAGAGGAGGAAGCCTCCGCTAACGGCTAGCAAGAAGCCTGAAAGAATGAAGTGTGCGGTTGTGTCTTCTCCAGTTTGTGGCAATTGTGCCTTGGCTGGACTTTCTTGGAAGCTTTGTCCTACTTGGTAAGTCAAGGCTTGCACGCTTTCTTCATTTTTAGTTGTCATTTCTTTTTGTGGAAGGAGTACTTTAGGAGTATCCTTCTTGGCTAAGATTGGCTGTGGATTGCTTGTTTGATTATGAATTGGAACCACAACTTGATCTGGT
>OGEN01001598.1_pt1 | contig 14021 bp, 10 predicted proteins | sample 1570671 | NCBI WGS metagenome assembly OGEN01 (sample SAMEA2582128, study PRJEB24529) | metagenome | biome: Human gut stool | place: China | collected 2011
TCCTGCAAAACGTGGAACGATCTATGACCGAAATGGAGCAGTAATTGCTGAAGATGCTACGACCTATAACGTTTATGCCGTTATTGATAAAAAGTACAAATCAGCAACTGGAAAAATCCTCTATGTAGAAGAGAGCCAATTTAAAAAAGTAGCAGAAATCTTTAAGCAGTACTTAGGGATGGATGAGGATTACGTCATTCAACAGTTGTCGCAAAAGAAATTGAAACAAGTTTCTTTTGGATCGAACGGAAACGGCATTACTTATAGCAATATGACGGCTATCCGTGAGGCCATGGAAGCGGCGAAGATTGAAGGGGTTGCCTTTACAACTAGTCCAAATCGGAGCTATAAAAATGGAGTTTTTGCTTCTCAATTTATAGGTCAGGCCTCTCTTCAAGAAGATAAAGAGGGGAATAAAACCCTGAAGGGGCAATCAGGGATGGAGAAATCCCTCGATCGTATTCTCGCTGGTCAAAATGGGGTTATCACCTATGACAAAGACCGAAACGGGAATATCGTTCCTGGTTCAGATAAGGTTTCTGTCAAAACAGAAGATGGAAAAGATGTCTATACGACCATTTCAGCAGAATTACAAACCTACCTTGAGACGCGAATGGATGTTTTCCAAGAAAAAGTAAAAGGAAAGTATGTTAGTGCGACTCTTGTGAGTGCAAAAACTGGAGAGATCCTAGCGACAACGCAACGTCCAACCTATAATGCGGATACCAAACAAGGGTTGGATCTGAAAAACTTGAAAACCTGGAATACCATCCTTTATCAAGATCAATATGAACCGGGTTCAACGATGAAGGTCATGTTATTAGCTTCGGCGATTGATCATGGGACCTTCCCAGCCTATAATGAGGCATACTACAATAACGAACTACAAGTAAAAGATGCGACGATCCGTGACTGGGATGTCAATATGGGACTGTCTGAAGGTCGCTATATGAATATCGCCCAAGGTTTTGCCTATTCAAGTAACATTGGGATGACCAAGCTTGAACAGAAGATGGGCAATAATGTCTGGATGAATTACCTCACACTATTTAAGTTCGGACTCCCTACTCGGTTTGGTATGGGCGATGAGAGTTTTGGAAGCCTGCCGGGTGATAACTATGTCACTCAAGCCATGTCTTCTTTTGGTCAAGGGATTTCCGTCAGTCAAACCCAAATGTTACGGGCCTTTAGCGCCATCGCTAATGATGGGCAAATGTTGGAGCCGAAGTTTATTAGTGCCATTTACGATAAAAAATCAGACACAGCCCGCAAATCAAAAAAAGAAGTTGTTGGAAAACCAGTTTCAGGATCAGCTGCGCAACAGACACGGAACTATATGATCACCGTCGGAACAGATCCAGAGTATGGAACCTTGTACAGTGATGGCCCCATCATTCAGGTACCCGGTCAAAACGTTGCGGTGAAATCAGGGACTGCCCAAATTGCGACAGACAAAGGGTATTTACAAGGAGAAAATGACAATATCAACTCGATAGTTGTCATGACACCAGCTGAAGATCCAGATTTCATTATGTATGTGACGGTTCAACAACCAGAAGTAAAATTCTCTCCAAACAATTGGGAAGAATTGGTCAATCCTATTTTGGAAGATGCAGTTGCTTTGAAAAATGAATTGCATCTTACATCGGAGGCACCAACGTTGGATAATGTGACCAAAGAAACGACATATAAAATCCCTTCAGTAGAAACTCTCTCTAAGGAGTTGAATCTGAAACAAAATCTGAGCCCAGGTGCTTATTCAGAGGAATTGCGTCGTAATTTGGTGCAACCAATTGTCCTAGGGACCGGGAAAAATATCCGCAAAATGTCTGTGGATGTAGGCTCTAAAGTCAAAGCCAATCAGCAAGTATTGTTATTGACAGAAGACTTTGATGCGGTTCCAGATATGTATGGCTGGACCAAGGAAAATGCAGACATCTTTGGAGAATGGACTGGAATTGAAATTACCTATAAAGGTAGTGGAAAGAAAGTAACCAAACAAAGTGTCAAGATGAACACCTCACTCAATAAAACTAAAAAGATTACGTTAACATTAGGAGACTAAGATGTATATTGCTACGATCCTTGTATCGTTTCTATTAACAGTGGCTGCTATTCCAGCCTTTATTCGATTTTACCATCGTGCTCATATTTCTGGGCAACAAATGCATGAAGATGTGAAACAACACAAAGCGAAAGCTGGCACTCCAACAATGGGTGGAGTGGTGTTTCTCATTACAGCCGTTCTAGTTAGTTTTGTCGTTACCGTATTGACTGGAAATTTCACGCGCCCTGTTCAACTTATTCTATTTATCTTGATTCTATATGGAATTGTTGGATTTTTGGATGACTTTTTAAAAGTTTTTCGTAAGATTAATGAAGGTCTCAATCCAAAACAAAAATTGGCCCTTCAACTTGTTGGTGGAATCATCTTCTATATTTTTTCTGAACGCCACGGTGCAGGAAGCCTTTTAAATGTCTTTGGTTACGATCTTTACTTGGGCCATTTCTACATTCTCTTTGCTTTATTTTGGTTGGTTGGTTTTTCAAACGCGGTCAATTTGACAGATGGGATTGATGGATTAGCCAGCATCTCCGTTGCTATTAGCCTGAGTGCTTATTCCTTTATTGCCTATATGCAAGGAAAATGGGACATTCTCTTTGTGACTTTGAGTATGATTGGGGCCTTGCTTGGATTTTTTGTCTTCAACCACAAGCCAGCTAAAATCTTTATGGGAGATGTCGGTAGTCTAGCTCTTGGAGGGATGCTTGCAGCCTTGTCAATGGCTCTGCATGTCGAGTGGACGCTGCTCCTGATTGGTCTGGTCTATGTCATTGAAACAGGTTCAGTGATGCTACAAGTGACCTATTTCAAATGGACCAAGAAACGCTACGGAGAAGGACGTCGGATTTTCCGAATGACTCCTTTCCACCATCATTTAGAACTGGGTGGTCTTTCTGGAAATGGCCAAAACTGGTCAGAATGGAAAGTGGATGCCTTTATGTGGTCCATTGCCTTGGTAACAAGTGTCGTGACTCTAGTCCTTCTCTACCTATAAAACGACGGTGGGCTTGCCCATCGTTTTTTTACTGACTCAGAGAGAATTCGCTGGTTAGGAAAAATGACTCATAAGAGAAGCAAGAAGACAGCTTTTCTGATATAATAATAGAGATCATGAAAGGAACTGAGAAAATGAAATTTACAGAGTTTAATTTTAAGCCCTATATTCAAGAGGCGCTGAAAGAAATCAATTTTAGAGAAGCAACCGAAGTACAGGAAAAGCTAATTCCGATTGTCCTAGCTGGAAATGATTTAGTGGGAGAATCAAAGACAGGTTCTGGGAAAACCCATACTTTTCTCTTACCGATTTTTCAAACGTTAAACGAAGACAGCCAACAAGTTGAAGCGGTGATTACGGCTCCTAGTCGGGAGTTGGCAACGCAAATTTACCAAGCTGCTCGTCAAATCGCTAGTCATTCTGAAAAAGAGATTCGGATTGTAAATTATGTTGGAGGAACGGATAAAAGCCGTCAGATTGAAAAACTGCAGGTCAAACAACCACATATCGTGATTGGAACTCCAGGGCGGATCTATGATCTGGTTGCATCTGGTGATCTGGCCATCCATAAGGCCCATACCTTTGTGGTAGATGAGGCAGATATGACTTTGGATATGGGATTTCTGTCTACCGTGGATAAGATTGCTTCAAGACTTCCGCAACAACTACAATTTTTAGTTTTTTCAGCCACCATTCCACAAAAATTACAGCCTTTCTTGAAAAAATATCTCTCAAACCCAGTCATGGAGCAAATTAAGACCAAGACGGTGATTTCAGATACCATCGATAATTGGCTGGTTTCGACCAAGGGTCGGGATAAAAATGAGCAAGTTTTCCAATTGACCAAGACCTTGCAACCTTATTTGGCCATGATTTTCGTCAATACAAAAACGAGAGCAGATGATCTTCATGCCTATTTAGTGGCTCAGGGCCTAAAAGTGGCGAAGATTCACGGAGATATCCCACCACGTGAACGGAAACGGATTATGAATCAGGTTAAAAATCTTGATTTTGAGTATATTGTGGCCACCGATTTGGCGGCTCGTGGAATTGATATCGAAGGGGTGAGTCATGTCATCAACGATGCTATTCCACAAGATCTTTCCTTCTTCGTTCACCGTGTTGGCCGGACAGGCCGCAATGGTCTACCAGGTGTCGCTATTACTCTTTATCAACCGAGTGATGATTCAGATATCCGTGAACTAGAAAAAATGGGAATTCGTTTCGTACCGAAAGTGTTGAAAAATGGGGTTATTGAAGATACTTATGATCGGGACAGACGGGCCAATCGTGAGAAAAAGCAAGAGAAACTCGACATCGAGATGATCGGTCTGGTGAAAAAGAAAAAGAAAAAAATCAAACCAGGCTACAAGAAAAAAATCAAATGGGCAGTTGATGAAAAGCGGAGAAAGGCTAAGCGAGCTGAAAATCGTGCGCGTGGCCGGGCGGAACGAAAGGCCAAACGACAAACTTTCTAACCCTTGTTGTAAATATTCAGGAGAAAACATAGATTTTTTTTATGAACTCCATAAAGAAAAACTATTGGGAACTTATCTAAAATTATGATAGACTAAATTTGAGTAGTCTATCATTTTTCTATTTCTGTAGCAATTTTTGGAATTCCGATAGTGAATGTGATAGAATGTTTATGTTCGAGAAAGGAAGTAACAAAAATGTTTACAACTGATTTTTTAACAGCCAACTGGTATGCTGACTTTTTAAAACACATTCCAGATAGCAAGCTGTTTAGTTTGAGAGCCGTATTGGATGCATTTCCGGCTGTCATAGGAAAATTGCCTGTAACGATTTTATTAGCCCTAGGAGGCGCATTTGTTGGAATTATTTTTGCCATGATTTTTGCTCTGGTCAAAATTAATCGTGTACGAATTCTTTACCCGATTCAAGCTGTTTTTGTCAGTTTTTTACGGGGGACTCCTTTGTTGGTTCAGTTGATGTTGACCTATTATGGGATTCCTCTTATTTTAAAAGCGATCAATCAGTCTTATGGAACAGCTTTTAATATTAATGCCATTCCAGCTGAGTTATTTGCAATTGTGGCTCTTGCCTTTAATGAGGCGGCTTATGCGAGTGAGACCATCCGGGCAGCAATTTTATCGGTTGATCCTGGTGAAATTGAGGCGGCGCGTAGTCTTGGGATGACAAATCGTCAAGTTTATCGCCGGATTATTATTCCCAATGCAGCAGTCGTTGCAACCCCGACCTTAATCAACTCTCTCATTGGCTTGACCAAGGGGACATCGCTAGCCTTTAGTGCCAGTGTGGTTGAAATTTTTGCCCAAGCACGGATTATTGGGGGGAGCGATTTGAAGTACTTTGAACGCTTTATCACGGTATCGATTGTTTACTGGATTGTGAATATTCTCATTGAAATACTAGGACGTCACATTGAACGTCGACTGGATATTGAGACTCCCGTAGCAATTGATTTACCAGATCAGGAGGTCCGGATCTAATGATTTATATTTCAGAATTATCAAAGACATTTTCAGGTCAAAAGGTTTTAAATAATCTAAGTTTGGAAATTCAAAAAGGGGAAGTCGTGGCCCTAATCGGGTCTTCGGGAGCTGGTAAATCAACCTTCTTACGCAGTTTAAACTATTTGGAAGCTCCAGACAGTGGTAGAATTAAGATTGATGATTTCGAGGTTGATTTTGAACACATTAGCCAAGATCAAATCTTAACCTTAAGAAGAAAGTTGGCCATGGTTTTCCAACAGTTTAATTTGTTTGGTAGAAAAACAGCCATTGAAAATGTGAAAGAAGGGCTCATTGTTGTGAAGGGGTTATCTGATCAAGAAGCAACGAAAATTGCACGAGAAGAACTGGCAAAAGTTGGCTTATCGGATCGTGAAAATCACTATCCTCGTCACCTCTCAGGTGGACAAAAACAACGCGTGGCTTTGGCTCGTGCCTTGGCCATGAAACCAGAAGTTCTTTTGCTGGATGAACCGACTTCAGCTTTGGATCCAGAATTGGTTGGAGAAGTTGAAAAATCCATTGCCAATGCGGCAAAATCGGGACAAACCATGGTACTGGTCAGCCATGATATGTCTTTTGTAGCGCAAGTAGCAGATAAGGTCCTATTTTTGGATAAAGGACGGATTATTGAATCTGGAACACCAGAGGAAATCATGCAACATCCAAAAGAAGAACGGACAAAAGAATTCTTTGCTAGTTACAAACGGACCTATGTTTGATATAATAGAGGAGAGGTAAGACTCAGCTGGCGATGCTAGCTGGGTTTGTTTTCTGAAAATGTAAAAATATTTGGAGTCGTGATGTTAAATAAATTATTGTCCTTATATTTACAAAGTTTAGTGACGACAACGATTTTAGTTGGGATCGCTTCTTGTATTTGGATTGGCTACCGTGCCCTTAAGAAGAAAGATAAAACAGCCAAGCAACGACAAGCCCATTTGTATGATATCCTCTTAATTGATATCATGACGATTCCTATTTTAACCTTTGCGGTCATAGGGATTTTGTTTATCTTTCAAGCACGATAATTGCAAAAATATCGTGTGAGAATTATAATGGTTACAACAAAACAGAAAGAGGTTGAGTATGTTTGATACAGTGATTGTTGGAGCAGGCCCTGCAGGGATGACTGCTGCCCTTTATGTAGCACGAAGTAATTTAAAAGTCGCATTAATTGAGAGAGGAATTCCAGGCGGTCAAATGAACAATACGTCTGACATTGAAAACTATCCTGGCTATGCGAATATTAGTGGCCCAGACTTGGCTGAAAAAATGTTTGAGCCTTTAGAAAATCTTGGTGTGGAGCATTTATTTGGTCAGGTAGAGCGCATCGAAGACCTCGGAGTAACCAAAAAGATTGTCACAGATGATGGGGAATTTGAAGCTAAAACCGTGGTGATTGCAACAGGGTCTAACCACCGTTCATTGAATGTCCCTGGTGAAGAGGAGCTGAATAGTAGAGGGGTTTCCTACTGTGCTGTTTGTGATGGAGCTTTCTTTAGAGACGAGGATCTCTTGGTCGTTGGTGGTGGCGATTCTGCGGTAGAAGAAGCTGTCTTTTTGACTCAGTTTGCAAAAACAGTGACCATTGCCCATCGTCGTGATCAATTGCGTGCCCAAAAAGTTCTTCAAGATCGTGCCTTTGCCAATGATAAAATTCACTTTGCTTGGAATACGGTTGTTGAAGAAATTAAGGGTGAAAAAAAAGTAACGTCTGTCCTTTTAAAAGATGTGAAGACAGGAGAGGTTAGAGAGCAAGCCTTCGGTGGTGTCTTTATCTATGTTGGTTTAGATCCTGTCAGTGATTTTGCGACAGAACTTGGTATTTTAGATGAAAATGGCTGGGTGATCACAGATGATCATATGAGAACCACAGTCCCAGGTATTTTTGCGGTTGGCGATGTTCGTCAAAAAGATCTACGTCAAGTGACGACAGCCGTCGGAGACGGTGCGATTGCTGGCCAAGAAGTTTATAAATATATCACAGAAAACTTTTAATCCAAAAAAGTCTGAGCTTCCTGTCTCAGATTTTTTTCATGCTTTCCTTTCAGTATTCAATAGGGCTGAAATATGCTATAATGGTACTAATTTTATGGTAGGAATTCATAGAACAAATCTATAAAAAAGAGGTATACATATGTATCCAGATGACAGTTTAACTTTGCATACTGATTTATACCAAATCAATATGATGCAGGTCTATTTTGATCAAGGTATCCACAATAAACATGCCGTATTTGAAGTGTATTTTCGTCAACAGCCTTTTAAAAACGGCTACGCAGTATTTGCTGGCTTAGAGAGAATTGTGAAATACTTGGAAAACTTGAGTTTTTCTGAGAGCGATATTGCCTATTTAGAGTCACTTGGTTATCATGGGGCCTTCTTGGAATATCTCCGTGATCTCAAGTTGGAATTGACGGTACGCTCGGCTCAAGAAGGAGACTTAGTCTTTGCGAATGAACCAATTGTTCAGGTAGAGGGTCCTCTAGCTCAGTGTCAATTGGTGGAAACAGCCCTTTTGAATATCGTCAATTTTCAAACCTTGGTAGCCACAAAAGCTGCTCGTATTCGTTCGGTCATTGAAGATGAGCCTTTGATGGAATTTGGAACCCGTCGTGCGCAAGAAATGGATGCTGCCATTTGGGGAACTCGTGCAGCAGTCATCGGAGGTGCCAATGGAACTAGTAATGTTCGTGCAGGAAAACTCTTTGGAATCCCAGTTTTAGGAACCCATGCCCATTCTCTTGTACAGGTATATGGAAATGACTACCAGGCCTTTAGGGCTTATGCGGAAACCCATAAAGATTGTGTCTTCCTCGTCGATACCTATGATACTCTTCGTATTGGGGTACCGGCAGCTATTCAGGTAGCCCGTGAAATGGGAGATAAAATCAATTTCCTAGGCGTCCGGATTGACTCAGGAGATATTGCCTATATTTCTAAAAAGGTTCGCCAGCAATTAGATGAGGCTGGTTTTACAAATGCTAAAATCTACGCTTCTAATGACTTGGATGAAAATACCATCCTCAACTTAAAAATGCAAAAAGCAAAAATTGATGTTTGGGGTGTAGGAACCAAGTTAATTACAGCTTACGATCAACCAGCACTTGGAGCGGTATACAAAATTGTCTCTGTTGAAAACGAAGCAGGAGAGATGATCAATACTATCAAGCTTTCCAATAATGCAGAGAAAGTTTCTACTCCAGGTAAAAAGCAAGTCTGGCGGATTACGAGCCGTGAAAAAGGTAAATCAGAAGGTGACTACATCACTTATGATGGAGTAGATGTTTCACAACTGACTGAACTTAAAATGTTCCATCCGACTTATACCTACATTAATAAAACGGTCCGAAACTTTGAGGCGATTCCTCTTTTAGTGGATATTTTTAAAGAGGGTCAATTGGTTTATCAACTGCCAACATTATCAGAAATTCAAGAATATGCTCGTAAAAATTACGATCAATTATGGGATGAATACAAGCGCGTCCTCAATCCACAGCATTACCCAGTTGACTTGGCCAAAGATATTTGGCAGGATAAGATGGACCTGATCGAGGAAATGCGTAACAAGGCCAATGGAGAAGGAGAAGCAAAATGAGTTTGCAAGAAGAGATTATCCAACAATTGGGTGTCAAGCCTAGCATTGATCCTCAGGAAGAGATTCGCCGCTCGGTTGATTTCTTAAAAAGATATCTAAAAAAACATCCCTTCTTGAAAACATTTGTATTAGGGATCTCAGGAGGACAAGATTCGACTCTTGCTGGGCGATTAGCTCAATTAGCCATGGAAGAAATGCGCGCAGAAACAGGAGATGCCTCCTATCAATTTATTGCTGTTCGCCTTCCTTATGGGGTACAGACAGATGAAGAAGATGCTCAAAAAGCTTTGACCTTTATCCAGCCAGATGTTAGCCTGGTTGTGAATCTCAAGGAGTCTGCTGACGAAATGGTACGAGCAGTAGAAGCGACTGGAACAGAGGTTTCTGATTTTAACAAAGGCAATATTAAGGCTCGCAGTCGTATGATTGCTCAATATGCTCTAGCTGGAGCACGTAGCGGAGCGGTAATTGGGACGGATCATGCTGCAGAAAATATTACTGGTTTCTTCACAAAATTTGGAGATGGTGGTGCAGATATTTTACCCCTTTTCCGTTTGAATAAACGCCAAGGAAAACAATTGCTTAAGGCCTTAGGAGCCGATCCTGCTCTTTATGAGAAAATCCCAACAGCAGATTTGGAAGAAGAAAAACCAGGAATAGCAGATGAAGTAGCGCTGGGTGTCACCTATAATGAAATTGATGATTACCTAGAAGGAAAACAAGTGAGCCCAGAAGCTCAAGCCACTATTGAAAAATGGTGGTACAAAGGCCAACACAAACGCCACTTGCCAATCACAGTATTTGATCATTTTTGGGAGTGAGACAGAAATCGGTAACTCGTAGAGTTCGATTTCGTAGTCTCACCATACAATATTGTGAAAAGTATCAAAAAGAAGGGCGGTTTCATCCGCTCTTTTCTTCTAGATTAAAGTAAAAAATTTGCAAAGTTCAAGTTGCATGAAAGAATGAAGGGAGACAATCTATGAATCATCTTGGAAGTCTTGTCATAGAGACGGAGCATTTATACTTGAGGCCTTTCGTTTTGGAAGATGCACCAGCGATGTTTGAAAATTGGGCTTCTGATCCTGAAACCCTGAACTATGTCACCTGGGATGCCCATACATCTTCTGAGAGAACCAGAGAATCGATCAAAAGATGGATCGAACAGTATCTTAAACCAGATACTTATAAATGGGCGATCTGTTTGAAAACATCACCGGATCAGGTAATTGGAGATATTAGTGTGGTTTCTCAAGACCAGGAAAGTCAATCATGCGAGCTAGGTTATATCCTTGGTAAGAAATTCTGGGGGCAGGGATTGATGACAGAAGCGCTCACAGCTGTTTTGAATTTCTTATTGAACGAAGTCGGATTTAAAGAAATCAAAGCCACTTATGTCAGTTTAAATCCTGCTTCAGGGAAAGTCATGGAAAAGGCAGGAATGCAGTATGTAGAAACCATCCCTCATGCCATTCAACGCAAAGGGTATTGCGGGGATAAAATCATCTATTCTATAGAGAAGCCCTCTCTATAGGGTGATTTTTACTTGAAGATTCTGCTCAAAGGATTATAATAGTAGATAACGAAAAAAGGAGATTACTATGTCAGAATTAACGAAAGAATTTACAGACCAGCTCTATGCTAATTATGAAGCAAATGTGAAATATGCGGCTCTTGAAAATGCTGTTACCCACAATGGGATCCATGCATCGCTTGAAACGCGCAAGAGTGCAGTAGAAAATACACCAGTTTTTTCACTTGATTTGACCAAGGATAAGGTGACAAACCAAAAAGCATCTGGACGTTGTTGGATGTTTGCGGCTTTAAATACCTTCCGTCACAAGATGATCTCAAGCTTCCAATTGGAGGATTTTGAATTGTCTCAAGCACATACTTTCTTTTGGGATAAGTATGAAAAATCAAACTGGTTTTTGGAGCAAGTGATTGCTACAGCAGACCAAGAATTGACCAGCCGTAAGGTGGCTTTTCTCCTACAAACCCCTCAACAAGATGGTGGTCAATGGGATATGGTGGTATCCCTCTTTGAGAAATACGGAGTGGTTCCAAAATCAGTTTATCCAGAATCGATTTCTTCAAGCAATAGCCGGGAATTGAACACCTACCTCAATAAACTTTTGCGTCAAGATGCGCAAATCTTGCGTGATTTGATTCATTCAGGAGCAGATAGTGAGGTAGTTGCGAGCAAGAAACAAGCGCTGTTGCAAGAAATTTTTAACTTCTTGGCCATTTCCTTAGGATTGCCTCCACGTGAATTTGACTTTGCATACCGCGATAAGGACAACCAATTCCATACCGAAAGTGGCTTAACTCCACAAAGCTTCTACAAAAAATATGTAGACCTTCAATTAGACGATTACGTCTCCATTATCAATGCCCCAACTACAGATAAGCCATATGGAAAATCTTACACCGTAGATATGCTGGGCAATGTTGTAGGTAGCCGTCTAGTTCGCTACCTAAATGTTCCAATGGATCGATTGAAAGAATTAGCTATTGCTCAAATGAAAGCAGGAGAAACTGTCTGGTTTGGTTCAGATGTAGGCCAAGTCAGCAACCGTAAAGCCGGAATCTTGGCAACTGATGTCTACGATTTTGAAGCAAGTATGGACATTCATTTGACACAAGACAAGGCGGGTCGCTTGGACTATGCAGAAAGTCTCATGACACACGCTATGGTCTTGACAGGGGTTGATTTAGACGAAGCAGGTCAGTCGCGTAAATGGAAGGTTGAAAATTCATGGGGAGACAAGGTCGGTACAGATGGTTACTTTGTGGCTTCTGATGCTTGGATGGATGAATATACCTACCAAATTGTGGTTCGTAAAGAATTCCTAACACCAGATGAATTAGCAGCCTATGAAGCAGAACCAATTGTTCTAGCACCGTGGGATCCAATGGGAGCTTTAGCAAAATAATCAATCCAAAAGAGCCCTTGGGCTCTTTTTTGTCCTCTAAAAAACAAAAAAGTTCACAGGAAGGATGGTCCTTGCTGTGAACTAGAATATATTATTCGTTATGATTGTTAGAGTCTTGTGAAGAAGGCTCAGTTGGCTTAGATGGATTTTCTTCGCTAGAAGAGCTTGAAGAAGATTCTTCAGTAGAGGATTCTTCAGTTGAATAACTTGGTTCATAGTAGTAGTTATTGTAATTATTCTTACCATTGTTTAAATAGAGGTAAGAACCATTTCGATAAAGACCACTAGGTTGTGTCCAGTCCGTATGACCGGAATTATTATTATTTGCAAGATAGAGCATCATTTGACGATAAACATCAGTTGCAACCTGCATTCCATTATCCAATACTGGTGTTAATCGATTTGAATAACCAGTCCAGACAGCCATAGAATACTCCGGAGTATAGCCGACAAATAATTCATCTGGCGCTACAATACTTGAATAACTTGAGTTCTTTGTTAATTTGTTTAATTCATTGTCAGAATAATTTGAAGTACCGGTCTTCCCAGCTTGGTAAACTCCTGAAATAGCCGCATTTGTACCAGTACCAGACATGAGGACCGTCTTCATCATATCAGTCATCATGTAGGCTGTCGTCGCTTTCATAGCGCGGGTTCCTTCAGAATCAAACTCTTTAGTCGTTCCATCACTAAAGACGACTCGGTTAACGTAGCTTGGTTTATAATAGGTACCACCATTTGCAAAAGCCGCATAGGCAGCAGCCATTTTTTCACTGCTGGCTCCGTATTTGTTGCTCGAATCACTAGTGTTACTTGAGATGGCATTCGCGTAAACCATTTCGGGATAGTCGATTCCTAACCCATTTAGGAATTTCTTAGCTTTTTTAAGGCCAACTTTTTCAAGTGCTTTGACCGCAGGAACGTTACGAGATTGTTGGATCGCATAGGTCATGGTAATGCTACCATAGTAAGAACGGTCCCAGTTGTAAACCGGTGTTGATGAATGAGGGAAATTGTATGGCGCATCTGTGATCGTAGCGGCAGTAGAAGTGTATTCCTCATGCTCGAGAGCAGGTGCATAGTCTGAAATCGGCTTCATAGTTGATCCCCAATCGCGATTAGTTTCAACCGCTTGGTTGGTACCAAAGGAAACATTGCTAGATTGGTGACGAGAACCGAGTTGGGCAACAACTTTACCAGTATTGACATCGATAACTGTTGAAGCTACTTGTAATTCATCATCCGGGTAGTTGACATATTCATCTGTGTTGTAGATATCCCAAAGTTTCTTTTGCGCTTCGGTGTCAACATTTGTATAAACATCCATCCCAGTTGTGAGCAAATTGTAACCTGTTTCTTCTTCAACTTGCTCAATAACTTCTTTCAGATAGTTATCCATATAGGCTGGGTAACTGCTTGAAGAACTAAGACTTTGCAGACCATCTGTAACAGGTGTATTGACTGCCGCTTCGTATTGTTTGTTAGAAATGGTCTTCATCTCAAGCATTTCTTTTAATACTAAGTTTCGGCGTTGTTGTGCTGCTTCAGGGTGGGAGTATGGATCGTACTGATTTGGTGCTTGGGGCATCCCCGCAAGGAGTGCCAATTGAGGGAGCGAAAGATCTTTTAGATCTTTCCCGTAGTAACTTTTTGCAGCGGTCTGCATTCCGTAGTTCCCATTCGCCATAAATACTTTATTGACGTAATAGGTCAAGATTTCTTGTTTGGTTGCTTTCTTTTCCAGTTGAGTTGCCAACCAAGCTTCTTGGATCTTACGAGAGAGGGTACGGTCAGAGGCCGATGTGGAGAAATAAGTTAATTTAATCAATTGTTGCGTCAAGGTTGAACCACCTTGACTTCCTCCTCGCAAGTTGTGAAGGAAGGAACCGCCGATCCGAATAATATCGACCCCACGGTGATTGAAGAACCG
>OGEN01001600.1_pt1 | contig 14005 bp, 11 predicted proteins | sample 1570671 | NCBI WGS metagenome assembly OGEN01 (sample SAMEA2582128, study PRJEB24529) | metagenome | biome: Human gut stool | place: China | collected 2011
ATCCGCAGAGAGCTTCGCTGTCACATCCGTGCCTGGAAGTTCTGCGGATTCTTAACCGCATCACCGGTAACAGTAATGATCTTACGAATTAACGGTGTGCTCTCACAGACTGCATTGTAAATAGAGATAACGGTATCTACGTTATCAACGATACATCCTGCATCCGCCGGAAGCATCGTGGAGTTGATCTCACGTCCGCCCGTAACCGCATAGATCAGGAAACGCTCGCCGCCCTGCGGATATTTTGTCTTTAACGGACATACCGTGATCTTCGGCTCGTCTTTTACGAGACCTTCCAGAAGCTTGATCGCCTCCGGCTTGTTCTCCTCGATTCCGATCACGCCCTTCGCGTTCGGGAACATGCTTAACATGACTTTGATGCCGCCGATCAGTCTCTCCGGCTGCTCCATCATCAGGCGATAGTCACTTGTCAGATACGGCTCACCCTCAGCCGCATTTACGATAATGTGATCGATCGCGTTGTCATCCTTCGGTGCAAGTTTTACGTTGGTCGGGAAACCTGCGCCGCCGAGACCTACGATACCGGCTTCTTTTACGATATTCCGGATCTCTTCCTTGGAAAGTTTTGTGTAATCGCGTTTTTCGCCAAAACCTTCGATTGCTGTGTACTCGTTATCGTTCTCAACGATAATGGACTGTACGATTGCTCCGTTCGCAACCAGACGCGGTTCGATTCCCTTTACTGTACCGGATACGGAACAGATAACATTTGCGGAAATGAAGCCGCCTGCTTCAGCGATCTTCTGGCCAACCAGGACCTTGTCACCCTTGGCAACAAGCGGTTTCGCCGGAGCACCGATATGCTGGGAGAGAGGATAAACCAGCTCACCCTTCGGCTGGATCACCTGAATCGGCTTATCTGCGGACAGTTCTTTTCCCTCATAAGGATGAACGCCGCCTATAAATGTGCTCAGACCCATTTAACAAACCTTCTTTCTATAAAATTTCATAGTACCCATCACATCGTAGTATAGCATATTTGGAATTTTTCTACAATTGGAAATCGGTTAACTTTTTAACGGAAATGGCCGTTTTCAGCGTTTGTATCAAAAAAAGAACAAAAACAGACATCTGATTTCTTTAAAAAATGAAGTTTTTACCAACTAACTCCCGCTCTTTTCTGCTGTCTCTTATGGAATTGCTACAAAATTTGAAAAAGCCTGTCTGGGTGCGTATGATCGATACGCAGTGCCTTTTTATGTAACAGGAAATTCCCCGGAATTTCCTGTTACATAAAAAAACGGGCAGATTTCTTCATCTGCCCGTTTTTTCTTCTGTGATCGTCCTAACTCAGCTCCGCCATTCCCGTATATAACCGGTAATAACGTCCTTTTTCTTTCAGGAGGTCCTCATGATCACCGCGCTCAATGATCTCTCCGTTCTCCAGAACCATAATGGCGTTGGCGTTCCGCACTGTGGAAAGACGGTGGGCGATCACGAAAGTGGTCCGTTCTGCCATCAGCGCATCCATGCCCTGCTCGATATGCTTTTCCGTTCTCGTATCGACGGAGCTCGTCGCCTCATCAAGGATCAGGATCGGCGCCTTGGATACCGCCGCTCTTGCGATATTAAGAAGCTGTCTCTGGCCCTGGCTTAAGTTCGCGCCATCGCTCTCAAGAACGGTGTCATAGCCCTTTGGAAGCCGCATGATAAAGGAATGGGCCGATGCCATCTTTGCCGCCTGAACGACCTCCTCGTCGGTGGCATCAAGCCGTCCGTACCGGATATTTTCCATAACTGTTCCCGTAAACAGATGCGTATCCTGAAGCACCATGGCAATGTGGCGGCGCAGCTCGTCCCGCTTAATATGGCAGATATCAACGCCGTCGATGGTGATGGTCCCGCTCTGGATATCGTAGAAGCGGTTGATGAGGTTCGTGATCGTCGTTTTCCCGGCTCCCGTGGAACCCACGAAAGCGATCTTCTGTCCCGGCTTCGCGTAGAGGCTGATATCCTTTAAGATGACCTTGTCCGGATTGTAGCCGAAGGTCACATGATCTAACACCACTTCCCCGCGCATGCCGTCCATGGACACTGCGTCCTTATCAGCCGCCGCCTCCGGCTCCTCATCCATCACGGAGAAAACGCGCTCCGCTCCGGCGAGAGCTGAGAACACGTTGGAGACCTGCATGGAGATCTCGTTGATCGGCCTTGAGAACTGTCTCGAAAAGTTCAGGAATACCGTGAGCCCGCCGACATCGAAGTTTTTCACCACACAGAGGATCCCGCCGATGCACGCCGTCAGGGAATAGTTTACCTGACTTAAGTTGTTCATCACAGGTCCCATCATGCCCCCAAGGAATTGGGCGCGGATCTGTTTTTCGCGGAGATCCCTGTTTAATATATCAAATTCTTCCTCCGCGATCTCCTCATGACAGAAGACTTTTACCACCTTCTGTCCGGTGATGGTCTCCTCGATGTATCCGTTTAAAGCACCGAGAGCCGACTGCTGGGCACTGAAATATTTCTGGCTCCGCTTCGCGACCTCTCCACCGGCCCGCAGCATGAGCGGGATCATGATCAGGGTCACGGCTGTCAGCCAGATGTTCGTGTAGAGCATGAGGAACAAGGTCCCGATGATGCTTAAGGTTCCGGAAAAGAGCTGCACAAGAGTACTGCTCAGCATATTTCCGATGGTGTCCACATCGTTTGTGAAGCGGCTCATCAGATCCCCATTGGAATTTGTATCGTAAAATCTCACCGGAAGCTTCTGCATTTTTGTAAAAAGGTCTGTCCGGATCCGCACAAGGGCGCTCTGGGCAACCTCCAGCATCAGTCTTGACTGGAGATAATTTGCGATAACCCCCAGAAGATAGACGCATGCCATCATGGTCAGCCCTTTAAAAAGTCCTGCCACATTGCCGGGACTTCCGTCCGGCGGTGCAATAAACCGGTTGATGATCGGGCGCAGCATATAGGAACCGGTCAGTGTCGCCACCGTATTTACAATGACACAGAAAAATGCGATCCCCATCCGGAGCCTGTCCGCTTCCAGATAGGACAGCAGGCGCTTTAAGGCCGTTCCCGTGCTCTTTGGGCGTCCTCCGCCTCTCGGAGCCCCCGGTCCTCTCCCCATCCCTCTCCTTTTCGGTGCGGCTGCCACGCGTCCGGCATATCGTTTTTTCAGACTCGCTTCGCGGTCTGCTCTCGTGACGCTCATACTGCCGCCTCCTCTCCTGCCCTGATGGACTGATTTCCGATCTGGGTCGTATAGATCTCGCTGTATGCCTCACAGGTCTTTAAAAGTTCCTCGTGGGTTCCGTGACCAATGATCTTTCCGTCCTCCAGTACCAGAATCTGATCCGCCTCCTGAACGGAGGAGATCCTTTGGGCGATGATGATCTTTGTGGTATCCTTGAGATCATGGTAAAGACTCTCCCGGATTTTCGCCTCCGTTGCCGTGTCAACAGCACTGGTGGAGTCATCCAGGATCAGAATCTTCGGGCGCTTTAAAAGTGCTCTCGCAATACAGAGACGCTGCTTCTGGCCTCCTGAGACGTTGACGCCGCCCTGCCCCATCTCGGTATCATATCCGTTTTTGAAGGTCTTAACGAAGGGATCTGCCTGGGCGCTCTCCGAGAACCGGATGACATCCTCCATCGGCGCGTCCTCATTTCCCCATCGGAGATTTTCCTCGATCGTTCCCGAGAAGAGGATATTTTTCTGGAGAACCATGCCGACGCCATCACGCAGGTGTTTTAAAGAGTACTCTTTGACGTTCACGCCGTCGACAAGGACTTCTCCTCCGGTCACATCATAGAGTCTCGGGATCAGCTGCACGAGGGAGGTCTTTCCGCTTCCCGTGGAGCCGATGATCCCGATGGTCTGTCCCGGTTCTGCCGTAAAGGAGATCCCTTCCAGAACGAGATCCTTTCTCCCGTTCTCTCCGCTGTAGCCAAAGCTTACATTCTTAAACTCCACACGGCCTTCCGTGACTTTTTTATCCTTATTTTCCGCGTTGTCATCATTTAAGCCGATCTCTGTGTCGAAGATCTCATTGATCCGCTTCATGGACGCGCTGGCGCGGGAGCTCTGTAAGAATACCATGGAAAGCATCATGAGGGACATCAGGATCTGCACGATATACGTCGTAAACGCGGTGAGATCCCCCACCGGCATCTTTCCGGCAATGATGATATTTCCTCCATACCAGACGACAGCCAGTGTCGTCACGTTCATGGCAAACATCATCACCGGCATCGTGGCGATCACGATCCGGAGCGCACGGAGGCTGCTCTCCTTTAAGTCGTCATTTAATTTACTGAATTTTTCGATCTCATGGTCCTCCCGGACGAAGGATTTCACTACCCGGACATTCGTCAGGGATTCCTGAATTCCGGAATTCAAACGATCCAGTCTCCTCTGCATCTCCCCAAAGCGCGGGAATGCGGTCTTTAAGATCAGAAGGATCGCCGCGAGAAGAAGTGGGATCACGATGAGGATGATGACCGCAAGCTGACGATTCATCATGAACGCCATGATCAGGGCACCGAGGAACATTCCGGGCGCTCTAAGCGCCATACGGAGCCCCATCATCAGGACATTCTGAACCTGCTGGACATCGTTCGTGAGCCTCGTGACGAGAGAACCGGTGCTGTAGTCGTCGATATTCTCAAAGGAGAACTGCTGGACCTTCCTGAAGAGGTCGTTTCTCATGTCACTGGTAAAGGAGATGGACGCCTTCGCGGAAAAGTAGGCACCGAGGATCCCACCCACCGCCATAAAAAGGACAGTCAGGACCATCAGCGTCCCCATCTTTCCGATATAGGCAACATTTCGACTTGCGACACCGTTGTTGATGATCATGGACATAAATTTCGGGAGCATGACCTCTCCCGCCACCTCGGTGAGCATCATCAGCGGACCGATCACGAAAGCACTGAGATACGGGATGATGTATTTTTTGTATCGTTTCAATTCTATTGTTTCCTTTCTGATCAGATCTGCAGTCGTTGGATTCTTCCGTTGCTGTTTATCACGCATCTTCCCTCGGAAGTTTTCTCCTCACGATATAGAAGCAGATCATATGGGCCGTCGCCGTGACGATCCAGGTAAACGGATAGGATAAGTATAACACTGTCAGGTTATGGTATACCTGAAACACCGTAAAGATCCAGACGATCCGGAGTCCACACGCTCCCAGAAGGGAGACGCACATCGGCATAACGGAGTATCCGAGACCGCGGATGCTGCCCACCATCGTATCCATGATCCCACAGAGGAAATATGTCGTTCCAAAGACCACAAGTCTTCTCATTCCGTATACAATGACCTCCGGGTCTGAGGAATAGATCCGGATCAGGGCATGTCCGCAAAGATAAGCCGGGATTCCCATCCCGAGTCCCACTGCCGTCACAACGCCGAGGCAGGTAACCATGATCCGGTTGATCCTCGAATACTTTTTGCCGCCGAAGTTCTGGCTCGTGAAGCTTAAGTTTGCCTGATAAACCGCATTCATGGCGTTATAGATGAATCCCTCAATATTCTGGGATGTCGTATTTCCCGCCATCGCGACAGAACCGAAGGAATTGACAGAGGACTGGATCAGAACATTGGAAATAGAAAATACTGCGCCCTGCATCCCCGCCGGAAGGCCTACCTGAATGATCTGACGGAATTTTGAGCGGTGGATCTTCAGAGCTTTTAAATGAAGCTTCAGACCGCCCTCGCTCTCCATCAGGCAAAGGATCACCAGACACGCCGAGATCGCCTGAGAGATCGCGGTCGCCAGAGCAACTCCCGCCACATCCATCCGGAACATGATCACAAAAAAGAGGTTTAAGACCACATTGATCACGCCCGCCGCCGTAAGGAAATACAGCGGGCGCTTCGTGTCTCCCACCGCGCGGAGAATCGCGCTTCCGAAGTTGTAGATCATATTCGCAGGCATGCCGATAAAGATGATCCGCATATAAATCGTAGATTTATCGATTACATCGTCCGGAGTTCCCATGAGTTCCAGCATTGGCCTCGAGAGAAGCTGACCCACAACGATCAGAAAAAGACCGCTGACGATGCTGAGTGCCATGGCCGTATGGATCGTATCCTGCACGTCTTTTTCCCGCTTCGCTCCGTAATATCTCGCCACGATGACATTGACACCCACGGACAGTCCGATAAAGATATTGATCATCAGGTTGATCAGCGCCGTTGTGGAACCCACCGCCGCCAGAGACTGGCTGCCCGCGAAACGTCCCACAACGATCACATCCGCTGCGTTGAACAGAAGCTGCAGGATTCCGGAAAAGATCAGCGGAATCGTAAAGGTGAGCAGTTTTCCGAGGATCGGGCCACTGCACATGTCCATTTCGTAATTTTTCTTCATAATACTCCTTTTTCCCGTATCTGTATCTTCTTTCCGGCAGCATCCGGAAAGAAAAGCAGACTGGCATTTCCCGCCCCTGTCCGTCTGCTCATTCTATCCACGGCTGCTCCCGGTGCCGGAATGCGTAAGGCACATTCCTTTTATCTGTTACGCAGATTATAGACGATTTTTACAAATAATGCAATCCTGCCGCAACACGCTTCAGTCCTCGAGGACATACGCCCGGAAGAGGCCGGACCACGGATTTCCGATAATATAGCAGGTGTAGGCTCTTCCCGCACGGACGTTGACGTTGAAGGTGAGAAGCGGATTCGACACGGTGCAGGTCGGACAGGAAACGCCGACGATGGAGGAAAGGACAAGGACCGGAAGCTCGCCTAAGGCCGAAACTGCATACTGGGAACCTGTCACAAAGAAGGTATAGGTTCCGCTGGATGTCTGTTTATAGCTCGTCACTTCCTTGTATCCGACCCCCGCAAATGCTGTCTGGTTGTTGAAGGTCCGCACATCGTAGCTGGATCCCGCGTAGGACATGTTCGCGACACGGAGACAGCCGTAACCTGCCGGAACGTTCGTACAGCCCATGTCGGAGACACGGGTCAGGGACACTCCGGAAACCGTGTCTAAGATCACCATCGTGAGTCTCTCACCGGACACAAAGGCAATCGTCTGCTGATAATAGATCTGACCGTTGGTCCTGCGCACAGTGACGGTGTGGAATCCGTCCGTCACGCGGATATAAGAAGAAATCGTGGCAAATTCGGAACCGGAAAAGACATTCCGGCCATCGATATAGACATCCAGAGTCTGGCCTGATGTGCTGGCATTTAAAAACCGGACTCTGCTGTAGTAATTTCCTCCTGAGACCGTCGGATATGTGACCGGAAAAGAAATCGTCGGAAAGCCCGGGCGTCCGATGGTATTGTCAGGATAGACAGGGCGTCCGCCAGACGGCGCGACCGGTGTCGTTGGGATTCCGGCGAGATCGTCATCTCCCGGATAAACAGGTCTTCCGCCCGGTGAAGCGATGGGCGGCACAGGGATCCCCGCAAGATCATCGTCTCCCGGATAAACAAAAACTCCTCCTAATGGCTCGGCCGGTGTCTCCGGTACATTTGCGTCATTCTCCCCTGCCACAACCTCCGCCGTATTCTCTCCCGACGGTTCCGGCATTGATGTTGGATTCTCTGGCATATTAACACCTCAATATCTTTTTTACTACAAAATATGAAAGCAGAACGGAAAGTGTTCCCTGCACGTGTTTGAACGCAGATAAGCATTCCCCCGCTTCAAGTGCGCGGAGCACTAAGCGGTGGGTGAGTGGGATGCTTATGTCAGTGGGAGTTGAAAGCTCCCACTGACAGATCGCGAAGCGACTGCGTTCATGAGCAAGTAGCGAAGTGGATTGCGAATGTCCGCTTTACCCTCCATGGGCTTTCCGAGGAATTGATCTTTTTGTATGAAAAATTTATTCAAATTTTTTTGTTTTTATCGTTGACAAACCTGTTGATCCATGATACTATATTGGAGGTTCGAAAAACACAGTAAATGTGTTCGCTGCCTTGGCTCAGCTGGTAGAGCGTCGCCTTGGTAAGGCGGAGGTCGGCAGTTCAAATCTGCTAGGCAGCTTAAACCATGAGGCTTTCCGGAATATCCGGGAAGCCTTTTTTCGTGTTACAGGAAATTCCTGTTACGAAAAAGACGTGAACGCGACAATGATGCTCACTCACTCAGGACGACCGGGCTGACCGGAACAAATGTTTATTATGAAGGAAATCCTCCTCGAATAAAAAAGACCTACGGAACTCCTCTCCGCAGGTCTTTTTATCATAAGTAAAATTATAAATCCTATGCCTTCGCCAGTCTCTGTCTCACGATCTCATACGCGAGAACACCTGTCGCAACGGACGCGTTCAGGGAATCGATATCGCACTTCATCGGGATCGACGCGATCATATCGCATTTCTCCTTCACGAGACGACTCACGCCCTCCCCCTCATTTCCAATCACAAGACCGATCGGTCCGGTGAGGTTTAAACGGTACATGCTCTCTCCGCCCATATCGGCGCAGACGAACCAGATGCCGCGTTTCTTTAAATCCTCGATCGTTGCCGCCATGTTGGTGACCTTTGCGACCGGCGTATAGTTTAACGCACCTGCGGAGGTTCTCGCAACCGTCGCGGTAAGTCCCACCGCGCGGCGTTTCGGAATGATCACTCCGTGAGCGCCCGCAAGGTTCGCGGTACGGATGATCGCTCCAAGGTTGTGCGGATCCTCAATTCCGTCAAGCAGGAATAAAAACGGCGGCTCGCCCTTCTCTTCCGCGATCTTTAAGATATCTTCCACCTCCGCGTACTCGTAAGCAGCGGCATACGCCATCACACCCTGATGATGTCCCGTCTCAGACATGGAATCCAGGCGTTCCTTCGGGACAAAATTTACGATCGTATCATGCTTTTTCGCCTCTCTCACGATCCTGCGCTCCGGACCGTCCCGCCAGCCGTCAAGGACAAACAGCCGGTCGATGGTCTTTCCGGAGCGGAACGCCTCCAAAACAGCGTTGCGCCCTTCTATCGTCAGTTCTTCATATCTCATCGGAGTTCTCATCTTTCTGTTTTTCCGTATCTCCGGACACTGCTTTTCCGGTCTTTGTCATCGCCAGTGCCACAAGATCCACCATTCGCTCCGTTCTTCCGGACAGGTAAAGATATCCCATCAGAGCCTCAAAGCCTGTCGCCATCCGGTAGTCCTTCATCGTTGCATTCTTGGCCATAGAGAAAGACTTCGCGTTTCTTCCCCGTTTGTAGACCGCATGCTCCTCCTCGGTAAGGTCACCCTCAATGGCCATCAGGAATTCTGCCTGGGCTGCAGCCTTCACAAGAGCCGAAGACTTCCTGTGAAGCTTATTCACCTGCATATTTCCCTCGCTGACCACGATGGTACGGATCAGGATCTCGTAAGCCGCATCACCGAGATAGGCGAGCACAAGCGGAGAGTACTGACCTGCATCCGTATCCTTTAAGTGGAATTTTTCCTTTAAAAGCATTAAGCTCTCTTCCATTTTACGCCCTCTCTTGTGTCCTCGAGGACGATTCCCATGTCGAGAAGTTTTCCTCTGATCTCATCGGCAAGGGCAAAGTTCTTTGCCTTTCTCGCTGCCTGTCTCTGGGCGATCAGGTCCTCCACCTCAGAGTCAAGGACTTCCGCCTTCTTTTCTGTAATAATCATTACGTCGCAGAGTCTCTGGATCTCATTCTTCATCCAGGAAACATACTCCTTTGTGCTTGCCCCGGAGACTGTGGAGTTGGAGAGCTTGATGAGCTCGAAGATCGCGGAGATCGCGTCCGCGGTGTTGAAATCATCATCCATCGCCGCCTCATACTTTGCGACAAGCTCCATTGCCTTCTTCTGGTTTTCCAGTTCTTCCGCTGTCATTGTGCCGCCGGTTGCCTTTGCCTCCGCCTCACGGAGCTTTTCCATACCGGTGAGGATTCTCTCAAGACCGTTCTTGGAGGCTTCCATTAGGTCCGCACTGAAGTTTAACGGACTTCTGTAATGTGCGCTCAGCATAAAGAAACGGAGCACCTGAAGATCGTATTTTTCGCTGATCTCACGGACGGTAAAGAAGTTTCCGAGAGATTTTGACATTTTCTTATTATCAATATTTAAGAACGCGTTGTGCATCCAGTATTTCGCGAAAGGCTTTCCGTTTGCAGCCTCACTCTGGGCGATCTCGTTCTCATGATGCGGGAAAATTAAGTCCTCACCGCCTGCATGAATATCGATCTCGTCGCCGAGGTATCTCTTTGCCATTACGGAGCACTCGATATGCCAGCCCGGACGGCCCTCGCACCACGGAGACTCCCAGTACGGCTCTCCCTCTTTTTTCGGTTTCCAGAGAACGAAGTCGTTCGGATCCTGCTTGCCCTCCTCACCGGTTACCTTGATCTCACGGAATCCGGACTGGAGATCGTCAAGATTCTTATGGGAAAGCTTTCCGTAATCTTTAAATTTCCGGACACTGTAATAAACCGTTCCGTCAGCAGCCACATAGGCGTAACCTTTTTCGATCAGAGTGCTGATCATATTCAGCATGCCGCAGATCTCTTCCGTCGCGAGCGGATTCTTTGTTGCCGGCTCGATATTCATGCCTTCCATATCCTTTTTGCACTCGGCGATGTAGCGCTTGGAGATCGTCTCTGCATCAACGCCCTCCTCGATGGCTTTTTTGATGATCTTATCATCGACATCCGTAAAGTTGGATACATAATTTACATCGTATCCTTTATATTCAAAGTACCGTCTTACCGTATCAAATACGATCATCGGTCTCGCGTTTCCGATGTGGATAAAGTTGTAGACGGTCGGTCCGCACACGTACATTTTTACTTTTCCCGGCTCTACCGGAACGAACTCTTCTTTTCTCTTTGTGAGTGTATTGTAGATCTTCATAACTTAAGCTCCTTCATATATCTTTCTGTCCGAATTTTTCTGCCATGCAGCTTTGCGTAATGCACTTTTACTATCAACAGGCGCTTACTTCCGCATTCATTTATTGCTGCTGTCTACAGCCCGGACAGCCCCCGCATCCACCGGAAATAATTCCAACGCGGTCCTCCGGCGCGTAATCCGCCACCGAACTTAAAAGGGCGATCGCCTGAGCGGAGATCCCCTCCCCGGTACCGGTAAATCCAAGCCCTTCTTCCGTCGTTGCTTTCACGCTTACCTGTTCTTTTTCGATTCCTAACGCCGCCGCGATATTTTCCGCCATCTGCGGGCGGTACGGCAAAAGCTTCGGCCTCTGGGCGATCACGGTAGAATCGATATTTTCGATCATATATCCGTTTTCCTGCAGGATCTTCCCGACTTCCTTTAAAAGCGCGATACTGGAAATCCCTTTATATCTCTCGTCCGAATCCGGGAAGTGCTGGCCGATATCGCCGAGGGCGGCGGCCCCCAAAAGTGCGTCCATCACAGCATGAAGAAGGACATCTGCGTCAGAATGACCCAAAAGTCCTTTTTCATAGGGAATGTCCACGCCTCCAATAATCAGCTTTCTTCCTTCTACGAGACGATGCACATCATATCCCTGTCCGATTCTCATAGAATCTCCTCCTATATTTCTTATGAGCCGATCACGCGCATCCGTTTCGGGATACAGCGCACCGCCAGATTCTCCTGACACATACAGCTCTCACCGTCCACGTGGACCGCCAACGGGCGCGCAAGGTGGATCTCCGCCTCGCTGCACTCAAAGACACGGATCCCCCGCTCTTTTCTCCGGACCCCCATCACAAGGTCTCTTAAGATCGGGATCATCTTCGTCTTTCTCGCACTGTTTCCAACGTAAACGGTCATTTTTCCGTCATCATTTAAAATCCCGCCGTTCTTCTTTTTCTTCTCTTCCCGGCGTACCATAAACGTGATGAAATATATATGATTAAACTCCACTTTCTGCGTCCCGTCAAGCAAAATATATCCTTTTGTCGGCTTTGCAAGAAAAAGCTGCTTTAATCCGATCCCAAAACGAAGGATTTTTGTCAGATGAAGTCTCGTCATCTGGTTTCTCACGGGGCAGCACAAAAGATTGTGGCACAACGCCGCGTCGAGTCCGATCCCACAACGTCCGGCAAATCTGCGGCTCACGATCTCCTCGTTTCCGAACGTGATAACGCCATAGTCCAGCATCCGGTAATATTTCGGGTGAAGGATCCGCCTCGCCTGACGGTCCACCTTCCAGAAAGACTGGAATCCCTTCGAGAGTGCATTCCGGAATCCCGCCGGGACATAGCCGAAGGTCAGGAGTCCCCTAAAGGAGACACCGTTTAAGACCTCATTGTAGGTACCTTCGCCGCCGACGATCACGATCACCTTCGCTTCATCCTTTTCCGCCGTCAGTACTCTCGCGATCTCCGCCGCATCCCCTTGATGTTCCGTAAAAAAGACACGGTATTCCCGACTGTTCATTTCCAGCTGATGTTCCAGTCGTTTCCAGATCCGGTATCCTCTTCCAGCACCGGCACCGGGATTTACGATAAACTGATACATAACGTCCTCCGAATCTTATATGTTCAGAATTTTCCGTGCAGCCATATGCATTCTGACCATGTCAGTGCCATATGGCATACGATATAGATTATAGTATATCACATAACCGCTAAAAAAAGGCTAAATTTTTTCTAAACTTCATGCATGTGCACTGCGATACATTCCTGTTCATGCCATGCGCAGACAACAGCTGATTTTGCCGATGCTTCGCATTCCAAATCAGCAAAATCCCTACCCGTGTACCGGACACATCCGCGCCAAAACGTAAGAAAATAGTAAACATCTCTTTCTTGTCAGACAATATTGGGATCAATTATAATAAAAGCAGATACAAATGGCAAAGATAATTGATTTTTATGAATCCAAGCTCTGAAAGGAGGTTCCTGGTATGAAAAAAAGAATGTATGTCGGGCTTTTCATGCTGCTGTTCTGCATGATCTTTGCAGTCACAGCACTTCCGATCACCGCGAAAGCTGATATGGGTCCAAAGCCCTCGGTGCGCATCCAGTTCAAAAATATGAGCGATGATCTGTGCTATGGCACACTGCTTTCAAAGGAGAAATGTACAGGACCTGCACAAGTCTGGGACGGCACCGCCAGAAATGAGCAGCTCTATGATCTTGACCGGAACATCTGGAAAGCTTTTGTAGATTACAAGGATCCTGACGGATATTATTTCCTTCAGAGGGGCTGGACGGTAAGCGAAACCGGTGAGATCGCCTGGACCTATTATCCACCGGAGGATTTTAAGATCCTCCTGTATTATCCGGAAACCGGGACCTTTGTATCAAGCGGAAGCTATGAGCGTTATGCATTTGATACTTATTACACCGTTGACATGGAGGGCGTCCGGATCGGATCCGTGGAATACAATGAGGACCTGAGCACAAACGAGCGGATCAACGCGTATCGTTCCTATAATTATCGAATGGAGCTTTTATCGCTCGCGGTCCGTATCCTTCTTACGATCGCAATTGAAATGGTCGTCGGGCTGTTATTCGGCTTCCGGCAGAAAAAGCAGCTGCAGATCCTTGCGCTTGTAAATATCACGACGCAGCTTCTCTTAAATCTGCTTCTCAATATCATTCATTACAATGCCGGTCCGTTGGCCTTTATCACAAGCTATGTCTTTTTCGAGGTCATAGTCTTTGCGCTGGAGGCAGGTCTGTATTGCAGGTTTTTGAAGAGAGTGTCCCCCAAAAAGGAAAACGGTGACTTCGTTCTCTATTCGTTTATCGCGAATTCAGCATCATTCTGGGTCGGATATTATCTTGCGACAGTATTACCGGGAATCTTTTAAGTGAAAATCCAGACACCAACAGAGCCTTTCATATGTTTGCAGGATCATTGCAGATGTTCTTTTCTATTTGGTACAGCAGAATATTTCAGAAAAACTATTATAATCGAAAAAATCCCGGGAACCTTCTCAGATTCCCGGGATTTTCAATCGTAGCGGAAGGGAGATTTGAACTCTCGACACCACGGGTATGAACCGTGTGCTCTAGCCAACTGAGCTATTCCGCCATGATCAATATGATATTTTTCATATAAATGGGACCTATAGGGCTCGAACCTATGACCCTCTGCTTGTAAGGCAGATGCTCTCCCAGC
>OGEN01001602.1_pt1 | contig 13996 bp, 10 predicted proteins | sample 1570671 | NCBI WGS metagenome assembly OGEN01 (sample SAMEA2582128, study PRJEB24529) | metagenome | biome: Human gut stool | place: China | collected 2011
GTGCACGGCATTGGCCGCTACGGTGAATACGGTTACTGTGGCGGATTCCGCCGGTGCGCAGCGCACAGTGATGGCTGCGGTGACGGAGCCCGAGGTCCTGCTGGACCTGGCGGGTATGGAACTGGAGAGCAACGACAGCACCCATCTGCACGAGGTGGAGGACGGCACGCTGCTGCTTTCTCTGCAGCGGGCTTTTCCGGTCTCTGTAGCGGCGGCTGGAGAATATTACGAGGCGGAGATCAGCGACGGCACTGTGGCCGACGTGCTGGCCCGCGCGGGCGTGACGCTGGGGCCGGACGATTACACCACTCCCAGTCTGGACAGCCCGGTGACCGAGGGCATGGGCCGTGTGCGCGTACACCGTGTAACATATACTGAGAATACCGCCCGGGAGACCGTTCCCTATGAGACGGAGTATCTGGACGAAACCGCCGAAAGCACGGGGAAATATTCCCACGAGGTGCTGGTGCAGGCGGGGCAGGACGGCCTTGTGGACGTGACCTACCGCCAGAAGTATGTGGAGGGCGGATATTCCGGCACCGAGGTGGTGGATACCCAGGTCGTCACCGAGATGATACCGGAGATCTACCGGAAATACAATTCCGACGCCGTCAGCCCGCTGCAGGCCCCCGAGGGCATCACGGTGGAAAACAACGTGCCCAGCAGCTACAGCAAAATGTATTCCATGAAGGCGACAGGCTATTATTCCGCCCGCGGACGCGGCGCAAGCGGCCTGGGCCTGTATTACGGTACTTTTGCGTGCGACCCGACGCTCATTCCCTACGGTACAAAGGTGTATATCACCTCCGCTGACGGCAAATTCGTATATGGCTGGGCCATTGCGACAGATACGGGTGCGTTTGTGCAGTCCAACCGCATGCAGGTGGACCTGTTCTACGAGACCTATGCCGAATCCGTGGCAAACGGCGTGAAGTATGTAAACGTGTACGTTCCCTGAGAATATCAGAAAACAAAGAGCATCCCCGGCGCGGGGTATCCGTGCGCCGGGGATGCTCTTTTGCATTCGGGTCAATCCGCCCGGCCCGCCTGTTTGACGAGCTGATTGGCGTATACGCTGCAGCCGGCCACCAGTACGCCCTGCACGATACCGGTAAACAGGCCCAGCGCAATGCTCTGTACGCCGTCGAAGCTGCCGGTTGCCACCACCCACAGCATGGCCAGGAACACGCCCGCGCCGCCCAGAATGAGCGGGATGTGCTTGTCTTTTACGTCCTGCGAGGCCTTGAGTGCTTTGCCGACGATGTAAAGCACCGCCACCAGCACCAGCAGCTCGGGCCGGATATATTCCATTACGCCGTCCATCAATTCCATAAGGGGACACCTCCTCGCTTTTGGATATGCGGCGCGGGGAAAATATAGTACATGCACAGCCGGATATTTTGTGTGGGAATCTGCATTTTTGGCCTTTTGCTGAAAATAAGGGAACGGTTTTCGTTATTGCGCGCAGAAAATGAAGAAGCCGGCCGGACCATATCGTTGCATAAATGTCAAGATGGAAAAAACGCCCGCGCAGCGGGCACAGGGAGGGATGGGCTTGGAACAGGCCATCATCGATATCCGGAATATGTACAAGATCTACAATCCCGGAGAAAACGAGGTGCGCGCGCTGGACGGCGTGAGCCTCGCGGTCTACAAGGGGGAGTTTGTGGCCATCGTAGGCCATTCAGGCAGCGGGAAATCCACGCTGATGAATATGATCGGCTGTCTGGACACGCCGACGTCCGGTACATATTTTCTCAACGGGCAGGACGTAAGCGCGCTTTCCGATAATGCGCTTTCAGCCATCCGCAATGAACAGATCGGTTTTATTTTCCAGAGCTTCAACCTGATCAAGAACCTGAACGCGCTGGAAAACGTGGAGCTGCCGCTCATTTACCGGGGCCTGCCCGCCGGAAAACGGCGTCTGCTGGCGTTGGAGGCCCTGGAGCGTGTGGGCCTTGCGTCCCGTATGGACCACCGTCCAAACCAGATGTCCGGCGGCCAGCAGCAGCGTGTGGCCGTGGCTCGCGCCATCGCGGCACATCCGCCGCTCATCCTCGCGGATGAACCGACGGGCAACCTGGACACCAGAGCGGGCGCCAGGGTGTTCGAGATCATCCGTGCTCTGCACGCCGAGGGCAACACCATTGTACTGATCACTCACGACGAAGGGCTGGCCCGCAAGGCTCAGCGCATCGTGCGTATCACAGACGGAAAAATAGACGACGGGGAACGGGAGGTTTTCTAAAATGGAAACAAAGGAATTGATGGCGCAGAACGTGCAGGACCCGGCGCAGGCCGGCGAGGTGCTTTTGCAGCCGCCCAAACGGCCGAAGAAAAAGCGCAGCATCAAAAAAATCGTGCTGCTTTCACTGGCGGGCATTGCGGTGCTGGCCCTGGCGGGCAACACCGTTCTGAGCGCGCTGCGCGGCCCGCTGCCGACCTATGTGCAAACACAGACGGCGGCAGCCGGAGACATCAGCCAAAGCCTGTCCACCACGGGTACGCTCACCTCGGGGCAGACCGTAGTGGTGCCGTCGCCCGTCACCGCGCCTCTTGCAGAGGTGAAGGTGGAAGCGGGGCAGATCGTGAACGCGGGCGACCTGCTTGCCACCTTTGATACAGAGCCGCTGGAGCGCGCCTACCGGCAGGCTTCTGCCGCTTATGAGAGCGGCCAGCTGCAGAAAAGCGACGCGCTCACCGCCAGCGACAGCGCACAGGCACGCTTCAATGACGCGGCTGCGAACCTTAACAATCTTGCCGTCCAGAAAGACAAGGCTTCAGCCGCGGTGAACAGCCTGACCGCGCAGTACGAGGCCCTCGCGGATAAGCAGAGCGAGGAGGCGTTGTCTGTTAAAGCGGCTTTGGACGCCGCCGCCGCGGACCTCGCGAACCAGCAGCAGGCGCTGAGCGCGGCCAAGGCAACCTACGACGCGGAAAAGCAGGCCGTCCTGTCCGACAGCGCCAAGCGCCAGTTGGAGCTGGCACAGGTGCCATCATCCCTCTCCGTGCAAAGCGCCAAGGAGGATCTTGCCCGCGGCAGGGACGGCGTGACCGCACCCATCAGCGGCGTCGTCACCTCCCTCAGTGCGGTGCCGGGCTCCAGCGCGGCGGCTTATGGTCCGCTGTGCACGATCCAGAGCCTGAGCGATGTATATGTGGACGTGGCGCTCTCCCGCTACGATCTGGAAAAGGTAAAGCCGGGCCAGAGCGCCGTTGTCACCACGCTGGGCAGGACATACACCGGAACGGTGGCGTCCATCGACGCGATGGCCACGGCCGGGGCCTCCGCCACAGGCACGGCCACGGCCTATGTGCACGCCAAAGTGCAGCTGGACGCGCCGGACGGCGATATCAAACTGGGCCTGGAGGCCAACGTGGTCATTGCCACAGGGGAGGCGAAAGGAGTGCTGAGCCTGCCCATCAGCGCCGTCAATACGGATGTGAGTGGCCAGTTCTGCTATGTGGTGGAAAACGGCGCGGCTGTGCGCCGGGATGTGAAGACAGGCCTTTCTTCCGATACGCAGGTGGAGATCGCCTCCGGCATTTCCGCGGGGGATGAGGTCATCCTCAACCCGCAGGATGTGACGGAGGGCATGGCTGTCAGCAGCGACCCCGCCGCCGCGGCGCAGATGCCCGCGGACGCGGGTATGGGCGCTGTGATGATGGGCTAAGGGGGCGTCCGGATGCGTCAGATCTATGAATACGCCAAAATGGCGTACCGCAACATCATGGGCAGCAAAATGCGCTCATTTCTCACGATGCTGGGCATCATCATCGGCATTGGGGCTGTCATTATGGTGCTGTGCATCGGCGGCGGCGGTCAGCGGATGATGGACAGCGAACTGGGCATGCTGTCTTCCGGTTCGGTGTATCTGAGTGTGACCGGCGAGGATACCACTGTGAACGATTATTTTACCGACGGGGACGTGGAGGCCGTGGGCCGTATGGAAGGCGTTGCGGGCGTGACGATGGCCGGCGGCGCCAGCGGAAGTGTGCGCGGCCCAAAGGGAGAAATAGGCGCCAGCCTTTCGGCGGGCAACGGCAGCATGTTTCTGGTGTTTCCGGCTACGCTGCAGGCGGGGCGCTTTTGGGACGCGTCGGATTATGATGCCGCGCGCCGTGTTGTGACCGTGGATTCCGCGGGAGCAAAGGCACTGTTTGGAACCGACGACGTATTGGGCATGACGGTGCAGCTCACGGTGGGCGGACGCACTTCGGATTTCACGATCATCGGCATAACCGAAAGCCAGAGCGGATACAGCTACAACGGCAAGATCACTGCGCAGATGACGGCGCCGCTGTCCAGCCTGTCCACTCTTTCCGACGATGTGGGCCAGCCGTATTTCCAGATCGCGCTGCTGGCGCAGGACACTGCGAACAGTGTACCGCTGGCACAGCAGGTGCTGCGTCTGGTGGAAAGCCGACACGGCAACGCCGGGCGGGACTGCTACGGCATTATGGACGTAAGCCAGTACACCGCGCAGATCAGCAGCGTGACAGGGATGTTTACGGGCATCATCGCCGCCATCGCGGGCATCAGCCTGCTGGTGGGGGGCATCGGCGTTATGAACATCATGCTCGTCAGCGTCACCGAGCGCACGCGGGAGATCGGCATCCGCAAGGCGCTGGGGGCAAAGACGGGCAGCATCACGTTCCAGTTCCTCATTGAAGCGGGTACGCTTACGCTCATCGGAGGCGTCATCGGTATTGTGCTGGGCCTGTGGGGCGGCTACGGCATCAGCAGCCTGATGGGCATGGAGGGCTATGTGGCACCCTCCACTGTAGTTTATATCGCGCTGTTTTCCATCGCCATCGGCATTTTCTTCGGCATTTACCCCGCGCGCAAGGCGGCGCGCCTGAGCCCCATAGAGGCGCTGCGCACAGAATAATTGGTTTTACAGGCCTGCGGCTCCGCGCTGTGGGCCTGTTTTGATAAGAAAAGGCTGTGTTTTTGGGCATAACGCCAGTATTTTGTAAATAAGGACGAATTTTCCGTAAAAAATTTGACAAATATTCACATCTGTCCGTTGATTTTTCGACAAAAAGCGGTAAAATACTATGATATAAGGTAAAGATAAGGTTAAGATAGGAGGTCCTGTCTTACCGGCGGGCTGCGGCGCGCCCGGCGCGCCGCTTAAGGGGAAAGGGAGAACAAGTTTGAAGATCGGGCTTGACATCGGGTCCACCACCATCAAATGCGTGGTGCTGGACGACGCGCTGAATATTACATACAAAACCTATGAGCGTCATTTTTCCCACATCGTGGAAAAAGCGGCGGAGCTGGTGCAGCGCATGCACACTGAGGTGCTGCACGGCGCGCCCGCGCAACTTTCCATCTCCGGTTCGGCCGGCATGGGCCTGGCCGACGCCTGCGGCGTGCCCTTCGTACAGGAGGTGTTTGCCACACGGGTGGCGGCAAAGCGTTACGCGCCGGATGCGGACGTGGTGATCGAGCTGGGCGGCGAAGATGCGAAGATCCTGTTTTTGACGGGCGGTACCGAGGTGCGCATGAACGGAAGCTGCGCGGGCGGCACCGGCGCGTTCATTGACCAGATGGCAACGCTGCTGAAGATGACGCCCGACGAAATGAACGAAGCCGCGCGGCATGCGGAAAAAACATATACCATTGCCAGCCGCTGCGGCGTGTTTGCCAAAAGCGATATCCAGCCCCTCATCAACCAGGGCGCAAAGGCCGGGGATGTGGCGGCCAGCATTTTCTATGCCGTGGTGAACCAGACCATCGCGGGCCTTGCGCAGGGCCGGAAGATCGGCGGCAACGTGCTGTATCTGGGCGGGCCGCTCACATTTTTGCCCCAGCTGAAAAAGAGCTTCGACAAGACGCTGGGCGTGACGGGGACCTGCCCGGAAAACAGCCTTTATTTTGTGGCGCTGGGCGCGGCGCTGTATTCCGACAAGGAACTGGACCTGGCGGGTGTGGTGGAAAAGCTGCGCGCATACAGCGCCACGGCCACCTATGCGTTCAACCCGCCGCTGTTCCGGGACGAAGCGGAATACGAGGCGTTCCGCGCACGGCATGCAAAGGCGAGCGTGCCGCGCCGTCCCTTTGCGGACAGCACCGGCCCTGTGCATATCGGCATCGACGCGGGCAGCACCACGGTAAAAGCCGCCGTCATCGACGGAGACGACAATTTGCTTTTCACCAGCTATCAGCCAAACAGCGGCAATCCCATCCCCATCATCCGGCAGATGCTCATCGACATTTACAAGGCGCGTCCGGGCCTGCGGGTGGCCAGCGTCACAGCCACGGGCTACGGCGAGGACATTGTGAAAAGCGCCTTCGGCGTGGATTTCGGCGTGGTGGAGACAGTGGCCCACTTTACGGCGGCCAGGCACTTTATGCCGGACGTGGATTTCGTCATCGACATCGGCGGGCAGGATATGAAGTGCTTCAAGATAGAGGACGGAGCCATCAGCAACATCTTTTTGAACGAGGCATGCAGCTCCGGCTGCGGCAGCTTTTTGCAGACGTTTGCGGGCGCGCTGGGCTACGGCGTGCCGGAGTTTGCGAAGCTGGCGCTGTTTGCGGATAAGCCCGTGGACCTGGGCAGCCGCTGCACGGTGTTCATGAATTCCAGCGTCAAGCAGGCCCAGAAGGACGGCGCGTCCATCGAGAACATTTCGGCCGGGCTTGCCATCAGCGTGGTGAAAAACGCGCTGTACAAGGTCATCCGTGCCTCCGGCCCGGAGGAGTTGGGCCGCAAGATCGTGGTGCAGGGCGGTACGTTCTACAACGAGGCTGTACTGCGTGCGTTCGAGATGGAAATGGGCGTGGAGGTCATCCGGCCGGATATCGCGGGCCTGATGGGCGCGTTCGGCGCGGCACTGTACGGCAAGGCAAAGGGAAAGAGCCAATCGTCTCTGCTTACGCTGGAGGGGCTGGAGGGCTTCACCCAGAAGGTGCGTAGCGTCAACTGCGGCCTGTGCGGAAACAACTGCCAGCTTACGGTCAATATTTTTCCGGGCGGCAAAAAATACATCAGCGGCAACCGGTGCGACCGTCCGGTGTCCCACCGGGGCGCGGAAAACCCACTGAATCTGTACGAATACAAGCAGCGCCTTCTGGCCGAATACAAGCCCCAGCCGGGCATCCGCGGCACTATTGGCATCCCCCTGGGGCTGGGGATGTACGAACTGCTGCCTTTCTGGTATGCTTTCTTCACGAAGCTGGGCTTTTCGGTGGTGACCAGCGGTCCCTCCAGCCGGGAGCTTTACCTGGAGGGCCAGAGTACCATTCCTTCCGACACTGTATGCTACCCGGCAAAGCTGCTGCACGGCCATATCCACCGGCTCAGCCGGATGGCTGTGAACGCCGTTTTTTACCCCTGCCTGACGTATAATGTGGACGAGGGCCTGGGTGACAACCACTACAACTGCCCTGTGGTGGCCTATTACCCGGAGGTCATTGCGGCCAACTGCCACGAGCTGGAGAATATCCGTTTTATTTATGATTATATCGGCATTCACCGCCGAAGGGATTTTCCCAGGAAGATGACGGCCATCCTTGCAAAATACTTCGCGGGCATCAGCCTGGGCGAGGTGAAGGGCGCTGCGGACGCGGCCTATGCCGAATATGCGGAGCATATGTCCCGCGTGCGTGTCCGGGGCGGGGAGATCATCGCCCAGGCGCGGGCCGAGGGCCGGCAGATCATCGTTCTGGCGGGCCGTCCGTACCATGCGGATGAGGAGATCAACCACGGCATCGACAAGCTGATCTGCAGCTATGGAGCGGCGGTGATCACAGAGGACAGCATCTCACATCTGGTGGAAAAATTCCCCACCAGCATCCTCAACCAGTGGACCTATCATTCCCGCCTGTACGCGGCGGCGAAATACATTGCGGACCAGCCGGATATGAACCTCGTCCAGCTGGTGAGCTTCGGCTGCGGCGTGGACGCCATCACCACCGACGAAACGAGAGAAATTTTGCAGCGGGAAGGCAAGCTGTACACACAGATCAAAATCGATGAGATCGCGAATCTGGGCGCGGTGAATATCCGGCTGCGCAGTCTGTTCGCAGCCATAGAGCCGGCCTCCGGCGAAACGCCGGACGCGGAGTAATGCTCCCGCCCGTATCCATAACTGCGTATTTGCCCAAAGGAGGGGCATGCCCATGGAAAATGTCCATACTTATCCCAAATTTACTCCGGAGATGAAAGCGACACATAAAATCCTGATCCCCAACATGGCGCCCATCCATTTTGAGATGATGCGCGCCGCCATGGAGGACGAAGGCTATCATGTGGAGGTGCTTGGCTCCGGCGGCCATGCCGTGGCGCAGGAAGGGCTGAAATATGTCCACAACGATACCTGCTACCCTGCGCTTCTTGTCATCGGGCAGTTCATCAATGCGCTGAAAAGCGGAAAATACGATCTGGATCACACGGCCCTGCTTATCACGCAGACGGGAGGCGGGTGCCGGGCGTCCAACTACATCCACCTTTTGCGTAAGGCGCTGGTGAAAGCGGGCTTTCCTCAGGTGCCCGTGGCCAGCCTGAATTTTTCCGGCCTGGAAAAGGACAGCGGCTTTCAGTTGACGCTTCCGCTCATCCGAAAGATTGTTGCGGCGGTGTTTTACGGAGACGAGCTGATGAGCCTTGCCAACCAGACGCGCCCCTATGAAAACGATCCGAGCACGGCGGATGCGCTTGTGGCTGCCTGGACGCGGAGGGTGGCGAGCCAGTTCGATGAAAAAAAGGGCTTCTCGAAAAAGGATATGGCTGCGAACTTTGCAGCTATCGCGGCGGATTTTGCGGCGGTGCCCGTTACCTATACGCCCAAGGTGAAAGTGGGTGTCGTGGGCGAGATCTATGTGAAATATTCACCGTTGGGCAATAACAATCTGGAGCAGTTCCTCCACGGCGAGGACTGCGAGGTGAACCTGCCGGGCCTGATGGGTTTTGTGCAGTACTGTGTTGCCAACATGGCCGAGACCGTGCGCCTGTACGGCGGCAGCAAGCTGTTGGAGCTCGGCTCCGATACGTTGATGAGCTGGCTTACCGTGCGGGAAAAGCTGATGATCGCGGCGATTAAAAAGCATCCCCAGTTCCATGCGCCCACACTGTTTCTGGACACGAAAAAAATGGCGGACGGAATCATTGGTATTGGCAACAAGATGGGTGAGGGCTGGCTGCTGACGGCCGAGATGATGGAGCTGCAGCAGACAGGCTTTGAGAACATCATCTGCGCCCAGCCCTTCGGCTGCCTGCCCAACCACATCTGCGGCAAAGGAATGATCAATAAGATCCGCACCATATATCCCCGCGCCAACATCACACCCATCGACTATGACCCGGGCGCAACGCGGGTGAACCAGGAGAACCGTATCAAGCTGATGCTGAGTGTGGCCAAGGAACGCCTTGGGCAAAGCGGCGGCACGCCCCCGCAGGGCGGCGCAGCCGAGAAAGTGCCGGTATACGGCGGCATGGAGGTGCCGGCCGTGCATGTGCCCGGCTTTGCGGAAAAGCTGCCCGCCAACGGATGAGCGCCGCAGCGCGGAATACAGACGAAAAACCAGCGGAGCCTGTGCCCCATAAAAAGGGCAGGCTCCGCTGGTTTCTCTGTACCATTGGGATTATAGCGCGCCGCATGCTCAATACGCGGCTTCAAGCTCGGCAATGCGGCGGTAGAGCATATCGTTCACGGGGGTAGGAACGCCGTGCTTCTCCCCAAGGCGGCGCATGGCGCCTGCGAACAGCTCTACCTCGGTGGGACGCCGGGCCAGCGTATCCTGGCGCATGGAGGGCATCCCGTCGGGGTTCAAAGCATCGGTCATTTTCATCCAGGCGGAAATATCTGCGTCTGTCAGCGTCACACCCTCCCGTGCGGCCAGAGCCTGTGCCTCCCGTATGGCAGCCAGCATGGTGTCCCGCGCCGTCCCCGGGTGCTGTACGCCCCGATACGGCACATTGTAAACCGCGCATACCTGGTTCAGCCCCACATTGAGCATCAGCTTGCTCCACTGGCGGTACAGAATATCTTCATGTATTTCGCAGGGCACGCCCGCCTCCAGCAGCAGTGCGGCCGCCGCGTCCACAGCCGGGGTGCGCGCGCCCGTACCGCTGCCGATAAGAAGCTTTCCCATATTGCGGTAGGTGACGGCGGGGCCGTCCTTTACGGCGTCCATCCCCTGGGCCACACAGTAAAGCACGTGCTCCGTCCCGTAGGCTGCGGCCAGCTCGCCCTCGCTGGTAATGCCGTTGAGCAGGGAGATGACCAGTGTTTCAGGCCCGATGAACGGGCGCATCGTTTCAATGGCGGCGGCAAGCCCGGTACTTTTGACGGCGAAGACCGCCAGCGCGGCAGGCAGCGCCTGCTGCGGTGTCACAAAGCGGAAGGTACAGGCAGCGCCGTTGCAGGTGAAGCTCTGTGCCGCATAACGGGCTGCACGCTGTGCATCCGCAGCAAAGAATACACGCTGCGGGCCAAGTGTCTGCGTCATGCGTTGGCCGAACATGACGCCCAGCGCGCCTGCGCCGATGACTGCGATGACAGGTTGTTTTTTCATAATACATTTCCTCCGGGAGCTTTTGGTGCTTTGTAAAATACGTTCGGATGCGTGCGGCGCGGGAACGGCCGCAGCTGTCAAAAACGGCAGAAACAAACGGCATTTCCCGGTTGGGAAGACAGTGTTTGTTTCATTATAGCATGCCGCCGCAAAGGGGTACAACAGAACCGTAGGGATTGCGGCTTTGCAGTCTGTTCAAAAAGGATATCGAAAATTTCCGAAATATGATTTTTCATCTGGTATTTTGTGCGGGGCCATGCTATGATGTGCTGGGATTTATGCTGCGCTGCCGGCTGTTTACGGGCGGGAACGGCGGAGCGCATCCCATAGCACAACAAAATAAGCATCAAACGGATGCGGGGGCGGACAGCAAATGGAAAAGACACCGCGCGATTTTATTTTCGATAACCTTCTTTCCATGTCGGCATACTGGGCCTGCACAGGCGCCATCATTGCCAGCCTGACGGCATATTACGGTTTTTCACTCGCGCTGTCCAATGTGGTCACGGGCCTGAGCGGCACGCTGCCCATCCTACAGCTGGCGGGCGGCCTTGCCTACGAGCGCACAACACGTCCGCTGCGCTTTCTGCGCCTGTGTAACGGCACATGGCGTGTACTGCTGCCGCTGGTGTTTTTTTCGGTGCTGCTGCCGAGGACTGCCGGCGCGCCGTTGATGGTGGTGTGCTATGTGTTGGCCATCGGCATTTATCAATTTGCATGTCCGTCTCAGACGGACTGGCTGGTGAGCAGTGTGGAGGGCCGTGTCCGGGGAGACTATTACTCGGTGCGTGAGATGTTTTTCATGCTTACATATACCGGTGTGTTCTGCGCCGTGAGCCTGATTATTGACCGCGCTGCCCGGCACGGCGCACAGCAGACCGGCTTTTTGGCCGTAGGCGTGCTGGAGACCATGCTGCTGGCCGCCAGCTTGACGGTGCTGCTGCGTTTGCCTGCGCCGGAAAGGCCTGAAAAGGAGGAGCCTGCCCCAGCTGCGGCCGCCTTGTTGGAGCCGCTGCGCAACCGCCGTTTTCGGAGGGTGATGCTGACGAATATGGTGTGGAGCCTTTCGGGCATGTTCATCGGCGGCTTTGCCGCGGTGTACCAGATTCAGGTGCTGGAACTGACGTTTTTTGAAATCATGGTCTGGGTGACGGCAGGAAACCTGTGCCGGTCGCTGTGCACTCCGCTGATGGCACGTCTGGCTGCGCGCATCGGATGGAAGAATGTTACCGCGCTGACCATTGCGATGATGGCATGCGTGGCCGCGCTGTGGGCGGCGGCCACCCGGCAAAATGCAGCATACCTGTTTCCGGTGCTGTCCATACTGGGGGCGGTGCCTTACGCGGGCATGGGCGTCGGTTTCCTGAAAATGCAGGTGGCCACCAGTCCGTCCGCCACGCGTAGCATGTATTTTTCCGTCAACTCACTGTTCAACGGGGCTTCAGCTCTGCTGGGCTCGGTGCTGTGCTCTGCGCTCATCGGCGTGCTGGAGGCCTACCCGCCCCACGCACTGCGCTGCATCTTTTTTGTGGGCTTGGCAGGCGCTCTTGCCGCCGCAGTGATGGCCGCGCGCATTCCCTGCCGGGAAGCGTGAACCGCGGGAAAACAGAAAAATTTTTAGGGCTTTTCTTTTTGGAGAAAATCCTGTATAATATATAAGCCGCATCACTGTGTGCCGCGGCGTGATTGGGGGCCTTAGCTCAGTTGGTCAGAGCATTCGGCTCATAACCGACCGGTCCAGGGTTCGAGTCCCTGAGGCCCCACCAAATCAAAAACCGCACTGTACAGCCGAAAATGGCTTAACAGTGCGGTTTTTTGATGTCGTAAGTGATAATATCTGTAACGCATTGATACCCATTTTCGGCACAGAAGTGTCACAGTAAAGTCACAGGAAAAAAATACCATATTGTGAGAAGTCACAGCAAAGATTGTGGGAATCTCTAATTGCGAATCGTGTCGAAAGATGATACGATGGTGTCAACGCCGCATCCCACTTGCGGCACAAATCCTCTTTTTCTCTACCCAGCCGCCTTCATCCGCTATCCACGGACGGGGGCGGCATTCTTTTTTCGGCGAATAAAATCACTTTTGAAATCATTATAAGTTTTTGTGGAAACGTACAATACAATATAGTATAATAAAGTCATAACAATTTCACAGGACGTGATTACGATAAGCAACAAAACAGAAAAGCCGAAGAAAACGTCACATGAAATTATTTCTAGGCTGAAAACAGAAAAAGGCATAACGTTCAAATATATTTCAGAGGTTGAAGCTGAAGAATATTTATGCACACGAAATAATTACTTACGAACTGCATCATATAGAAAGAATTATTTAAAGCATACCGCTGGCCCATCAACTGGGAAATATATTAATTTGGATTTTGCTTATTTGGTGGAGTTATCAACAATAGACATGCATCTCAGGTTTTTAATAAGTAAAATGTGCCTAGATGTCGAACATGCCATGAAAGTGATTTTGATTCATCACTTGGAAACCAACATGAAATCAGATGGGTATGATGTTGTCAAGGATTTTTTGAATATGCCCAAATATTCTTATATTCTTACAGAAATTGAAAGGAAAAGCGCGTCTACTTTTACAGGAGATTTAATAAAAAAATATTTTTCTCTGAAGTATTCTATTGATCCACACAACGGGAAACCGGTCGTAACAGTATTAGATATTGATTGTCCAATGTGGGTTTTCATGGAAATTATATCATTTGGCGCCCTGATGAAATTTTATGATTTCTACTGTCATCGGTATAAAGTAACAGCTATTTCATACTCTATTTTAAATTCCGTAAGAAGCTTACGAAATGCGTGTGCCCATAATAATTGTGTAATTTGTAATCTGCAAGCGGGTACAAGTTACGCGCCTCCAGAAATAACGAAGTGGGTGGCGAGCATTTCATCTATAACAAAATCACAACGCGGGAAAAAGTTATCTTGTCGACCTATCTTGGAATTTGTTTGCTTGTTGTATGTCTATGATAAAGTAGTTTCAGAAAAGGTGAAATACCACCGAGGAATAGAGCTGAAAGAACTCTTCCATGAACGTATTACGGAAAAACGCAATTATTTTGTCAATAATGAGCTGTTAAAAACTTCCTACGATTTTTTGGTGAAAATGATTGACAATAAACTCTAGGTTGCGTATAATATGAATGTAATTAAAAAGTATTTAATTGCTTTTGTAAGGGCGACGTTGAAAGACGGCGTCCTAGTTTTTTGCCCCCCGATCAGGATTTCTTCTGATCGGGGGCTTTCGTCATATACTATTCAGGTTTTCGCCGCGCCCAACGCCTGCAACTTCTTCACAAGGTCGCTCACATAATTCGCGCCTCGGCTGGCAAAGACGCCCGTAAGCGCAATGCCCAGCCACGCTACGTTGAAGTTCACACCCAGCGCGGCGTAGAAGTCCGCTCCAACACCAAAGCATAGCAGCACGCCCAGCGCAACG
>OGEN01001613.1_pt1 | contig 13870 bp, 14 predicted proteins | sample 1570671 | NCBI WGS metagenome assembly OGEN01 (sample SAMEA2582128, study PRJEB24529) | metagenome | biome: Human gut stool | place: China | collected 2011
AAATTTATCGCGATTGGCGCAATACGTTGGAGTATGCAGTGGAAGAAGCTGAAGAAAAAGGGCTGAAAAAAGGTATAGAAAAAGGCCTGGAGAAAGGTAAAACAGAAGAACAGCGCCTTATTGCTGCGAATTTTAAAAAGCAAGGAGTAGACATCGAAACGATTGCCCGCTGTACCGGTTTGCCGGTAAAAGAGATTGACGAATTGTAGTTTGTTATTGACTATAAAAAAGAATCAGCCAGATTGGAGGTAAACAGAAATAGTTTACCTCCTTTTTTATTTACAAACATGTCAATTATAACTGAGATAAATATTCACCTGGAGTTAAAACTGATATTTTTCCTCCAAGTATTTATGATAAGCTTTTCTGCCATTTAAATCATCATCGTCATCAATCTTCCCTGCCCCTAATAAACTCAAAACAATATCAGGTATAGGTTCTATTACACCACCAAACCCCTAATAACAATATACCTCCCACACCCAGTACCCACCAAATCGGTAAGTGCCCCATCAACCAGCCGCTTTCTTTCTGTTCCGTAGCCAATGTTTCCCGCAACCGACGATCTTCCTGCCGTGAAAGCAAGAGCAATGTATCCCGGTTAACAGAAACCTCCCGACTGTCCGCCACAGCCTGTCTGACCCGCTCCACATACTGGTGCCCACTACTATCCGGTGCGGAAAATTCCACCTCCTCCCATCGGACCGCCACAGCCGCAGAAGATTTCCACATATGTTCCATCCGTAGGCTATCGAAGCGCTCAACCATCAACGAATCCCTTTCCCTGAATTCCCGCCCCGTAACCACGCCCCTCTTCCCCGCACAACCGGCACCCGTCAACAAAATCCACAAACACACACCGAAACACACCCCGAACAACTCCTTATTCCTCTTTCTCATCCCTTCTGATCTTATATTTATAACTATAATCCACCCCGAACAACGCCCCTGAAAACGTCGACACCTCGCCGAATCCTACCAACACCGAACTATCTATCTTCCCCGTCGGACTGCACCAGAACCCCATAAACAACAATACAACACCTGCCAGCGACAGGAAAACCGCCACCCATAACTGGCAACCAAGCAGCCAGCACCTTCTTTTACAATATCCCATACTCCTCCTCCGCATCAAAACAAGGACACTCCTTCAACCATTCATCCCGCGTGATCTTCCCGTCGCCATTCCGGTCGGGCGACAAATCACGATGCCCGCAGATCCGACATCCCGGATACCGCACCAGCAGCAACAACAGCAATCCCCTGATAGACAATTTTTGCCTCTCCGTACGCGTATCTTTCGGATGCCCACCGGCATCCAGCCCGCCTTCGTAACAAATCCCCAAACTGAACGCATTATACCCTTTCACATGTGCCGGAATCTGCTCCGGCGGACGCATCGGAACGACCTCACCCGAACGGCGGATATAATAGTTATAACCGGCCGAAAAGAAACCACGCGCCTTATGGTCACGTTCCAGCTGTTCCGGCGTATACTCCATCGTCTCACGGGTAGCCGAACAATGCAAAACAATCAGATTAATTTTTCTCATGATTCAATTCTGTTTATCGTTAATATGAAAGCAAATGTACGTGAAGGAAAAAGGACGGAATCGGTTTAAATGGGAATAGCAGGGAATAAGAGGGAATAAGAAAGATTTTACCGGGAACCGGAGTATTCAGGTAAAGAGACAAGGATTGAACCCGAACACGTTCACCGTCCCGCTTCGTTTATTTATTATCGAATATTCCAGGTCTCAGGATCGCCGAGATGATCCACCAGGATCTCCACCTGGCGGGGCGTAAACATACGCTGCCCCTTGCGGTAACCCGCTTTCGTCAGATCGTCCAGCAGCTCTTCATCCCGTTTGATCCACAACGACAACTGTGCAGAAGCCGATTTCGGTAAAATACCCGGGAAATACAACATAGCCAGCTGCGTATGTCCCCAAACCTTGCTCTTATCCATGATTGTTTTGTTTTTGTTGTTTCTCTTTCAATTGCAAATATTCCTCGTAAGTGATACCGCCGGACGCCACTTTCTCCGGTTTCTCCTCCTTCTTTCGTGCCGCCTTAAAACGGTTTGTCTCCGTCAGGCGTTCGCCCATAAACTGCATCAGCGCACTGGTGACAGTCAGCGCATCCACCATCCCGTAAAAACGGCCGTAACGCCCGCATTTCAGCCGATGAAAAAACAACAGCAATTCCGTCACCTTCAGATAAGGATATTCTGCCAGCACCAGACGCGACAACTCGCGCTGGCGGTTGACCGGCATTTTCTCTTTCACCCCGACGAACAGGTTGATATCTTCCAGCAGAGCGCATATGAACACCATTGCCGCCAGCTCGCCATACCCCAGGCAAACCGTTTCCAGCATGGGAGCCGTACCAAAGTAAGCACGCTCGGTATAACGGGCAGCCATTACCTGCATATCCGGTTTAAACGTATTCAGGAATTTCTCCGCATTCCCGTAACGAGCCGTCATATCAGCAACTTCTTGTTGCTTCTTCAGCCATGCGGAGGAGTTCTTCCCGTCGGGCTGCTTCTCCGTTATCGACTGAAAATCGAGTTTCATTTGATTTTCCATATTGTGTAGATTGATTTACATTTTGATTTCCATTTCCATTTTCCGGGGTTTTCGTTACAGAATCCGGAGTTTCCGTTGCAATAACCGGGGTTTCTGCAACAATAACCCCTTCATTCGCCCAACTATCCGGTATTTCGAGATCCGGGTCGATCTTTACGCCGAGTCTTTTACTGATCTCCCTGAAGCGTCTCTGTATCGCCAGCGAAGAAAGTACCTGCCGATATTCCAGCAGTTCCCTGTCGAACAACTGAAGATCTATACAATAAAGGACCGCCTCACTAACCGTGGCCTCATCCAACCCCAGGATAACAGAGATATCGAAACAGAAATCACTGTCATAAGGAATATAATACCCCTTCTCCCGGTAAATTTCACAAAGGATCGCTAAATAAATACAGATGCCCTTACACCCGTACCTTCGGAGCAGGCGTTGTATTTTCCTGTCCGAATACAGGTCCGTATCCAGCGGGAAATAGCCCAGTCCTTTTTTTAATGGTCTAGCCATAATTCTAATTTTTTAAATGTTGATTACCTGAAGCACCAACGGTTAACACAATCCGGTGCGAAAGAAAGGAAGTGATTTACAGGAAAAGTCTTTGGCGTGTACAAAAACAGTAAAAGTTGAACTCCAAACTCCCGTTTAAAATTCAACCCTTAGACTCTTTATACGGTAAACATAGACAAATATATTTTTATATCCTATTTATCCGGTAAAAATCAGGATAATATGCTTTTAGATTAAAAAAAAGTCTATCTTTGCTACCGTAACAAATTAAATAATAAATAACTATGAAAAATGATTCTGCATTGGTCCGTTTTGACTGGGCCGTAAAGCGCCTTTTGCGTAATAAATCCAACTTTGTTGTGCTGGAAGGTTTTTTGTCTACATTACTTGGGCAAGAGATTCGTATTGTCAAGATGCTGGAAAGCGAAAGTAATAAGGAAAGTGTCGATGATAAATTCAACCGGGTAGATATGCTGGCTGAAGACAGCAAAGGGGAACTTATCATCATTGAAGTACAGAACAACCGCGAATTAGATTATTTCCACCGTATGTTATACGGAGCATCCAAAGCTATCACCGATTATATCAACGAAGGCCAGGAATATGGTGTTATTCGTAAAGTATATTCAATCAACATTGTTTATTTTGAATTAGGACAAGGCAAAGACTATGTTTATCATGGACGTACCAGCTTTAAAGGAATTCATTATAATGATATACTCCAGTTATCCGTACGCCAACGCGAACAATTCGTACGTCATGAAGCCGGAGATATTTTTCCCGAATATTACGTATTACGGGTAGACGGCTTTAACCAACAGGCGAAAACGCCTCTGGACGAATGGATCGCTTTCCTGAAAACCGGCGAGATCGATAAAAACAGTACGGTTCATGGCTTACAGGAAGCACGCGAACGTTTGCGTATCGACCAGTTAGATGAAAAAGACAGACGACAATATTATGCAGACATGGAGGCTTTGCGTTATCAACGCAGTGTAATTAAAACTGGTTGGATTGAAGGAAAGGCTGAGGGGAAAGCGGAAGGAAAAGCGGAAGGAAAGGCGGAAGGGAAAGCAGAAGGAAAAGCAGAAGGAAAAGCTGAAGAACAACGGCTTATAGCAACAAACCTGAAACAAAACGGTATCGATCCTCTAATAATCTCCCGGTCTACGGGCTTGTCGATAGAAGAAATCGAAAAACTTTAAAAACCTGACAGTATAAAAAAACAAAATCCCGGAGAGTCTCTTTCCCCGGGATTTTGTTTTTAAGACAATATATTCAAAATTCAGATTATCATTTCGATAGGTAATATTGCTTGTTTGATAACGGAATGATATGTTAAAAAATATTAGTCGCCAGGGTATTTTCAAATACCCGGTATATTAATCCGATTTTCCCGCTAGGGTAGTGTCATTTTGATAGTTGGAAAAAACCATCTGATAACCGACTTTTCTGTGTGACTTAATTTCAATACAGGGGAATGGCTTCAAAGACTTCCTTAAACGACCTACAGTAGTCGAAATAATTTCCCGGTCCGAGTCACTTAATCCATTTTTAATTGGGCGCTCCAAAACATCGGTACAAATATCCTCAAACATTAATTTATAATCCTCAGCCTTAATAAAATAACCAAACAACTTTAGCGGATTGTTCTTCAAACGAATCGTTTTTCCATTCTCAATACGTACAACTCCATGTTTTTCATCAAATAATACACCGCATGGCAAAATGATCCAGTCTATTTTTTGTTTCGGAAATAAAGATTTTATTTTATTTTGCGAGACTAATAACTCAGCTTCTTTTTTCTCGATCATCTCGAGTTGTTGTTTATTAATCCGCTCTATATCTTGCAACTTGGCTTGAAGTTCAATTAGTTCTGCTTGTTTTTTGTCAATCACTCCGGCTTGTTGTTTACTAACCTGTTCCATTTCCTGCTTGCTAGCTCGTAACTGAGTTAGTTCACACTGTTTCCGTTCAATCGATTCAGATTGTTGTTTACTAATCTGCTCAACATTTTGCAACTTGGTTTGAAGTTCAGTTAATTCTGCTTGTTTTTCGTCAATCACTCCGGCTTGTTGTTGGCTAACCTGTTCCATTTCCTGCTTGCTAGCTTGTAACTGAGTTAGTTCACACTGTTTCCGTTCAATCAATTCAGATTGTTGTTTGCTAATCCGCTCTGTCTCCAGTTTTTTAGCTTGCAATTCATTCAGTTCAGTTTTCAGTTGTACGACCAAGGCCTCACTTTCATTCAATGACTTGATGATCTTTTCTATATACCCTTTTAATTTATTAAAATAAATTCCATAACCACCGGCCAATAGAATCAAAATAACAAAAGAAATTACCCAAAACCATCCAATTCGTTCTAACACAATCCGAATCGGAACATCGACATAAGCCTGGAGCGTTATATTCTTTTCTTCATTTTCATCTATCCTGTAAACAACAGGATTTAAAAGGGTCGCATTTTTATAAAACAGGCTGTCGGTCGAAGAATTAATCACTTTTCCACTACCTATGTAGCGTATGGCTGTTTTTACTTCTATATTCTTTTTTTGTAATATAGCTTGAAAAAGACTATCCAATAGATGCCGGTTAGGATCATGCATGGTAAGATAAATTTGATCGCACCAAGCATGTTTCTCTTCTCCTGAAATATCATTGGGAGATCTTTGAGGATCATAGCTACCTTTTTGAATTTGGATATCTTTTTGTTGTTTTTTTTCATCTAGCATCGCCTCTATAAACAAATCCCTAAGTTCGGCATGCAGTTTTCTTTTCTGATTCAGGTAAACATTTCCAAACCATAACATCAGTAAAATAATAACCCCAATAGAGGCAATTCCACCTATTCCTATTTTACTAATTTGTCTTTTCATTTCCATTTTTTACCCGCTTTTTTATAATAATCGTAACAGAAGTCTCACAAATATTGACAATATTTTCCTCTTACACATTATATATCAGCACCTTAAATCAAACGATCAGAACACATTCCAGATAAACTATTTGTTTTTCAAACGTGATACACTACTTTTACACTGTAAGTCATAAAAACCAACAGGAGTCTTGCTTGTAGACAAAAGTAATATAAACAGAATAAAATAATATCAATATGGAAAAAATTATTAAAACAGGGTTTGTCTTTCTATTATTATTCGGTGCATGGTATTTCGGTCACACTACTTCGGATAAAAATCCAATGAATGAGTTGATGCTTGAAAACATCGAAGCATTAGCTAATAATGAAAATGGTCAACATGGCGAAAACTATCGATGTTACGGTAGAGGTGAAGTAGATTGTGACGGCGAGAAATTTGAAATTAGATTCAGTGGTTTCAGTTTAGACTAACGTATGAAATCTCTCCCTTACATATTATTAATAGGTATTAGTACCCTTGTCGCCTGTTCAGGAAACCAGCAAACCACTTTCCCCCGGTACGCTGACTTTCCCGAAACGAAGGTGCTCAAGGCCCAGGTAGCAGACCTGGATACTATCCTGCTCCGTTACCCATTCCGGGTAGCGGTCAGGGATGGTATTGCCGTGGTGATGGACCTGCATAATATGGATCATTTCCTACATGCTTTTACCTATCCCGGATGGAAACACCTAGCCTCTTTCGGAAAGCGCGGGGAAGGACCTATGGAGATGCTTTCCGCCGACAACATTCAATTCAACTCCTTAGACTCTTTATGGGCGATCGACGCCAATAAAATGGAGATTACACGTTGGAAAATATCTCCGGTTACCGGTTCAGCGGAACGGGTAGAAGAGATCAAACTGGATAAGAAACTGGTCCGTTCACTCGACTTTCATACGATGGAATCGGGTTTTTTCATTCCCGACTACATGGGAGAGTTCCGTTACTGGCAAGTGGACGACAACGGAAAGCCGGTCAAAAGTATCGGGGAAATACCATCCGAAACGATCGACGAAAACACCGTCCGTCCGGCACTTGCACAGGCATGGCGAAGTTTCATGGACTACAATCCCGACAACGGAATCTTGGCAATGGCAACCCAATTGGGAGAAGTTTTCGAAATTTTCAATCTGAAAGAAAACACCCATAAGGTGCTTTACGGCCCCGAAGGCGAGCCGCAATACAAAGCAGCAAAAGACGGTTCGGGTATCCCTACGGGGATCATGGGCTTTAGCGACATCAAAGTGACAAGTAAATATATCTACGCTGTTTTTCAAGGCATCCGATTTGAAGACAAAATAGCAGCCATCAAACAGGGCAAAGAACCTGAAAACGGGGCAAAATACATCTATGTATTCGACCTGGAAGGAAATCCGGTGCGTCGGTACGAACTCGACCAACGGATTAACAGTATGGATATTAACGAAGACACCAATACGATTGTCGCTACCGAAGCAAAAAGCGACGATCCGATTTTAGAGTTTAATATATAACATACAAGATGAAGACCCTAAATCTCGACATACCACAAAAACGAACCATCTCGTTCCCCTGTTACAACGAACAGAAAAACATGGAAAAACAAATTATAGATTTGGTGAACGAATGGCAACAGAGATTTATCTTACAGACGAAAAAACAACTGACATTATTCTGATTTTAATTGATCGCATTAATTTAACACTAATATATAAAATCATGAAAAAAAATTATTTTTTAGCATTATTAATCTGCTTGCTTGTGTCATCATGTACTGATGATACAATGGAAAATCAGTCTATATTATCGGAATCAACTGTTCTTACCAAATATCCGATAAAAGAGATAGTTATAAAAACAGAAAACAAGGATAGATTTAGATCTTTAATGTTAAATAATCTACCTGCAACAAAAGCTGGATACCTTTTAAAAGACAGTATATGGACTAATGGAGGTGGCCATTCTATGATTTACGAAACTAATGAATATACACTCACTCCTGACATTTGGAAGTATATTTACGTAGGAAGTCTTCTAAAAGGTGGATCAATTGAAAACCAAAGATTTACTCCACTTTCAAACAGAATTGAACCAATTAAAGTTTCTTATTCATTTCCAGCACGCTGGGTAGTCGATGAAATACCAATACCTGCATTAACCGCCCAAAGACAATCTATACAAAATATAATGAACAAGGAAGGCATGTCTGGAACACAGCTTGTATCATTTTCTTATGACATGAATCAATTCTCATATTATGACGAACTTAAATTAGAATTTGGCTGTAATATTAACATTGGTACCTTATTAAATATAAATATCAATATCAATAAAGGAAAGATCAGAAATAAAACTGGACTTGTAGCCAAATTCGTACAGAAAAACTTTACTCTTGACATGGATCTACCTCTTGATGGTTGCATACTCTTAAATAATGGTGAACTCTCAGGTATTAGAGGATTTGATCCAGTATATATTAGTTCTATAACATTTGGCAGATTAGGAATTATCACTCTAGACTCTAAATATTCCTTTGATGAACTGAGTGTTGCAGTGAGTGCTGCGTTAACAGCGAAAGTTGTCAATGGCAATTTAAATATTAGTGCATATCATAAACAAATACTAAGTGAATCTAATTTAAAAATTACTATAATTGGGGGTAAGAGTGACGGATCAGTAAAAACAGTTGAAGGATTTGAGGAATTTAAAAACTTCCTTATTAATGGAGGTACTTATAGTGCACAAAATCCAGGTGACCCTATTTTTTATACTGCTAGTTATCTATCTGATAATAGTCCATTTTATTCTCGTTTCAGAATTGACATACAAAATTAATTACAAATGAAAAAGATAATATACCTCTTACTATTCGGATTGTTCGCCAGTTGTGTACAAGACGATTTCAAAGATATAGAATTGAAAGATAAAGATACCTATTTGGATTTGCCTAAATACCCTGAACAAACAATCGAGTTCACAACAACTACGCATATTCCACAAAGAATATTAAATAGTAGTTCTTATTTTGTTGGAGCCGACATAAAAACTCGTTCAGGTACAATAATAAAAGATAGTTTATGGTCCAATGGTTTTGGTATTACTTATTTCGGTGTAGCAGACGAGTCTATTGTCTTGGAAAATATGCAACGATATATATATCCTGGTTCCATTTTACAAGGTAATACAGTCGCCGATGCGGAATACAGATCGATTTCAGCATCAATAAAACCTATTACTGTATCTGTTTCATTTCCTGCAAAAATCGTTAAAGGAGTAATAAAAACTCCTTCATTGTCAGATACTCGCCAATTTGTAAACGACATTGTACGACAAGAAAATATAGGAAAACAATCAGCTTCATTAAGTTTCGAAATTGATCAATTCACTTCTTATGAAGAATTAAAAATAATGTTTGGATCAAATAAGAAAACAAGTGGAATATTTTTCAACAGTTCAAGTGGTGAAGAGAATTTCGAACATAAGATCAGCAAAGGAACAGGAATAGCCGTTAAATTTGTACAGAAGTACTTTACATTAGATATGGATATTCCTCATGGAGGATTGGTCAATGGAGATATTTCAGGACTGGTACAATACTCCCCCGTATACGTAAGCTCAATTGCATATGGCCGTATGGGTATCATGACTATTGAAACAAATGAGTCCTATTCAGACGCATACTCAAAAATAAATGAGGCTTTTAGTACATTGTTTGTAAATAAACAATCAAATATTAGTGAATCTGTAAAATCTTTAATTAAAAATGCAATAGTAAAAGTTTTCTTAATAGGCTCAAACGGAGAAGCGGGAGTTATGGCTATTAATGGCTTTGACGCCTTTTTGAAAGTTATTACTGAGGGAGGTGAATTTAATTCAAATAATTTTGGTGCTCCCCTTTATAGCTCCTTCTCTTATTTAACTGACCATTCACCATTTAAAGTGAATTTCAAAATTAATGTGGATAGTCCACCTGTCTATGGAAGGATTGAATTCAGAAACTTTCGAAAAACTCAAGGACAAGATAATGTTATATTAGGCGAACATGAAACTTGGGATGAAGCTTGGGATCACGAAGTTTATTTAGCTTTCTATTCAGATATGGGAGCCAAAATGAGAACAATAGCTCCATCATATATAAATTTTAACATTATTGAAGAACGAATAGGACTGATTACAACACAGGATCCTGTTAAGAGTCCTACATATAGTTATTCCAACAAATACGTAACCAATGAATTGAAAGGCGTTGAAAAATTTATTCAAAGTTTCAATTTTATGAAAAGATATTATTCATATTCGGATTGGGGAAGAATATTTGATATAAATAGTTTCCAAATTACACATTTTCTCGGCCATGGCAGATTTTATAAGGGATTACCACCTAAAGATATGACAGACAGATCATATGCAATTGGACCTCAAACAGGCTCTAATCATCCATATCCTACAGGAGCTTATTAAAAAATAGACATGGGCATCCATGTATAATACAAATCTCATCAGATTAGATGAAATTTGGAGGGTATTTCTTATCTTTATACTATTTACAAAAAGTAAGAATATAAGTACAATACCCTCTGAGTAAATCATTTGTCAGGATTGTAGCATTGATTTCCATAAAGACATAATGGTTGCCACAATTAGTAGTGGAGGTTTAAAACTCACAGTTGCAAAACCTTCAATAGATCTTTGACAAAATTGAAAGAAAGGTTATTATCTAACGGCATTAGTCATAGTTACGGACAATGATAGGTTTATAGAAAACTAATTTATTAGATTTGAAATATCCTCAATAAAAATACAGATAGTAAAGGTCGCATACAAATATTTCTCCTATCTATTGTAAAACTATTAAATATCGAAAGATAATAACCTATCACATTTGTATCTTTACAAGTGTGTTCTTTTGTGTCTAAGCTATAGAACAACCAACTTATTAATAATCTACAAACAGCATTCTGTTATGGAGAGAAAAATTTATTTATATATGAAAACAATAATATACATTATTTTTTTATTTTTGTTCTTAAACTGTAATAATAACAACGAAATTACTTACGAGAACAAATTACTATTAACAGGTAATATATCAGAGTATTTTTCTCAAATAGGTGAAATAAGATCACTTTCAATTAAGTATACATCCATCCCAGTTACAAGTGATCAAGAAGCAGAAGATTTATTAAAAAATTCAGAAATAACTTGCTGGTCAGAAAATAATAAATTCACTTTTTCTGATTATACTATATCAGGAAGTAACTTAAATTTCAAAATAATCTGTAAAGAAAATAAGACTGATAATATTATTGAAGATAAAATTCATATTCACATAATCAATTCCCGTTTTAACCACGAAATTACAGAGAACTTGAAGCAGAGAGGTGCAGATATACGCTATGAGTATAAGATAGAAGCTGATATTGAAGGGAGCTATACTATTCCTGCTAAAGGAGGTACATTCAACATTCCTATTCAGGGAAAACGACTGAGCTATATTAATAATAATCTCACTTCAATAGTGCCTTACAGTCTGAAAGGATTATATTTTGTGAGTAATAATGTAAATACAGCATGGGTACACTCCACTTCATTAATATTCGGTAAGTCTCCAGGAGAATATTTCATAGAGTTAACAGCTCAACCTTATAATTTCGATGGTGAATATCTGTGGACTGCAGAGTTCCGTTATGATGATAAAGTACTTTACCATCTGGAAATATTCCATCCACAAACACCTGGTGAGAATTATTTGATACCTTATACAAAAACAATTTATGAAAATATCTTTATAAATGAATAAATCTGAATTTCAGTCTATACAAAATGGCACTGTTGTTTATACAAACCCTGAATTACACTGCTATATCGGCTTATTATTGGAAAAGAGAATATTTATGTATTTATAAACCAACCCAAACATTACAATTCCCTATTACATTTTAATAATAATCTTTTTTAATTGGAATGGTGATTTAATAAATAAATATGGATCAACAAAGGAAACCTATCAAGTGAAAGGAATCATCGAGCATATGAATCACTTGAAAATTTTGATTTTTAGAGATTTTTCAACCTAGAAAAATTTACGACACAAAATTAGGTTTCATATCCCCTGCTCAAAGAAGCAACAAAAACAAAGAGAATTTACATTTTCAGCGAACGAAATAGCTAATAAATGTTAATTATTAATTTATCTCAATAATACATTTTGTATTAACATATTATCGATGTAAATTAAACGCGTCAATAATATCAAGACTTACAAGAGAATATAAAAAATAAAAACATAATGCTATGGATACTAAAATTGATATCAAAAAAATACACTTGGGAAAATCTACCGCAGAAAAAGAATACAATGTATTACATAATTATTACGTAAGCACACGTGCATATCTAAATGCCAAAGATGAAAAAAAACGAAAACTGATCTATATTGGACATAGAGGTTCGGGTAAAAGCGCACTATTTAATCAGATAGCATATGGGCATAAAAAAGCAAACTCTAAGTCTATAATAATAAATATACACCCTGTGGAATATTCATATGATACATTTAAAAGAATGAATCACGACTTTTTTGATATAAAAGCAGCATATAGTATTGCCTGGCATTATGTACTAATAATTCATGCCTTTAAAGAAGTTGTCAAATTCTTTGAAGACAATAAAAACATAAAGACAAACAGAGATAATATAAACATCATTTCTACCTATCTTGTAAAAAATGATTTTAAAAATCCAGGTTCTGGTTTAGAAGTATTCCTCAAATTTTTATCTACAATTGCAAAAGCCAAAATTACAGTTAAATATGACGAATTTATGGTTGGAGGCTCACTTCCTCCAAATGCATACGTTAATATGCTAAACATGAATGATATCAAGCAACCTCTTAGAGCACTTGAAGCCATAGCATCTACCTATCCTATACATATATTCATAGATGAACTAGACACGGGCTGGAATAATACTAATGAGGCAAAAAATTATGTCAGTGGACTATTATATGCTGCCATGAAATTAAATGGTTATTTAAACATAAGCGTATATCTTTCACTAAGACAAGACATGTACAACAATTTGTCATCCATTTTTAAAGATACGGAAAAAATAAGAGACGATATAGAATTTCTTAAATGGGATAAAGCTCAATTGGAAGCACTTATATGCCGTAGAATCAAAGACAACAAGGAGGTTAAGGAAATATACAACGGAATAGAATATGTATCCAATAGAGAAATATTAAATTTAATATTTGAGGAAGGTGTTTTCGAATACATATTAAAAAATACATTACAAAGACCAAGAGAGTTAATTCACTTTTGCAGCCAAGCAATAGAAAGATATTCTGAAACATATTTAGAAAGGCAATTATATAACAAAAAAATAGATTTAGAAACTATTAAAAGTATAGAAAATCGTATATCATTAGATAGATTAAATGATTTTTGCAAAGAATATGATGATGAATTCAATCATATAGATTCAATAATCTGGCACTTTGAAGGATGTTATATAAAATATACACTCCCGCATTTTATAAATACACTAGAAGATGCTATGATTTCTTTAGATGAACAATACCCTGCATTAGAATGGCTCAAACCATTTTGGGAAAAACCAATAAAACTAGCTACAAAACTTTTTGAAATTGGTTTTATAAAAATAAATATCACCAATAATCCCTATGATTATTTTGCATATTATGAAAAAAATAGTCCACATAATTTTAGCATAGTCAAATCCGTAAAAATAAATAACATTTTCAGATCCGCATTGCAATGTATATAAAAGGAAATTTATAATAAAATAAAAGAGTTGATTACTATCTTTATTAATATAAGAAGGTTGATGATTATGAAAACAAATCAGAAATA
>OGEN01001620.1_pt1 | contig 13810 bp, 10 predicted proteins | sample 1570671 | NCBI WGS metagenome assembly OGEN01 (sample SAMEA2582128, study PRJEB24529) | metagenome | biome: Human gut stool | place: China | collected 2011
GGAATCCCAATCTTTAATAACGCCGACTCTAAGGCCGTGAGGATTAACTTTCTGTCCCATTTTCTTTCCTCCTAATTATATATCGCTTAAATTCCTACGCCAAAGATTGCCATGAATGTTCCGGCAGCTACGGCTGTACCGATAACACCCGCAACGTTTGGTCCCATAGCATGCATCAGAAGGAAGTTAGAAGGATCTGCCTCAGAACCAACCTTCTGCGAAACTCTGGCTGCCATAGGAACCGCAGATACACCTGCTGAACCAATAAGCGGATTAACCTTACCATGTGTAACAAGACACATAATCTTACCAAATAACACACCTGCTGCAGTACCAAATGCGAATGCAATAAGTCCTAATGCAACAATCTTTAATGTATCAAGGTTAAGAAATGCTTCTGCACTTGTTGTAGCACCAACTGATGTTCCAAGGATAATAACAACTATGTACATAAGTGCATTAGAAGCTGTCTCTGCAAGCTGCTTAACAACTCCACTTTCCTTGAAAAGGTTACCTAACATGAGCATACCAACAAGTGGTGCTGTTGTAGGAAGAATAAGTACTACTACTACAGTAACTACTATAGGGAAAAGAATCTTCTCAAGCTTAGAAACAGGTCTTAACTGTTCCATCTTAACTTCTCTTTCCTTCTTAGTTGTTAAAAGCTTCATAATTGGTGGCTGGATAATAGGAACCAGTGACATATATGAATATGCTGCTACTGCAATAGGTCCCATATATTTAGTCTGACCAAGCTTACCTGCAAGGAATATTGAAGTAGGACCATCTGCACCACCAATAATTGATATAGCTGCTGCTGCCTTATCTGGGAATCCCATAAGAATAGCCATAAGATATGCTGCAAAGATACCAAACTGTGCTGCTGCACCAAGCAGGAAACTTGCCGGGTTAGCAATCAATGGACCAAAATCAGTCATAGCACCAACACCTAAGAAAATAAGTGATGGTAAAATACTCCATTCATCAAGTAAATAGAAATAATGTAACAAACCACCTACACCGTTACTTGAATCCTCTATTGCTAACATAATGTCAGGATAAAGGTTTACAAGAAGCATACCAAAAGAAATAGGTACTAAGAGCAGAGGTTCATATCCTTTTTTAATTGCAAGATAAAGGAAAACAAACGCAACCAGAACCATAAGGTAATTACCCCATGTAAGTCCGAAGAATGCACTCTGGTGAACGAGGTTTCCTAAAGTTGTTATAATATAACTCATCTTATACCTCCGTAAGTCACTTTATATCAGTATCATAATTAATTTAATGAAACTAATACCTTACCTGACTCTACAGAATCACCAGCTGCACACTCAACAGTTGCAATTGTGCCATCCTGAGGAGCACAGATTTCATTCTCCATCTTCATAGCTTCAAGGACAACCAATACATCGCCCTTCTTTACAGCAGCACCTGCTGTTGCATTAACCTTAAGAATCTTTCCTGGCATTGGAGCGTTAACTTTAACTGCTCCCTGAGCACCTGCTGGTGCTGCTGCCTTAGGTGCAGCCTTTGGAGCTGCTTTAGGAGCGGCTGCCTTAGCTGCTGGAGCTGCACTGCCTGTTCCTTCTTCTACAGTAACATCATATACGTTACCATTAACTGTAATTGTATAGTTCTTCATGATTATTTCCTCCTATTATTAACCTTTCTAATTGAGCGGACAACAAGACCATCCGTAGATGTTCCTTCTGATGCTGCAATTGCTGCAGTAATAACTGCAATAAGTTCAAGATCGTCCTCAACATTTTCTTCTTCATTAGAAACAATCTGTGCTATAGCATTATCAACACCAACAGAAGCTGTGTCTTCTTTCTGTTCTTTCTTTCTGTTCTCATATACGCTTATATACTTGAACAGAGAAATAATGAATGAAATGAATATAAGAACTACAAATACAGTTCCCATACCAATAAGTGTATTCATTCCGGCCTTACCCATCTTCTCAGCTGTTGTGTATGATGGATTAATAGCTCCACTTTCAAGTGTGTAATCTGTATTGATTACGAATTCGAATGTACATACTCTCTTTTCGAATTTAAGTTTAACTGAAATAGTACATAATTCACTTGTTTCATCACTGACCTTTACATTAATGTTGTTAACATCAACAGACTCTTTGAGTTCACCAAGTTCATCTTTAGTGCTGTTCCAGCTATTGTATAATCCTATTGTTTTAACATTCATTCCCTGCTGGTTAACAATATACATCTTACTGTTAACATCATTAAGGGTTATTCCTGCTTCTGCATCTGCAATAAGAGCATCTGTTCCTGCTTCACCCTGATTGCTGTCAAGGTAAAGAATCATATCCTTTGCCCAGTCCTTGAGGTAATTCTCAACATAAGCAACCTCGTTATCTTTAATGGATTCTTTAGCTGTATTAGTATCAATCTGTGCATTACCACAGGCTGTCATACTGAATACGCAGGCTAACATGCAGAATAACAATAAGAATCTTTTCAAATTAGTCTTCTTCATATTGTCACCTCTTAATTAAACTGTTCCATGCTTCTTATCAGGACGAACCTCTCTCTTTGAAAATAACATTTCAAATGCAGCGGCTACATACTGTCTTGTATTCTCCGGGTCAATAACAGCATCAACATATCCTCTTGCTGCTGCTGACTCAACACTTGACTGTAACTTAGCATATTCAGCTGCTTTCTCTGAAACAGTTGCTGCCACATCAGAAGCGGCTGCTATCTCATCAGCATACATAATCTTTGCTGCAAGCTGTGAATCCATCATTCCGATAGAAGCTGTTGGCCATGCGTAGACAAGGTCAGCACCTAAAGACTTAGAGTTCATAGAAACATATGCGCTTCCATAAGCCTCACCTGTAATAACATTAACCTTAGGTACATCTGCGTTAGCAAATGCATATGTAAGCTTGGCACTTGCAATTGCAATTCCCTTCTCAGCTGCCACTGTAGCTTCGAATCCCTTAACATTAGTAAGTGTAAGTACAGGAATTTCAAATGCATTACAGAAATTAACAAAATTCTCTGCCTTGTAAGCGCCCTTAACTGTAAGAACCGGTTCAAACTTTTCAGCCACTTCACCCTCTTCATCATAAAGAGCTGTTCTGTTAGCTACAGCACCAATAGTAATTCCATCTACCTGAATAAATCCTGTAACCATTTCTTTAGCATATGAAGCCTTAACTTCAACAAATACATTATCATCAGCAATATCTGAAAGAGCTAATGCAGGATCAGCAATCTCTGCTGCCATATCTGGGCATGCTCTGTTAAGATCATCTGTTGTTGCAGAAACTGCAGCATCCTCTTCGTTGTTAGCAGGAAGCATAGAAACTAACTGTCTTACACCATTAGCAATAGTCTCCTCATCTCCTGTAAAATCAACAACTCCTGCTTCTGCCTGGAACTTAGCTGACGCTGAGTCAAGCTTTGATTCATTATTACCATCTAATGCATTAGGGCTGTTAACAAAAAGCTTGGCCTTGCTATCTTCCATAAATGTAAAATCAGATAATGAAGAAAGAATTGCAAGTCCACCGCCACAGTTACCGTAAACTGCTGTAATCTGTGGAATAACACCTGATGCAATAGACATCTTCTTATAAATTGTACCGAAACCTTCAAGAGCATCTGTTGCTTCCTGAAGTCTTAAACCTGCGCAGTCAATAAGACCTATCACAGGAGCTCCCATCTTCATAGCATAATCATAAAGTGCTGAAATCTTCTTAGCATGCATCTCACCGATAGAACCATTAAGAACAGTTGCATCCTGGCTGTATACATACACAAGATTACCATTAATAACTCCGTATCCTGTAATAACACCATCGGATGGAGCCTTCTTTTCCTGAATGTTAAAATCTGTAGATCTGGCAGTCACACCAGCACCGATTTCAACAAAGCTGCTATCATCAAGTATTGCTTCAATCCTTGATAATGCCTGTGTTGTATTACTCATTACGAGACCTCCCTTGTTTTTTACGTTGCTATTGCGCAACTCTTTGTTAATTTTATTACAATCTGCCAATAATTACAAGTATTTTTAGTCCTTTGTTTCAAATACAATCACAAGTCCTTTTTTTATATTTATAACCGCCACATTTTCTTTAATTTCATTACTCTGGCATATGCTTAAACCCTGATTAAGTATATAATCATCAAGCACATATTTAAACCCTGCAAGACTTATAATTGTTTCTTCAGATAGTGGAACAAATGATACATAATCACCATACTGTCCTGTTTTGGACACTTTCACTTCTCCCATCTTGTCATTTATAAGATATATTTTATTGTGACTGTCACATATAAAACATGGTACGCCACTGTCAAGTGCAGCCTTCATATTGCATATATTGGTAAATGTGTGATCCATCCTTGTACCTGTCGCCCCAAGTATATATATAACTGACGCTCCGGCTTTCAATGCATTTATAATAGCAATATGCGTATCTGTATAATCCTTTTCTTTAGGATAAGTCTTAATATTTATACTTTTATACTTATCAAGCAGTCCATCATCTACTGAATCATAATCTCCCAGTATCATATCCGGCACAAGTCCGAGTTCATCAATATATTTAAGACCACTGTCAGCTGCAATTATGTATTCCGCATTTATTGTCCTGACAAAATCCTTTGCCCAGCATATATCAAGACTTCCCCCTGTCACTATAAGTGTTTTCATATCAATCTCCTTAATCTTACTAATCTGTAATATCTTTCTTTCGTATTTTACCACATTAATCCAGATGTTCTTTATTTTTTCACAATTATATTTTATAATGTCTGAACAACAAAGGACTTATGGTTAAGTTCTATAACAAGGAGGAACATTATGTCTGAAAACACAACTGACATAACTAATGACAACATTCAGGATAATAACGAAAACAATTCTCTTCTTACAGGTGGAAGCCTGTATGAAAGCAGCACTGACAAGTACAAGGATAACTTATCTTCTGCCATCACATTCTTTGTATGTGGAGGAATCGGAATCATTCTTATGATTCTTAATGATATCGGTATCATTAAGATAGTAACTAAAGATGCACCTTCATTCCTTTTTATTAATATTGTTCTTGGTCTGTTATTTATCGGATTCATTGCAATCGGTGTCTGGTCTTTGAAATACTCTAACAAAATTAAAGCCAAGGCTGAAACTGAGGATAAGAAAGCCGCCGATGTACTTAACTGGCTGGAAGACAACATAACTAAAGAAGATATTGAGAATTCTTACACTGGAGATATTCAGGAAGAAATGAAATATTTTAACCGTACAGCTTATGTTAAAGAACAGTTAACCGTACAATTTACTGAACTCTCAGATGAAGAAGCCGAGAATTTTTCAGAACAGTTCGTTGAAAAAATGTTTAATTAATTCTTATAATCAAATAAAACCCGCTGTGTAATTAACAGACACAGCGGGTTTACTATATTCTGATTAGTTGTTAGAAAGGAATTCATCAATTCCCTTAGCTCCAGCTTTTCCTGCTCCCATGGCAAGAATAACTGTAGCTGCACCTGTAACAGCATCTCCACCGGCATATACACCTTCCTTAGATGTTTTACCAGTTTCTTCTTCTGCTACGATACATTTTCTCTTGTTGATGTCAAGTCCCTTAGTTGTTGAAGATATAAGTGGGTTAGGTGAAGTACCAAGTGACATGATAACTGCATCTAATTCCATAACAAACTCTGAACCAGGAATCTCTACAGGCTTTCTTCTTCCTGAAGCATCAGGTTCACCAAGTTCCATCTTAATGCACTTCATACCTGTAACATTACCCTTGTCATCTGTAAGAATCTCTGTCGGATTAGTAAGAAGGTCAAATATAATTCCTTCTTCCTTAGCGTGATGTACTTCCTCAGCTCTTGCTGGAAGCTCCTCCTCACTTCTTCTGTATACGATATGAGTTTCTGCTCCAAGTCTTAATGCTGTTCTTGCAGCATCCATAGCAACATTACCACCACCAACGATAGCAACCTTCTTAAATCTTGCTATTGGAGTATCATACTCATCCTTGAAAGCTTTCATAAGATTACTTCTTGTAAGGTACTCATTAGCTGAGAATACTTCGTTAGCATTCTCGCCCGGAATACCCATGAATCTTGGAAGACCTGCACCAGAACCTATGAATACTGCATCAAAGCCTTCATCTTCGAGTAACTGGTCAATTGTCATTGACTTACCAATAACAACGTTAGTCTCAATCTTAACGCCTAACTTCTTAACATTCTCAACTTCGTGGGCAACTACTGTTGACTTAGGAAGACGGAATTCAGGAATACCATATACTAATACACCACCAGCCTCATGTAAAGCCTCGAATATGGTTACGTCATATCCCATTTTTGCAAGGTCTCCGGCACATGTAAGTCCTGAAGGACCTGAACCGATAACAGCAACTTTCTTGCCTTTCTTCTCTGTTGGCTTCTCTGGCTCAACATTATTCTCTCTTGCCCAGTCAGCAACAAATCTTTCAAGCTTACCAATTGATACTGATTCACCCTTGATTCCTCTAATACACTGACCTTCACACTGTGTCTCCTGTGGACATACACGGCCACATACAGCAGGAAGTGCACTTGACTTACCAATAATCTTATATGCTTCCTCAATATTTCCTTCTTTTACCTGATGAATAAATGCTGGGATATCGATAGATACAGGACAGCCCTGAACACATCTTGCATTCTTACAGTTAAGGCATCTTGTTGCCTCTTCCATAGCTTCTTCCTTGTTATATCCAAGACATACTTCATCAAAATTCTTATTTCTTACGTCAGGAGCCTGCTCTCTGACTGGCACTTTCTTCATTACGTCCATTTTGAAACCCATCCTTTCTAATTACACTGTCCACAACCGCCGTGATGTGTATCGCCTTCCTGAAGCTTGAGCATTGCTCTTCCCTCTTCAGTTCTGTACATAGCACTTCTCTTCATAGCCTGGTCAAAGTCAACAAGATGACCATCAAATTCAGGTCCGTCAACACATGCAAACTTAATCTCATCGCCAACCTTAAGACGACATGCACCACACATACCAGTTCCATCAACCATAATCGGATTCATGCTGACAATTGTAGGAATTCCAAGTTCCTTAGTAAGAAGACAGACGAATTTCATCATAATCATAGGTCCGATTGCTACACATAAATCATAATGTTTTCCTTCTGCAACAAGATCCTTAAGCACATCTGTACCCATACCTTTTCTTACATAGCTTCCATCATCAGTTGTTATGTAAAGATTACCAGCAACAGCCTTCATCTCTTCCTCTAAGATTATAAGTTCCTTATTCTTAGCACCAACGATAACATCAACATCTACACCATGCTCATGCATCCATTTAACCTGTGGATATACAGGTGCTGTTCCAAGACCTCCAGCAATGAATACAATATTCATCTTTTTGAGTTCTTCAATATCCTTGCTGATAAGCTCTGATGGACATCCAAGAGGTCCAACAAAATCTTCAAATGCATCTCCTGCTTTAAGATGTGACATCTTCTCAGTAGACGCTCCAACTATCTGAACAACTATTGTTATAGTTCCTGCTTCTCTGTCATAATCACAAATAGTAAGTGGAATTCTTTCGCCCAAATCATCCATCTTTACAATAACGAACTGGCCAGGTTCACAATGTTTAGCAACTCTAGGAGCTTCAACATCCATAAGGAAGATCTTCTCTGCTAACTTCTCAGCCTTAAGAATTTTATACATTACAATTCTCCTTTCAAAAAGTAATATTATGAAGTGCATTACGCACAATCAACCTTTAGTATTCTTTGGCAGAATAACTGCCTTCTGTACCTGTCACAGTATACACCTTACCGCTTGATGTATCAACGCCATATAATCCAGCAGTTGTTGTAGAACCACCCTTTATTACATCATATCTGATAATATACATTTCATTGTTGCCAACCTTTGTCTTTGAAATATAGACAAAATTAACACCTGAACCATCTGAAGCTACGCTGTCTGACTTAAGCACCTTCTTTGATATAAGGACATTTTTCAGCTGGCTTTCAGCCTGGCTGTATGTATATGTATTCTTTACTTCAACATTATAATTTCTCTTAACTACTGTACTGCTCTGCTCATGATCGTTAATTATTACAAATGCGATTACAGTATTACCGGTTGGCATATCGAATTCACCTGTATACTCTGTTGATGAAGATGTAGGAGTTGTACCATCTGTTGTATAATATGCCTTACATTTGTCAGGGATATTATTAATCTTAATCTTCTCTCCATCTGAATATTTTCCTGACGCAGGAGTTACATCTGGTGCTGCAGGAGCACCATATTCAACAACATATTCAAATTCAACTACTTTACTATATACCCCAATAGAATTAACAGAAACTGCTTTTATCTTAGTTGTGCCTGTTTCTAACTTAATTGCTGTTCCATCATATAGTGTACTCTTAATATCAGGTTCTTTTCCATCAGTTGTATAATAAACAACACAACCAGAATCACATGTAAATTTAAGTTCAACATCATCATCATACGAACCCGGCTCTTTAGAAGCTGATGGTTCTTTTACTATATAATTCTTAACTGCATTGCTGCATTTTCCATCCTGATACTTTCTTATAAGCTTTGTTAAATTATCTGCATCCTCTTTCTTATAGTAAATGTCTGCAAGAGCTTTAACCGCATCTTCATAATTCTCATCATATGAAAGTATATCCTTCAGCACATTAACAGCTTCATCCTCATTTCCTGAGCTTTCATAGCATCTATACAATGTATACTTAAGGTTCAGATTCTTCTTTCCCTCATTTTCTTTAGAAGCCTTGCTAAGATATGATGATGCATCACCATAATTACCCTCTTCGTACAGTTTCATTCCTGTCTGATAATAATAATCATAATTATTCTTACTCTTCTTGTTAAGTGATACAGCAACTATAATTATTATAATTAAAACTAATGCAACTCCCGCAGCAACCCCTGCTATAATAAGCTTTGTCTTCTTATCCAGTGGTTTCTTAGTGGCGTCTTTCAAAATCTCTTTATCTTCATCTTCTGGTTCTTCATCGTCATCATCATCAAGTAAAATATCTCTATCAGTTAATTCTTCTTGTGTTTGTTGAGATGATTTATTAATTACCTGCTGTTCCTTAAGAATTTCATCTGTTATCTTAGGAACAACTCTCGTCCTTCCATCATTAATATCTGATGGCTGCTCTGCTTTATAATCATCAGCATTTCCTACATAAGCTTTGGCAACTGTAGTTTCTTCTTCTACCATTTTCTGCAACGACTTTTCAATTTCGTCTTCTATGCTTGTATTCTTATTAAAATCGTCTGGCATATATAGACCTCCATACACTTAAATAACATTTTGATATTAACATATTAGAGAATATTAATCAATAAAATACATTTTATGATTTTTATTTTTGTTTAACTAATTGTACACATTTTGCTCACATTTATCATGTATATTCTATATCAGATAGCAAAGAGAATTCTTTCTATCTCCCCCTCATATTTAGAAAAAGGAGATGTTTGACCGCATCTCCTTTTTTTATCCAAAAAATTATGACCATCAGTACAACACTGATGGTCATAATAATTTTATCATTACCTGAATTATCTTATACTTGTAACTCTTACTGTGCAGCTTAATGTCTTATTATTAACAACAGCTGTTATTGTTGCTATTCCTGCTTTTCGTCCAATAACTTCTCCTGAAGAAGAAACTGTACATACCCTTGGATTACTGCTTCTCCATGTAATATTACTATCTGTTCCTATTACATCTAATGTATATCTGTCATACTGCTCAAGAGTAATATTAGACCTGCTTATTGCAAGTGAATGAACTATACAGCTTGATTCAACACCTGCACCATCACTTATGACATAAACCTCTGCTTCACCAGGACCTACAGTTGTAATAACACCATTACCATCAACCGTAACTATTCCTGTATCTGATGAGTACCATTCATATGAATCATTATTAACAGCCGGCCTTACTATTACTGATAACTGTCTTGTTCTGCCTGTAAGCATATATATTTCTTTTGAATTAATTCTAAGTGAGGATATATTAACTCTTGGAGTTACATAAACCCAGCAGATTCCTTTGATATTATTACCATCCTGAGATGTTGCTGTAATCTTAACTTTACCGGAACTGATAGCAAACACCTCGCCATCCTCATCAACCACTGCGATTGATTCATTAGCTGATTTCCATACAACATCTTTAATTGTTGCATTATCCGGATATACGTTAACACCAAGTTTCTGTGAATCTCCAATAAACAATCTCAATGAATCCGGCACAACTTCTATTCCCGTAACCGGATTAACAACTCTTATGATACATGAATCTGTAACTCCGCTTCCATCTGCTGCTGTAGCTGTAATAACAGCATTACCAACTGATTCAGCACTAAGATTACCTTCCTGGTCTACTGAACATATACTGTTATCTGATGATGACCACACTATATTCTTATTAGTTGCTGTATCTGTGCCAACCGTTGCAATAAGCTTTCCTGTTGCACCCACATTCATGAATTTATTATTTTCACTCAATGTAATAGTTGAAACATATTCCTTAACAACAATTGTACAAGCTGCTGTGAGATGACACTCATCTGTTGTAACTTCAATTACACAATTACCACCCTTTAAGGCTGTTACAACACCATTTTCATCAACTGTTGCAACTGATGTATCGCTTGAAAGATATGTGACTTTCTTATTCTCTGCATCTATCGGCTCAATTGAAGGTATAATAGCATATTTTGCTCCAACCCATAATTCCTGATAATCAGAATTAAGTGTTATTCCTGTTACAGGCTGTGTAACAGTAACAATACAATATGCTGTAAGTCCCGTGTCAACATTAGTACATATTATAGATGTTGTTCCTGCACCTGTAGCTGTAACTTTACCATCGCTTTCTACTTTACATACGTTTTCATCACGGCTTTCCCATGTAACAAGCTTATTATCTGCATTCTCTGGAAGACATGTGGCATTAAGCCAGAACACCTGTCCTTTTCTCACTGTAATATCTGTCGTATTAAGTACAATTGATGTAACAGGCTGCTTAACATATATATTACACATTGCTGTAACACCACCATCAAGCGACTTACAAAGTATTGTTGCACTACCTGTTCCGACAGCTTCAACCAGACCATTAGAATCAACTATACATACATTAGTATTAGATGATTCCCAACTTACAGTCCTGTTCGTAGCCGTTATCGGGAGAACTTCTGCTGTGATTCTTAATGTCTGTCCTATTGACATAATCTCATCTTTATAATCAAGTTTAATAGTCTCAACTGGTATGCTTATAATAAAATTACATGTTGCAATAAATGCACCATCTTCTGTTTTACAGACAATTGTACAGTATCCTGGCTTAATATATGTTACAAGACCATTCTCATCAACTGTTGCAACTGATTCATCTGAGGATGACCATGTAACATTTCTGTTCACACCGTCTCCTGATGGCTTTACAGTTGCTACAAGCTGATATTTTCCAATTGCCATAGTAGACTCAACTGTTGTCGCGTTAAGTGTAACTCCTGTTACTGGCTCTCTTACATAGACATCACAGGTTGCAACCTTAAGTCCGTCTTCAGTTATTACTGTAATCGTCGCATTACCGCCAGATAATCCCTTAATAGTAGCTGTGTAACTGTCTCCTGTTACCGTAGCTACCGTTGTATCTGATGATGACCATAAAACATTGCTGTTAGTAGGTCCTGCCGGATTGAATAATACCTGTACTGTTCCAGTGCTTCCTCTGTCAATTGATATTGAAGAAGGATTAATACTTACATCTCCTACAGGAGTGGTAACATATATTACACAAGTCTCAGACTTAATAACTCCATTAATATTCTGTGAAACAGTAAGATGTGTCACACCCGATGCAACACCTGTTATTGTAAATACTGTACCATCATCTGACTGTTTTACCTCTATAAGATCATATGTAGGAATAACTCCTGCTTCATTAGCCTGATTAGTTACAGTATATGTAATCTGTGATTTACTTGGCTGATTAGTAACAAGAGCCTTAATGTCTATTGAACTTCCAATATTAACTGTTGTGCTTACTGTACTAAGTCCAAAACCATCTATAACTGTAATCTTATATGCCAGCTGATATGGCATATTATACACAGTGTATAATTCATCCTGTACTCTTGTTGCATATATTGTAGCTGTACCCGCACCAACTGCCTTAACAAGACCGGTTGCAGAATCCACCTGAAGTATCTTGTTATCAGAAGTTGACCATGTTACTTCTGATTCAATTGCTGATGTTGACAGCTGAAGTTCATCGCCAACATTCATATTGCTCACTTCATTTCCCATCTTCTTAAATGGAACTACAACATTAACAGCATCTCTTGTAAACCATGATTCATTGCCGCCAACATCAATAGTAGTAAGTCCGGCACTCACCTTTGTAACTCCGGCATGTACTCCACATACTGTTCCAACTGCAACTGATGCCACATTTGAATTATCAGTCTTATATATTACGTTAGACTTAACAGGATTAACTACATTAGAAGGAATGTCCTCATATGTAAATGCTTCATAATCCTTATCTGAAAGGACCATATATCTGTTAGATGCATCGCTAGGAAGATGTGTTATAAAATGTCCCTGTGAATTAGATATACTCTCCTTAAACTTAACCTCTGCCCTTACTGTAAATGTATATGTAAGAGGATTAATTCCGCTTCCGTCTGCAGTTCTTGCCGTAATAACAGTTGAACCACCGCCAATAACCTTAAGAACTACTTTAGAAGAATCCCTATAATACATCTCTACGATTCCATCTGAACTAACCTCACCTGTTGAATCATTAGATGTTTCAATAAAAAGCTTATTACTCTCACAGGTATTGGCTGTTATGGTAATTAAATCTCCTTCTTTCAGAAGATCTGCCTCTTCAAGAACAGTATTACCTCTTTTCCTTTCAACATTAACATTAATAGGAACATATACTGCTGCTGTTGATGTAGCAAGTACATTATCATATACAACAGCTCCTGTATCTGAAAACTTCTTAGAATGATATGCTGCTGTTATTGTAGCTGCTCCTGCCCTGTTACCATATACTGTAGGATTAGTTGTTCCTGATACAGTCTGCAGATAAGCATCTCCGCCTGAACTTGGATTAACAAACTTTACAACATCATAATCTTCATCCGATATTGTCCATTCAAGTCTTACAGGACTTGCAATACCATTGTTCGAAGGATTGCTCGCGTCATAAAATTCATCATCCGTACCTGAAAGATTGGCATGAATAACTGTAGATGTAGATCCCTGTATTACACTTGACTGTGCCGGTGTCAGAGAAAGAGAAACACTTGAGTCAGCGTTAGCAAATATAAGTACTCCACCGCATGCCACACCAGAAACAAGAACACCTATAAGAATCTTCCATTGCATTTTAAGACGCATTGTCAGCTGTCTGATTTTTTTAACATTCTTCATATATATAACCCTCGCTTTGCATAAGTATATCTGTGCTTATATTAAAATCAAATAATAACTATTATATTATATCGAAACCTTTATTTATTAATATTACATCTTATAAGCACTTTTTTCAATATGCCTGCATACAATATTTTCCTCTATTATTGTCAGCTGCTGTTGCAGTTTATCATATTTCTTATAAAACATATAAAAGTTTGGGTAAAATGATGGAATTAATCAGATTATTATGTTAAAATATTGTAGCAATAAAATATTTTTGGAGGTATCTAAAAAATGAAATT